>TARA_R110000822_G_scaffold96841_1_pt1 | contig 10879 bp, 10 predicted proteins | sample TARA_R110000822 | Tara Oceans TARA_R110000822 (sample SAMEA4397666) | marine metagenome | biome: Polar Biome; feature: [SRF] surface water layer (ENVO:00010504); material: water (ENVO:00002006), including particulate matter (ENVO:01000060) such as... | depth 5 m | reverse complement strand
AACCCGCCTGTTCGACTGCTACTTCGAGGTCGGCCGTGGATACGACCCCCGCCAAGTGGCGTACCCGCGCGCGCTCGGTTGCCAGGTTGACAGTGGCTTCAAGTACGCCCAGGATTTTTGCGAGTGCCTTTTCTACCCGGCCCACACAAGACGCGCAGGTCATGTCCTCTATTGCCAGCTCGGTGGTCTCTTCGCGAACGGTGTAGCCGGCGCTCTCGATGGCGCGGACAGCTGCCTGCGGATCGGCCAAGCCGCTGAAAGTGATGTCAGCGCGCTCGGTGGCAAGATTGACCGCGGCCGTCTGTACGCCGGGTACTGTGTTAAGCGCTCGTTCTACCCGGCCCACACACGAGGCACAGGTCATGCCATCGACCGGCAGACTCAGACGGGCGTCTACTGACACTGTTGGGTTGGCGTGGTGTTGCTGGGGAACGGAGGCCATTTCATTACTCCTTGAGTATTGGTCAAGTAACAAGCCTAAAGGTTCCCAGCATTGGAAGGTCAAGGCATATGTATGATTTATTTCGCCAGGCGTCATTTCACTCGCCTTTGCCACTGAGCCTAATTCGAATGAGCCAGAGCTCCTAGCAGCCGCCCGCCCTTGTATATGCTCATAACTGCAAGCCTCTTGTCGGGCCGCGCGACTGCCAGCTCGCCCCGGGCCGCAGAATCGGAAGCCAGCGGTTGTGTTGCATCTTGAGAATGAGGTAAGCCAGAAACACGCACAACTGGAGAAAGTCTAGCGCTGAAACCCCGGCCAGCTTTTGTTGATAGGGGAGGTTGGTACATTCGAAGCTGATGCCTTCGAGTAAAACCTCCTTGGCCAGCTGTTCCTTGACCGTCATCGCTTGGCACGAGCTGACGCTTGCCATTGCTTCGCCGTCTAGGCTGGGGGGCAACGGCAACGGCAACGGCAACGGAGCTGTGAGCTGGAGCAACCCAACAAGCGCTGGACTAAACTATGATGAAAACCTGCGGCGAAACTCGGGGTTTACCTACGGTAGCGCGTGGTGACGCGAGAAGAAATGGTGGGCCCAGTAGGACTTGAACCTACGACCAAGCGATTATGAGTTCGCACGCAACGCTGTAAGCCTAGTAAATTCAAGGATAGGTTGGCGTAAGATAGGTTATGTAAAAGTATCTTAATAACAGTAGTTTAGCGTAGTTTTTGGGTGGTTGGTAAAGCTAGTGAGTGTACCGACAGTGTACCTCTGGCCTGCCGGTTTCGGTACTGCTTTGAAAGGTGTTCGGAAGCCTGTCGTGTATTGCAAATGCTTGGTTGTCTGAAGGCATTTTAGTCGTGCTACTATGTGATTACCGTGTAACACATGAGGACGCACCCATGAGTGACGCCACTTTTACATTTCGAGTCGATGAAGACCTGAAGGCTGAGTTTGCTAACATCGCAAAGGCCCACGATCGAACCGGTGCCCAGCTTTTGAGGGACTTTATGCGCAACTATGTTGCTCAGCAGCAAGAGCAGCATTATGACTCCTGGCTTTCTGCAAAAATTGAAGAGTCGCGGGTCTCTGCGAGGGCTGGCAATTTGGTCTCTGCGGCAGACGCTGAGGCTCGTTTTGCGGCTCGTCGCGCAGCTACCCGATCTCGATTGGCTTCACCGGAATGATGGAGCTGTTCTGGACGCCAGAAGCTATCGAAGATCGGGAAGATATTTACGATTACATCGAGTTGGATAACCCTTTAGCAGCATTGGCGCTTGACGAGATGTTTTCAGCAAAGGCCGCCATGCTTACAGATCATCCAAACAGTGGGCGACTGGGAAGGGTTTCCGGCACGATGGAGCTGATTGTGCACAGTAGCTACATGCTGGTCTATGAAGTGGTCGGGAGGCAGGTTCGTCTTCTAGGTGTGGTTCATACCGCTAGGCAGTGGCCATCGTCTTAGAGATGAATATGAGAATGGTCTAGAGCCTTCTTGTATCGTGAGAGCGAAAAGGGAGCTGTATATGCACAGGGTTAGTTGCATCCATATTGAGAATTTTCGTGCCTGCCGGAATGTAACCTTGCCACTGGACGGATATACGCCGTTGGTGGGTCAAAATAATGCGGGTAAATCCACGATTTTGGAAGCTATCCGCTGGGTCTTGAAGCCAAATACTCTGAAAGCTGCAGATTTCAATAATTCTGCACTGCAAGTCATCGTTGCCGCCTGTATAGACGGTATCGATGAACGTGTTTTAGCGCTGATCCCCAGTGACAATCATCGCCGGGCGATAGAGCCCTACTGCCGAGAAGGCAGGCTTTGGATTCGAGTAACAGCAACTGGAACCGGTACCAAGTCCATTTCGCAAGATGTGTGGCAGGTTGAGCAGTGTCCACAAGAAGGTCGTCCTGAGCATTGGCGAACCTATCCCTCCGGGCTTCCCCAAGCGGTCTCCGCGCTCTTGCCAGAGCCTTTGCACGTGTTAGCTATGCACGACATAGGAGAAGACTTGGGCAAGGCAAAGGCCGGAACAACAATCAAAGGGCTTCTAGATGAAATTATGAAGCCCTTGCTGGCCTCTCACAGGGAGCTAACCACCGCGCTGGATACTATCCGCGGCGTGCTTACCAAGGATGGAGGCGAACGCTCTGAACATCTGCAGCAGTTCGATGCCAGCGCCACTGATGCTTTATCAAACTTCTTTCCAGGCTTGGCGCTCGACCTTGATTTGCAGGTGGTGGACATTAAAGAGTTCTTCAAAGCGGGTGATTTGCATGTCACCGATACGATCAGCGGAGATCGTAGACGGTTCGACCAGATGGGGACTGGCGCCCAGCGGGCCATACAAATGGCATTGATTCGCTATTTGGCAGACGTGCGTCGCGCAGATGATGACCAGCTTTCACGTCGGATGCTTTTGATTGACGAGCCCGAATTGTATTTGCATCCGCAAGGTGTGCGGCGGCTGCGTGAGGCATTGAAAGTACTCGCAAATTCAGGCTTCCAGATAGTGTTCTCTACTCACTCGCCATTGATGCTCAGTCGCGATAATGCCTCCGATACCGTTATTGTGAACAACACTGCAGAGGAAGGCGTGAGTGCCAGGAAACCGCTGCGGCAGGCTGTCCTTGACGCAATTGAGGATGGAGAAAGCCAATCGCAGACGCTTTTTGATCTGGGCAACCTGGTCGATATTTATTTTGCAGACCGGGTTATTCTCTGCGAGGGAAAGACGGATCGGCGCCTGCTGCCACTGGCCTATGAGCAGCTTTATCAGCGCTCCCCCGACCTAGACCACATAGCATTTGTTTCCGTTGGTGGCTGTAACAACTTTGCCAAGGCATTGGCCGTTCTGAGCGCTATGGATATTCGCGCTTGCGCTATAGCTGATCTGGACTTCGCTTTTACCGGGGCCAGGAAGAGCGGTTTGCTGGAGCGTGATGGTGCCGAGATAGAAGCGGTCAAAGCATCCTTGAGCAGGCTTCAGCCGACATACGGTTTTACCTTGGGTGGTAATGGGCTGCCGCAGAAATGTAGCCAATGGAGTGCGGCCGATATTTGGGCGTGCTTTGCTGCGGATTCGGACGGTCAAGTGATTGCCCAATCAAGCCATGAGGCACTGCAAGCCTCTCTGGTCTGGGTATGGCCCCAAGGCTGTATCGAACAGGTGACCGCTACGACCGAAAAGGGCGAAGAAGCCATTATCGAACAGGAACAACGGCTGCGCGCTATGAGCGCCAACGACATCGAACAACAGATGCCCGCCTTCAAGGCGTGTTTTGACTGGATCAGGAGTCTTTAATGCCAACGCTGGAATTCAAGGGCAAGCAGTTTGTGTACTCTCATCATCTCGGGGTGCCTTTTCGCGAACTGAAAGTCGTGCCGGAAAAATCACTACCCTCGGAAGGTAAACTTCCCTCCCTAGATGACAACCTGATCATCCACGGTGACAACCTGGAAGCGCTCAAGGCCCTGTTGCCCACCCATGCGGGCAAGGTGGACTGCATATTTATCGACCCACCGTACAATACCGGCAACGAAGGCTGGTGTTACAACGACAATGTGCGCTCGCCGCTGATGAAAGAGTGGCTAAAGAAATCAGCCAATCCGGTGGACAAGGAAGACCTCGAGAGGCACGACAAGTGGCTCTGCATGATGTGGCCGAGACTACATTTGTTGTGGGAGCTTCTTTCTGAAAAAGGTTCACTCTTCGTTATATGTGATGATAATGAAGCCGCAAATTTGGGAGCTTTGTTGCTTGAAATATGCGGAGAGCAGCACTTTGTTTCTTCTATTGTCTGGCAGAAGGTATTCGCAAAGAAAAATAAAGCCGTCATCTCAGGGAGCCACGATACGTTGTATGTATTTTCAAAACGCGGTCTCCACTGGGAGCGTAACCTGTTTGCTAGGAGCGATGAGCAAGAAGCTGATTTTTCCAATACTGACGATGATCCTAGAGGTCCATGGCAAAGTGTTTCATTCTCTGTTCAGACCGAGGATGCGGAGAAGCGTAAGCCCTACCGGTATAAGATTCAGCTCCCCAGCGGTCGAGAAGTTGGACCACCAGACGGCCGACACTGGAACGGACTTCCTGCAAGATTTGAAACTCTAAAAAACTGCCTCCCCGGCGCTCCGCGGCCCACTAGATTAGAAACACTTCCGCTCCGCTGAGTCCCAGCTAGACTTCTTCTGCTGGACAGTGATCGTTAGCTCTTTGGAGGCTTAGTCCCCGTCAAAAAACATGATCCAGGGGAAGCTGCGGACCCGTTATTGGTGGCGCCTTTTGGCGACCCCGTTTAGGAATGTGATCTGATCCGAGTCCCCGTCCAGTACTTCTTTGCTGGAGGATTCTCATGAAGAAGCTCAACTCAGTACGTAACGGTTTACCGGTCATCAATGACCACGCAGCTGGCATAGATATTGGATCTCGCTTCCATGTCGTGGCGGTCCCAGCCGACCTTGCTGAGCAACCTGTGCGAACGTTCAGAGCGTTCACAGCTGACCTTGAGTGCATGGCTCAATGGTTGGCCGATGTCGGGGTTACTACCGTAGCAATGGAGTCCACAGGGGTGTACTGGATTCCCGTCTACGAGATTCTAGAAAGCCACGGTTTGCACGTCGTATTGGCCAACGCCCGCGATGCTCGAGCCGTTCCTGGTCGCAAGACCGACGTTAATGACGCGCAATGGATTCAGCGCCTACATGCCTGCGGCTTGCTCCGTGCAAGTTTTCATCCGGATCGTGAGATCGCTGCTTTGCGTAGCTACCTACGCTTGAGGGAACGGCATTTGGATTACTCTGCCGCCCATATCCAGCACATGCAGAAAGCGCTTACTCACATGAACATCCAACTGCACCATGTAGTAGCAGATATTACTGGGGCCACTGGCATGAGGATAATCCGGGCTATTGTTGCTGGTGAGCGGAGCGAAGCAGCATTGGCAGCCATGCGTGATACTCGCTGCAAGTCGAGCATTGAGACTATCCAGAGCGCTTTGGTTGGCAACTATCAGGCAGAACATGTCTTTGCTCTGACCCAGGCGTTAGCCATGTACGATGCCTATCAAGCTCAGCTTGAGCTCTGCGATCAGCAAATTGCTCATAGCCTACTGCGACTGTCTCAGCAAAATGTTCCTCCTAGTGAGCCACTGCCTAAGCCCCGCCATCGCACCCGGCAGCCGAACGCGCTCAACTTTGATGTCCGTACTATGCTCTATCAGTTAGTCGGTGTGGACCTGACGCAGATTCACGGTGTTGGACCCTATTTGGCGCTGCGCTTGGTGGCGGAGTGCGGCACTGATCTGAGCCGTTGGCCAACAGCGCATCACTTCACTTCTTGGCTAACCCTGGCGCCTGGCTGTCGAATTAGCGGCGGGAAAGTGCTTTCAGCGCATACGCGCAAGACCAAAAACCGAGTAACAGCGCATTTGCGGTTAGCAGCAGTGACAGTCGGCAGAACCAACACAGCTTTGGGCGCTTTCTACCGGCGCTTGTCAGCGCGAATAGGCAAGGCGAAGGCCGTGACCGCCACTGCCAGAAAGATCGCTATCCTGTTCTATAACGCCATGCGCTTCGGCATGGACTACAGGGATCCTGGGGCTGATCACTATGAACAAAAATATCGTGAGCGTGTAGTGAAAGGGTTGCATCGGCGTGCAGCTGAGTTTGGGTTCACATTACAGGCTGTCGAAGGTGTTTCTTAGGAAGGACAACCGGATCTGGTTTGGTAAGGAAGGGGATAGCAGACCTAGGGTCAAGGTTTTTCTGGATGAAGTGCAGTCCGGGATTGTGCCAGATAGCTGGTGGACGCATCAGGAATTCGGTAACAATCAAGAGGCCAAACGCGAGCTTAACGATATATTTGGCAGCGGGGATGTATTCCCGACGCCAAAACCGACGAGATTGCTGGACGGGATAGTGCAGATTGCTACGCAGCCAAACTCTATTGTGCTTGATTCATTTGCAGGTTCGGGAACAACCGCGCATTCGGTTTTACGGGCTAACAAGAAAGATGGTGGCAGTCGTCGCTTCATTCTAATCGAATGTGAAGATTACGCCGATACGCTCACAGCTGAGCGTGTACGCCGAGTCATAAAGGGCTACCCCTACACCGGAGTCCAGCGTGATGAGTTGCATAAAGAAAATATCACATGGAGTACCTTCGCGAAGAAACAAGACAAGGTGCTGGAGCACATTGCTTCCATAGAAAACCTTCGGAGCCATGAGTATGACGAGATAAAAAAACAGATCAAAGATGGTGTGCTTACCGTCACGGGCGAGCGCAAGGTTGCTAAAACCGCTCCGGGTCTCGGTGGCAGCCTTACCTACTGCACCTTGGGTGAGGCCATTGATATTGAGAGTCTGTTAACCGGTAAGGATATGCCCAGCTTTGACGCACTTGCGCGCTACGTGTTCTACACAGCCACCGGACAGTCATTAGCAAGTGTGGGCAAGCCCGCCCCTGATGGATGGATCGGTGAGACGGATCTTTTTCGCGTCCATCTATTCTATCAGCCAGCCAAGGAGTGGTTGCGCTCAAATGAGGCTGCGCTGAATTCCGAACGGGTGGCAGCGATTCAGCAAAACAACAAGAGCGGCAAGCGCTCAATTGTCTTTGCTGTGGCCAAGTTTATGAGCCAAAAGGAGCTAACTGCCCGGCGAATTGAGTTCTGCCAGTTACCTTATGCCGTCCATCGAATTCTGGGGGACTGAGCATGGAGTTGAAGGAATACCAGCAAGGCGTGCTTGGTAAGCTAGATCGCTACCTAAAAGTTTTAACTGAGCAGCGCGAAACCGCGCAAGAATTCGTTGAGTTCCAGAAGAGCAAGGGTAAGGCTGTCGTCTTGGACGACTACTGTCGCAAGGCTTGGGACCAGCTCTACGCTGAGCGCTTGCTGCCCTATCTGTATCAGAATGGTAAGCCTGTAATAGCCCCTTACCTGTCGCGTCATGACGGCCTGGGTGCTTCAATTCCTAACATCTGCCTGAAGGTACCTACGGGCGGTGGCAAAACATTGCTTGCCACTGCGGCGCTGGAACGTTTGCAAACTGACTATTTCAAACGCCAGACGGGGCTAGTACTTTGGGTGGTTCCTTCGGAGGCTATTTACCGGCAAACATGGAAACAATTGGCTGACCGGGAACATCCTTACCGGCAAATGCTGGAGCGCGCTTCCGGCGGCCGTGTCAAATTGCTTGAGAAAGGTGACGCGTTTACCCGGCAGGACGTGGAAGGCCAACTTTGCGTCATGCTGCTGATGCTACCTTCGGCGGCGCGTAAGTCGAAGGAAACGCTGCGGCTTTTTCGAGACAGTGGACGTTTCACCTCCTTCTTCCCCTTTGAAGATGACAGCGAGGCCTGTGAGGCTCTGCTGCAACAAGTGCCTAACCTGGACCAGAACGATCTGGCTGACTTGGGATATGGCGATGGCGTCTTACCAGGGAGCATCTCTCTGAAGCAAAGCCTGGGTAACGTTCTGCGGCTGGTGCGCCCTGTGGTGGTGGTTGATGAGGGGCACAAGGCCTATTCCGATACCGCCCGAGATACCTTGGCTGGCTTTAATCCGCGTTTTATCCTGGAGCTGTCTGCGACCCCCAATACAAATGGCAAGCACCAGTCTAATGTGCTGGTGAATGTGCCCGGTAACGACCTCAAAAACGAGGAAATGATTAAGCTCCCGATCAACGTGATCAATGAAGGTAAAGGTGGTTGGAAGCATGCATTGGCATTGGCACATGCCAAACAGCAGGACCTAGAACAAGCTGGGGTTGCATTCCAGAATGAGTCTGGCCGCTATATTCGCCCTATCGTGCTTGTGCGTGTGGAGCGCACCGGAAAGGAGCAGCGTGATTCAGGCTATGTTCATGCAGAAGATGCCCGCGAATATTTGCGCGACCAGCTCGGAGTAAAAGAGGAGTACATTCGACTCAAAACATCGAGTGACGATGAACTCGCGGATGAAGACCTACTATCGCGGACTTCGGCGGTACGCTTCATTATTACAAAAGACGCCTTGCGTGAAGGTTGGGACTGCCCTTTTGCCTACGTGTTAGCCGTTTTGTCCCGTACCACCGCAACAACGGCACTGACACAGATGATTGGGCGTGTGCTGCGTCAGCCTCATGCCCAGACAACTGGTGTGGCTGCTTTGGATGAGTGCTACGTATTTACTTTTGACCAAGACGTGACAGAAGCAGTCGAGGGGGTGCGAAAGGGGTTGGAGGACGAGGGTATGGCTGACCTAGCGTCTAGCGTCAAAGCCATCGACGCAAATAGCGGGCAAACCCAGAATATGCGTCGTGAACTGGTTTGCCGGAATAAAAAGTTTGCTGATCTACCCCCGATCTTCTTACCTCGGGTCTTGCATCGCGATAGCGAAGCTCCGGACGGCTACAGGGCGCTTGATTACGAGCGCGATGTATTGGGTGCACTTGAATGGGATGCTTTACAGTTTCTTGCTGTTGAGAAAGCTGCGATGAACGATGCCAAGTTGCAACGCATGGTTGCACGGATCACCCTGGACCGGAAAGCGAAGGATATTGGACAAAGGGATTTTGATCTGGAGCTGGAAGATATCGACTTTATGCCTGAAGAAGGGCTGGATACCCCTTATCTAGTGCGTCAGTTGCTGGATGTGGTGCCCAACCCCTGGCAAGGCATGCGGTTGCTAGACTAAACTCTGAGAGCCTTGCGTGCCCAAGGCGTGACCGATCAGCAGATTTACGTTAATCGATTGGATTTAGTGCAGTTCATGAAGGTTGACCTGCGCGAACAGGTCAACGCTAAGGCAGAATCATTGTTTCGCTCAAAGCTGGAATGCGGTGAGATCGCTTTGCGACTGGTGACATCTAATAATCCAGCTTTGAACTGGGAGATTGCTGAAACCCTGGAAGTTGACGTTTCTGATATTGATCCGTTGCTATACCGGAAGAATGGCGAGCAGCTTGAAAAGAACCTGTTCGAGAAACTCTATCAAAAGGAGTTCAACGAGCTGGAAAAGAACACTGCCTGGTATTTGGATGAGCAGCAATGTGTCTATTGGTGGCATCGCATAGCCGTGAATCAGCGTTCTTACAGTTTACAAGGTTGGCAGCGGCACCGAGTGTATCCCGATATCCTTGCCTGCGTGCATGGTGCCGAAAATGGCAAATTCCGGTTTTCCGTCTTGGAAACCAAGGGAGATCACCTGAAAGGCAATGATGATACTGAATACAAACAAAAGCTCTTTAAGTTGTTGACTCAGTACGCCGACGTGACTGCAGAGGTTGGTCAGCTCAAGCTAGAAAACGATGATGAGCCCGTGCGTTTTCATATGTTGATGGAGAAAAATTGGAAGCAGGTGATTAGCACCGCTCTAGATTGATGCAAACGCGATAAGCGACTTCTGTCGCTTATCTCTCCCTCAGGAAGAACCCGTTTATTGTCATGATTCGTCCTGCTTCACGGCTACTCTAGAGGTGGGCCTATGTAACTGCCGTTCAGTAACGTCCGGTCGAATGAGTACACATGTGCATGCGGGCTGTTAACGCAACGCCCGACCAGTGGGTATAGCTGGTCAGGTCTACCTTTTCTCAGCTCTACACGGCCTCCGCACAACGTACATTCGCCACTAAATCGTACTAGTCGCGTCCATTGGCCATCTGATTTGCGGTACATTTCTAGCTCACATGGATCTTCAAGCACGCCGGTGATCCAGGCAGGTGCTTGTACCACGCGGCTGTCGATCAGTTTAAAGAACGGCTCAAACACCTGTTGCCACACCAGCCAGAAAATGGCTGCCACAAACAATAGTTTCAGTAGCTGCTTAAGCTCGATTGCTGATGAGCCATACACAAGTGAGAGCAATAGCAATACAGGTACCAAAACGCTAAACAGGGCTCCCACGAAAATAAAGCCCAACAGGAATAGCGCTCCACGCCAGCTCCTGTTTTTGAGCTCCTTTCCCAAAAAAGGACGCACCAGGAAAGAAGGCTTTATTTCGGTCGCTGGAATGCGTGTATATCGAATCGTTCGGCCGGCGGGTCGAATAGTCTCAGCATCAGGGCTCGACGAATCATCGACATGATCTACCAATTTCAATCGGTAGCTGCTGAGAATCCCGCGTCCCCGGCCTTGTTTGTAATCCAGCACCACTGCGCTGGACTGTCCCGCTAAAACACCCTGTAGTTGAGCTTCCTTGGGCATCCATGCCTTTTGGTCTATCTGGTCAGCTTTGCTGGCGGGAACGCATCCGGCGATGATCTGGCCGCGCTCGAAACTCGCTGTATCGATCCCCCGCTCTAATGCGTTAAGCGTTTCGCAAACCAAGAACAATATGACTTCTGCAGCCTTTCCGTTGAAAGAGGCTTCGATCATGTTCGCCTTTATCCTGGCCAGTTCAGTTTTTAAGTCCATGCGTATTCCGGCGAACGTGACCGGTCATTCCGGTGATCGTGA
>TARA_R110000822_G_scaffold97153_5_pt1 | contig 10892 bp, 19 predicted proteins | sample TARA_R110000822 | Tara Oceans TARA_R110000822 (sample SAMEA4397666) | marine metagenome | biome: Polar Biome; feature: [SRF] surface water layer (ENVO:00010504); material: water (ENVO:00002006), including particulate matter (ENVO:01000060) such as... | depth 5 m | reverse complement strand
AAATAAGTTCATTAATTTTCGTTCTCATCTTTGTTTTGGTTTAAACTTAAATAAAACATTACAAATAGTCAAGGCATAAAAAAACCCTTATATTTCTATATGGGTTTAAATATTATTTAGGCTCATAACTCTTTCACTCATCTTTGTTTAATAGCCAAACAATAGAGATTATTTTTTTGTATTAATAACGCACTAGCTTTAGTTTTAGTATATTTATAATAAAAACTAATTATGCCTAGATTTAACTCACCAGGAGTTTATACATCTGAAAAAGATTTAGGTCTAAGAAGTGGTAATGGGGGAGGATTTGTAAACAATAACGCAGTAAACACTTATTCACCAGATGTCAAAAAACCAATTTTTTGGATATTGCAGTGTGGCTGGTGGGATGATGAAGGTACTTGGTTAGATTACGCATATTGGGAAGATAGTATCTTATGTTAAAAAGAATTTATGTCAATAGGGAATATTAATAATAAAGAAAGTGCTGGTTCTGTTAGAAATAAGTTAAATCAACTTATAACAGAGGTTAATGCTTTATCTTCACAAATAAATTTTGGTGGAACTACTGGTGCCACTCTAGAAGAAAACTTTATTTATTTTGATACAACACTACAGGATAACGCTTATTCTGTTGATATAAGTGGAGCAGGTCCTTTTGCTAGTATTTCTGATTATGGATTTACAGTAATATCACCATCGGCTACAACAGCAACAACAATAAACACAAACATAACACTAAATTACCTTAGTGGGACAACGGTAACCTATCCAGACCCTTTAATTATTGGGGACGATGGTGGTATTGTAATACCTAATGGGGTAACTTTAATAATAACAAGTGGAACAACTTAAATAATAAAAACAAAAAATAAATAAATTATGTCAAATATAAATGTAGACTACATATTTCCTTTTACTTTCCAAGGGCCGATAAATATCCCTGGACATTTAATTGTAGGTAGTAGTTTTAGTAATTCAGGTGGAACACATAGCTTTGTACAAGGTAATAACAATTACGCTAGTGCGGGTTCTCACGCACAAGGGTTTGGTTCAGTGGCTAACGGTTACGCTTCTCACGCAGAGGGTCATGATACAACCACTAATGGTATTTATGTTCACACCGAGGGGTGGGGGACTATCGGTAATGGTAATTATTCTCATGCAGAAGGAAGTTTAACAGTCACAAATGGTCAAGTGTCACACGCTGAAGGTATGCAAACCCAAGCTAATGGTTACGCTTCCCACGCAGAGGGTCGGGCTGTTCAAGCTGATGGTAGTTATTCTCACTCTGAAGGTTACGCAACATCATCAGATGGTCAATATTCTCACTCTGAAGGACGACAAACCCTAGCTATTGGGCTTGCTTCTCACGCTGAAGGTAATGGTTATAACCTTGAGGGTACCAGTGGTGTAACCGCTATTGGTGATTATTCTCACGCGGAGGGTTATAGTACTAGGACTTTCGGTGAGTCATCCCACGCAGAAGGGGCTTACGCGGTCGCTATTGGTAAGTATTCTCACGCTGAAGGTAAGGGTAATTTCGCTAAAGGTAATACGGCTACTGGTGAAGGTTCTCATGCAGAGGGATGGGGTACCAACTCTATTGGTGAAGGTTCTCACGCAGAGGGACAAGATACACAATCAATTGGTAATTATTCTCACGCAGAGGGTTATTTAACGACAGCTGTTGCTGACTTTTCTCACGCAGAGGGGTTCAATACTATAGCGGGTGGTACATTTTCTACTGTTGTTGGTAAAAACAATGTTAGTGGTACAACCCAAGGAGAATTTATAATAGGGAATGGTCCTAGTTCCATTAATAGAAGTAATTTATTGGTAGCTTCTGGTAACGAAGTAGAGGTATTTGGTAATATAAAAACTGAAACTATACAAGTAACAGACTCACCAACAGCCGGATATGTATTAACTTCTGACGCTTCAGGTAATGGTACTTGGCAATCAGTAGGAGCTTTTGGTGACACATTCGTTACAGGTTCCACTTTAAATGGTACAACACTAGAAATTAATAGAAACCAAGGAGAACCACAAATTACTGTAGATTTAAGTTCATTAAGTGGTGATGATGTTTTTACGACAGGAGCCACCTATAATAATGGAACAGCAACTGCCACATTTAATAGAAATGATGGGAATTCATATACTTTAGATTTGTCCACTATGGATGTTAATGACACATTCGTTACAGGTTCCACTTTAAATGGTACTAATTTAGAATTAAATAGGAATGGTGGTTTATCTACATTAACAACTGATTTATCTTCATTATTAATAGGTACCACAACCACCGTAGATTCTTCTTCTGACACCAGTGTAAATGGGGTAAATGTTGTTTTTTATATCGCAAGTGGTGGTGGTGGAACAATTACTTTAAATAGTGATATGAATCAAGCAGGTTATAAGGTTGTTTTAATTAGAACATCTACTACTAACACCGCAACACTAGTCGGTAGTGGTGGTGCACAAATTAACGGAGCTGGCACAAAGGCACTTCCAACCTTAGTTAATTCTACTACCACATGTATAAGTAACGGTACTAATTGGTATTGTACTAATGGAGATATTTTATAACCTATAACTGTTAGTATCTTCTGTTTTTAAATGCCCCTATTAACCTTTGAAGTGTAGTTATTTTATTAGGTTGGTTGTTTTCAAAGCTCTGTTCTAGTTTTTTAACCAACCAATCATGGTCTACGTGTTTTTTTGTGGCCAACAATCTAAAACTAATCTCTTCCGCTAGTAATTTAATCTTTTTTTTATCCATTTTTTATTTTAACTTTTTTTGTCTAAGTAAGTTGTTTTGTATTTCTGAACAATTAATATAGATTTTCTAACCTCTTTGTCGTGAGTTGATTCATGGAGTAGTTTTAATATCCCATCAAACCCATCCATTATGGGTTGTAATGGTTCTTCTTTAATAATACCTAAATCTACCCTATATTTTCTTATTTTTTTTCTATCTTTAACAAACTTATCTTTGTCTGTGGCTCTATGGTTACCTTTAGTTATAGACTCAGTAATTTCCATTTCTTTTTCTAAAATAAAACTTAACTTTTCTGTATCAGTCATAATTAACTATATTTTAACGACATGTGGTAAATTAATTCTTTTACTTCCCCAACATTTAAATCACCATTTTGTAAATCTTCATAATACCCTTCACACCTAATAGAATCTTCTAGAGTAATACCTCTCATTATTTTTTTCCACTTTTTATGTATTTCTTTTTCATTCATGACTCATCTTCTTTTAAGAAAACCCACAAAATTAAATAAATAAAGGGTCTATATATAAAAATTATCCTCCATAATATAGCCGGAAAACCAGTCCACTCGTATAGACCCTGTGATACACCACCAACGTAACCCTCCTTTGGGTTTCTTTTTAATTTTTTAGACATTAATAAAAACTTTGAATTAATATTAATTTTTTTTATTAAAACAATCAATAGTAATCTTGGTCTATTAAGTAAAATAACGTATATTTGTATTGTTAGTGTGATTATAAATTTAAAAAAAATAAAAATATGAGTTCAATAGTAAAGTTAAGTGATTTACAAATACCACCACAAGTTTTAGTACCTATGAAAACTAACACTCTTTTAGATAATTTTATGTCAGATAGAGGTGGTCTACTTCCTTCCACAATCTTTATTGTAGTTGGTGGTGCTGGTAGTGGTAAAACTTCATGGTCTATAGACACACTAAACAAACTCCAAAATGTTAATACTGATAAGAAGTTTTTATACATTTCTGCTGAACAAGATGAGGTTGATAACTATGAATTATCACAAAAACTACCTGGTTTACGTGATTTGAGTACATTATATTTATCGGGATGTGAGAACCCTAAACAAGAGTTAATAGATGTTTTAAACCAAGGGTGGGATGGTGTTTTAGTGGATAGTTTAGAAGTTGTTGCTGGTAGAATACAAAGTACAACATCGATGACACCTAAACAGAGTTCTAAGTGGTTCATGGAACTAATGTTCCAACATAAAAAAGGTGGTAATACTACGAATACTTACACAGCTTTCATGGTCATTCAACAAGCCACTAAATCAGGTACATTCAAAGGTGACGCTTCCATTGAATTTGACACTACTGGTATGTTATACGTTATTAATGATGATGAGGAGGCTAATCATTATTTAATTTTCACTAAAAACCGTAGAGGTAAAAATAAAGTTAAACAGTTTTATAGATTTCAAGAAGGTAAGATGAATTACATACCTAGAGTTGTACCAATAGTGGTCGGAGAAGTGGGAACGGTGACATCAGATAGAGGTAATGGTGGGTTTAGACACTCCTTTATTACCAATTAAAAAATAACCCCTAAGAGGGGTTATTTTTTGTTTTGTCTCCATTTATAAGCTGAAAATATAATAACAGACAATATAAAAGAAACAACCCCTAAAACAATACTAATTCCATCCATAACAAAATATTATTATTATTATTAAGATAGTCAATACTTTTTTATTATCTTAATAGTGTTAAATGTCCATGTTCTATAATTTTATCCGCATTACCTAGCTTACCAAAAGTTATTTTCCATATATAAACTCCGTCATGACATTTTTTACCCTTAAAATTACCATCCCATTTAGTACCATGGTCATTACTTTCCCATACAATGTTACCCCATCTATTAAAGATTAGTAAGTTAAAATCAAAGGGGTCATAGTCACCCCCAAAAATTGGGCCCCATAGATTATTTACTTCGTCCCCATTTGGGGTAAAAGTGTTGGGTACCCAATAAAACAAATCATCACAAGGTATAACACTCACAGTGTAAGTTACTGGTTCAGATGGACAATTATCATATCTAATTAGATTAATATTAAAAGAACCTAGTTCACTCCAAACATAAGTTAAATCTTCAGTATAAAAATACTCACCCCCAACTTCCCATTCATTAGTTCCGGCAGTTGTTGTGGTACTAAAGTAAGTGAAGGATTGAGACTCACCAAGACAAAGTTCAATTGTCTGTTGAGCTTTGTAACTTGATAAGATAAATAAAAATAATATAAAAATATAACCTTTCATTTTAATCGTGAGATATTGGACCCAATGTTGGTTGTGGTGTTACTGACACATCTGTTGTTGTTGAGAAGGTACACCCACCTTGGTCTACTGTGTATGTTATGGTATTAACACCCTGATTAGCACTTGTAGGACAGAATTCATAGACACCACCATTTAACACAACACCTGGACCTGAGAAAACACCACCAATAGGTGTACCTACAAGAGTCACACAAGCGTCGGTTTCACAAAATGGACCTAAAGTTGTTATAGTAGGTATAATTTCTAAAATAAATACATCTAACAATACAGGTTCACTATCACAACCTGATGGTGTTGACGCTACAACACTAACAGCGTTAGCAATTAACCCAGCTGACGCTGAAGACCAATCAACAATTATACTTTCTGTTCCTTGACCTGAAGTTATTGAACCTGGAGATGAAACAGTCCAAGTATACGTATACCCAACACCTAAAGTAGGTACAAAATAGTTAGACCCAGAAGTGTTAATACATACAGTATCGGGGTTTACTGTACTTTGAGACAATGCTATCCCTGATAACATTAAGGTTAAAATTAAGATTAGTTTTTTCATTTTTCTTTTTTTTTGTTAATTATGATTTATGGGGTCCAACACAATCTGAGTTGGGTTTGTTATGTTTACGGTAGCAGTAGAAACACAACCAGTGTCGTCTGTAACTGTTACAGTGTAGGTTCCCGCGACCAAATTAGTTGCGGTTGAAGTAGTTTGTATGGGTGTGGTATCCCATGAATAATCGAAAGGTGGTATGCCGTTAGGTGTGGTCGTTGCTTCACCATCATTACCATCAAAACAAGTTGGGTTAACCCCACTTATTGATGTAGTACAACAATTTAAAAAAGATAGGAATGGATATTCAGAATCGTTTTGACACGCAATGCTAGTCCAACTTCCCGTCTCCCCATCAGCAGTCGTATTAACATTCATCCCTAAATCGGTAGAGGTAGAACAATCTGATGAGGTAGTTATTTCCCAACACCAAGTCCAATTACCAACACCATTTATATTAGAGAAACCAAAATTATCAGTTGGGTCACCGTTAGGTCCAACAGGTCCATTAGGGTCAATATCAACCCACCATCCCTCACCTAGTGGCCCATTAATCCAGTACCAACCATAATTACCATTTTGATTTGGTGAACTAATAGGTGTTAAGGTTGATAAATCCCAACCAGAACCAAAAGTAGGTATAACACCATGTAACCAATTTACACTTACTTGAGTAAACTCTGTAACCGTATAACAAAATGTTACAGTAGTGTTAGGTGTATATGTACCGTTTATTGGTGGAGGGTTAATTGTTAAGTTAGAGTTTTGTAAACAATCAGAACAATCATTACTATTACTTATTTCCATGTTAAAATTACCAACATCGGTAGGGTTGTCACCACTAATTTGGATGTAATATGTTTGACCTAATGTTAATGGTTCAAATATTGCTGTGTTATTACCAAAATTAGTTCCATCATTATCACACCCAAAACCACTAAGAGAGTTACAGTTAACCCCTGACCACATAGTAATCGATGGTGAAGAAAGAGATGGGGAAGAACCTGGGGTTATATCTATTGTCAATATGTTACCTGAAGCAACAAATGAATACCAAACATCTATTGCTGGCGCTGGTTGGTCCCCACCTGTTTGACAATTTATTAAATATGTGTAAGGGTTTGGTGTGGTCCCCCCAATACTTGTTCCATTAACATTAATGGAATTCCCAACCCCTATAGGACAATTTGATGGTGTGGGTAATACCCCTATATTTTGTGCTGATGAACAATCATCGTTAGTTACTTGTGAATAACCACTAAGGGTTATAAAAAAAACAATAAAGGTTATAAAATACTTCATTCTACTATATAAATACAAAATTAAACTGTTTAAGTTGTGTTTTTAAATTAAAAAAAAATAATATCACATAACAATGTTTGGTGGTTTACCCATATCTTCATCATTAATATAACTAGGTGGTACCCTAACATTGTCACTATAACCATTAACTTCACCCATCTTACTATGGATGGTGGATAATGTTTTTGTGGAAATAGTATTAGTTTCTTGTTTCGCGACAATATAACCTTTAAGCCATATAAAAAATTCTTTATGTGTCATAACTATTTTATTTATTTAAACTAAATTTAATATAATATAATAAATTTAAATGGTAAAGACCAATAACACATATTGCCCACACCTCAAACCAAAAGATACCATATAAAAACCCTATAACCACTGAAAAAAGATAAAGTGGTAAATAGTGTCTAAATTTTTTGATTGAGTAAATCCCTCTTATAACAAATATGAAAAAAAGAACCGCTAAAATGTTATGTAATAAAGGGTAGACATCAAAAGAAAAGGCTGTTAAGGTTAATAAACAAAAGGCTGGTATTCTCCATTTAGGTAACTCAAATAAAAAATAACTAGTTAAAGCGTTTGTTATGATAAAAAGGGGTTGTAAAGGTGTTACCCAAGACGAAGATATTGATTGTAAAGGACCTAAAGTGATAAGGATTATGAAAGGCTGTAAAATAGCTATTATAGGACTTAATAACCTAGATAAGGTAAAAATATTACCAAAATCAAACCACTTTATTAACTTCATTTATTAAAACATTTTTTTGAACAACCCCCGATTGTCTCCAAACAGGATTACCATTTTTAAATAAAATAACCGTTGGTATACTTCTTACGTTGTATTTAACTGAAACCTCTTTATTGTTATCGACATTAACTTTAAGGACATTTGCTTTATCCCCTAACTCACTTTTAGTTTCTTCTATGATTGGTGTCATCATCTTGCACGGCCCACACCAAGGGGCCCAAAAGTCAACTAATGTTGGCTTATCTGAATTAATTATTTCATTAAAATCACTCATTTTTTATCTGTATTTTCTTTTACAATATTCATATGTGAACCATCACAATAACCATTTTCATCTTTTGTGTTTCCACAACCACATTTATTTCTTTCACTCATTCTTATATTTTTAATTTTTGTTATTTTATTATTGTTTATAGGGTATTTTATTTTTACAATCTCCCATAAATTATCTTTTTTTATATTATTACAACTATAACAAGATACTACAAAATTATCTTTATTTTTTTTAAGGTTATCATATTTAGATTTAGGGTAAAAATGGTCAACCGTTGCGACATCTTTAGTGTCAACCTTCTCACACCAACCATAAACTTTTAAATTTTTCTTACCACAGTACTCACAATGTAGATTTTTAAACTCTTTTTTAGTTTGTTTTAAAAAATTTATATTAAACTCTAATTGTAACCATTTTTCTTCGTTTTTTTTTGCCCAAAAAGGTCTTTCTTTACACATTACTTTTTAACTTCTATTATCTCGTAAACCCAACCACTATCCGAATTTCCATTAAGAATATTTATTAACTCTTCTGCATTTTTTAGAGAATCAAGTTCTAAAAGTTCACTTTGGGAATCAACAAGTAGAACATGTGTTTTTTTACCTTTAGCGTCAGCCATTATTTTTTTAATTATATAACTTTTTTCCATGAAATAATAATAATAAAAATGTGTAAATAAGAAAAGATTAAAGGGGTAGGTTATTTTTTTATAATCTGTTTATTTTATCTATTTTTTTTTGAATAACTTCATCTAAATCATTTAACTTTTCCCTTAACTTAGGATTTTTAGTTTCAATAAATTCATCGTATATATCGTCCCATTTCTTTTCTAACTTATCTACTTCTAAGTTTAACTCATCCATATTTGATGTAGAATTAAATAAATTTAATTGATTAGGATTAGTGTTAGGTTTTGGCATTTCTTTTTTAGGTTCTTCTGTTGGTCTAGTGTATACCCTTGGTTCATATTTTGGTGCTGGTTTGTTATGTATGTACCTCATTTTATCGATACGTTTCATAATATTCCTACCTCTTTTATTAAAATGTTTTTCAGTATAATTTAAAAAATCAACCACATTTTTAAACTTTCTAAAAAAAGGTATATCGTATTCGGTAATTAATTTAGTCCAAGACTCTTGTAAACCTTTTGCTGGTTCACCTTTTTTGTTTAAAAAGTTAGAAGCTTTAAAGTCCATCATTTTTTTTGCTGTACCACGATAATCCCCACCCAAACTTGAGTTATCATACTCGTTTTCTAAATAGGCCGGAGACTCTAATTTTGAACCTAAATAATAGTACCTAATGATTGGGTGTAACATTGGGCTTAGTTTGTAAGAACCACCCAAAACCAACTTTTCGAAATCAGGTGTATAAATATTTTTAATCTCCCAACCATCTCTAATTGGGGGTGCTCCTTTACTTATTCTATTCCAATCATCATAAGCATGTTTAATTTCGTGAACTAAAGCCGAACCACCTATGGAATGCATTGGCATGTTTAAATAAACGACATACTCACCATTATCATTATAACCAGACTTCCAATGGTCATACTCAATTCTACCCGAATTTATTATAACCCATTTATCAACTTTAAAATCTTTATAAGCGTTAGGGAAGTCTTTACCATTTATCTCAATTTTATCTACAATAGGTTTTGGTGTGTAATAACTATTCCATCTATTATCATTTTCAAACATAGCATAATCAAACCCCGTGTCTTCTGAAGCATAAACTAAATCATAATTAGGTGTATGGAAAGGTTTACCCATCACCATATGGTCTAAAACAATTTCTTCAACGCCATCCATATATTTTTGTGGTATTTTAGAGCCTTCTGAATTAATAAATAGTGTACCATAACTATCAAACCCAACACTTAATAATTTACTAGATAAAACATTTTCTATACCCACAAAATCCTCTATCACATCAGCATTTACGAATAATTCATCAGCATAAATTTGTGCTTTTTGGGTTATTTTACCATCATCACCTAAAAAATGTGTGTAATTATGTGGTGGTAACTCATCACCTTCTTCTACTTCTTGGTCATTATAAGACCATGACCCATATGGTGATTTGGTTAATGGTTTTTGTTTTGGTTCTGAGTTTTTTAACTTCTCTTCTTCATGTTTTAAATAATCATTAACATGTTTCTCAATCAGTTTAGCCCAGTTTCTAACTTCAAAAGAAATACCAGCGTTCTCCTTTAAAATATTTTTAATAATAGAATTTAATCCCATACATTATAAATATCACAATATTAGTTAATGTTATTTAAGGATTTAAATATTATGCTTTTAATTTCTTCTATAAGATTAAAATCTAATAAAGGTTTTAATTCTAAATTAGAATCACAAATTTTAATACTTTTTATTTTAGGGAAAATTTTTTCTTCACCACTTTTACCATAAGTTTCAACCGAGTACTCAATATTAAAGTCATACTTAATCCCATCAACCTCAAAGACGTAATTAAAATTAGTCATCACTACTTTTAATATCTCTTTTTTCCCCAATACCAGCTTTTTTCTTAATTAAGTTAGATATTAAGATTAACATCTGTGGTGTTAAACCTTGTTCCATAACAGTCGTAGATTTTGGTTGGAATCTATAATCATCGTTTATTCTACCTAAAATTATTTTAAAATCAGAATCGTATATAACATTATTTAGGCCGTCTAAATAAATATAAGAACCATTATCTGAAATTATTTCGTATATTTTTTTTTCTTCTTTAATCATTTTCATTAAAATTAAATTTTTTCATTCTTTTTTTTACTACCGAGTAAGCCGAATCTTCTAAAGATTCATTTAATCCTTTATATAATTTAGATAAAACATCATGAATAACTTTTTTTTCTTCATTTGTAATATTGAATTTAGGTTCGTCATCGTGTAGCTCAACATGGGCGTTATTATC
>TARA_R110000822_G_scaffold303522_2_pt1 | contig 10893 bp, 15 predicted proteins | sample TARA_R110000822 | Tara Oceans TARA_R110000822 (sample SAMEA4397666) | marine metagenome | biome: Polar Biome; feature: [SRF] surface water layer (ENVO:00010504); material: water (ENVO:00002006), including particulate matter (ENVO:01000060) such as... | depth 5 m | reverse complement strand
GCAATTGAAGATTGATTCATTTCAGGGTAATGAAAGCGTAATGTTGACTATTGACATGCTTAACGCTCGCTTAGGTTATGTTTTTTCTGGTCAAGCTCCTAACCAACAACAAGCAGCACCACAACAACAAGGCGGATATTCTCAGCCAGCACCACAGCAGCAAGCACCTCAACAGGGTGGCTTCACCAATAAAGGTCAAGCCCCACAACAACAAGGTGGTTACGCCCAACAACAAGAGCCAAGAGACGCACAAGGATTTACTCGCGCTCAAGGCGGGTTCCCGAATCAATAATAATTAACCAAACACGCCAAGGAAGGCACTCGATAAGGATAGCGACATGATAACAATGAAATTCAGTTCTCGTGAAAAGATTAAACTTAAGAATACAGTCTGCAATTTATTTGTATGGGGTTCGATAATAACAACAGGAGTATTTTTCACATGGTTATTAGTTATCGGTCGCGGTGTTATCTTTTAGCAACAATTACGGCTATATCATTAGCCGTAATATCAACTTACTACCCACAAGCAATAAGGATAATACTGTGAATTTAGATGCTATAAAAAGATGCTGGAAGTCTGAAAATACGACACCAGAAGAGCCAAAGCGAGAACGTATACAGCCATACGCAACCTATACTAAGTCTGATATAGAAAACTTTATCAGTGATATTAGGGGCGGAAAGAAAAAGGCTAAGGCTGGCAGAGATAACGGAATTCCAAACGGTTCTGTTTACCACTTATCAAGAACGGCAGGTTTATAATGAATTTATCAACAGTACGCGGAATATATAACAATGTAGGCGCAGAGAAGTGTAATGCGCTATTAACACCAAAGAGCAATAAGCCAAAGAAAGACACAGACGACCGCCCTATTGCTGAAACTACGATTGATATGATTACCGGGTTAATTAAGCGACATAAGAACCCAACAAGGCGAACAGTGATTGCCAAGTCCTATTTAAGCCCGTCAACTGTCAATAATGCAATTAAAATACTTTTTCAAAGAGGAGTTATAAATAAAACTAAAAGCGAAGTTGGTAGTGGTCAAATAGTTAGCTATTCGTTAGTTAAAAAATGAAAAACGTACCGATATCATTAACAACCAGGAAAGAGGTTTATAAAAAAATAGATATCTTTCTTGGTGAGAATCCACAGGCTAAATGGGATTTATCAATTGTTAAGAATGACGGTAAACGAAGATTGACAGCTAACGGTCAAATACATTTATGGTTCGGTCAAATAGCAAAATACAGAGATGATCAAACTCCATTAGATGTTAAGAATTTTTGTAAAGATGCTTTCGGTTTACCACTGATATTAAATAGCGTTAAGCATGGCGATAAGATGGAGTTTTTACTAGATAAGCTAAACTACTATCAACACAGTCATGAAAGCAAAATGAAGCTTATACAGTGCTTAGAGGTTACCAGTTTATTAACGATACCTGAGTCTAAAATATTAATGGAGCAAATGATTTATTATTTTAACGATGCAGGTATACCAATTAAATTTTTAGATAAGCAAGAGGAATGATTATGGAATGGATAAGTGTTGATGATAGGAAGCCAAAAAAGTACGGACCTGTACTTGGGTTTACTGAATATGGAGATGTCGACAGCGTTTATTTTTATGCTGATAAATCATGGGGCCATCCAGATGGAATAACTCACTGGATGCCACTACCTGAACCACCAAGGGAATAGCGCATGAATATTCAGAAAGTTTCTAAAGACGGTAACAAGTCATGCGCCTGTGGGTATATATTTATGTCAGGTCAAACAGCATACAGAGCGAGATACGATGAATTTAATCGCCCTGTATTTATTTGTGATAAGTGTAAGGATAAGTAATGGCAACTTTATATAGCTCAAGATCAAAGTATTATAGAAGCATGGTTAAGCGAGAAAACAAAAGAAGTAAATGTTATTGTGGCTGTAATGGCAGGGCAACACACAATGGATTAGGGCAAGGCGCAGGGATGATGAGTGGCTGTGAATTAAGCGTTCGTAGATGGGTTAGAGATGGCGCTGCGGCATCAACGGTCAAGGATAAATAACAATGGTTAGAGATGGCAAAGGCGAAGATAAAAAACACAAGTCACATAAACGATACAGGCCAAGGAATTAAAATGGCAAACAGTAAAAGAAAGTGTGCTTATCATGGCGAACGCATAAGGGATTATATTGTAGTTAACAATATGGCGTTTTGTAGTTACGAGTCAGCAGCTAAGTGGGGTTTTGATAACAAAAACAAAGGCAAAGAAAAAATACGTGTAGTTCAGAAAAAGAAAGATGTAGCTAGAAAGAAAGAGTTAATGAGTAGACCGCAATGGTTTAACAGGCTAAAGGTAGCTGTTCACAAGTGGGTTGTTCACGTTAGAGATAAAGACAAAGGTTGCTATACTTGCGGAAAGACTGACCCATCAGTTAAATATGACGCAGGGCATCGACATCATGCAGGAAGGGGCGGAGGGGATAGAAGAAGATTCATAACTGAGAACATACATAAACAATGTTCGGTTAATTGCAATCAACACGGCTCAGGAATGCCAGTTGAATATGATGTCGCTTTAGATTTTGAGTACGGAGAGGGGTTTGCTGATCATTTATCTTGTGAAGCCAATTATCCGACACTAAAAGAATTATTCCCTACATGGCAAGATATAGAGTTAGAAATTAAACGATACAGAAAATTACTCAAAGACGCTGGCGTTTGATATAATCAAGGAACCTTATCATGATTGAGTTATTACACTTATGGCAACTTCAAAGCGTAAACGTGGCAGCGGAACAAAACGTAAATAGTTTATTAATTGCTTATGTTATTTTATCGTTAATTATTAATAGGCCAGCGCTATTGCTGGTCTATCTTTCCTCAGAGATGCTTTACCAGTTATCTGTCTTCGATTTTTTACTTGAGTGGCAACTCTTTGCAATTGAATGTATTATGTACTCTTATGTTTTTACAACATTAACTTCAATAAAAAGCAAAAGCGCTTGTGCAGTATTGTTTTCAATAGCTCTTTATTTTATCTATGATGCACACAAGTACGGAGCTACTGAGAACTATGAGGGCTATCAAACAATTCTTTACAAAAATATCGAATGTATTTTTACATGCGCTCATATTATCTTTATTAGTTCATTTGTATCTATCGAAAGAATTCGGAACAATATACGCAACTTTGTTAATTCTATTGGTCGTATCGCGCTCAATAGTGATTATATGTTCTTTTGTTGGTATAATATCTACAAGATACAATCAACCAAGCAAAAAACATGAGTGATGAAAGGATCGGAAATCTTGAAGGTGCTATAGCTAATCTGGCTGATAAGTTTAGTGAATTCCTAGCTATAGAGTCAGCAAGAAAGGAGCGAGACAAGCATCAAATGGAAGTTAACGACAGGCTGATAGCTCACTTTGAAAAGGTAGAGACTGACTATAAACCGATAATCATGCGCAGTAAAAAGCAACAAGCTTGGATTGATTTTTTTGTAGGTAAAGTTATTCTTCCTGCCATTGCCTTAGCTATACTGGCGGCTGCTGGTTATAATTTCACATAAATAAACAAGGGTAAGTAATGAATAGTTTACAACAAATCAAATTAGCAAAATTTAACACTAACGCAGAGCAAACAAGAGCAAGTGTCGCTCGTTCAATTGCTTCATTAAATAACGATTTATCGGCAGCTATTCAACATCAAGCATACGCTAGATTAAACCCTGACGTAACGGTTGACGCTGGGCTGCTTGAGTATATAGGCTCAGGCTTTGAAGAGTTACTTCCTAATTACTCAGAAATAAACAGTAAAATTACAGACTTGATGCAAGTTAAGGCTGGCACTATGACTGTTGAAGATTTAAAAGTTAAATATCCTTTCGATATTGACAAATACTCATCTGATTTGCTGAAATAAACCATGGCTCGCTACGGTTTTACGATAACAGTTGACACTGGTCAGATGCCAAGCAGTCAAGTAGATTTTGTCTGGCTTGCTACTATTGCTGATTTTCCTGTTGCTGCCGTTGATGGTGGTGCTCAGTCAATATTAAACGGTGGCGGGAATCTACGCTGCTACACAGATGACACGAAAGTAACTCAACTACCTATTGAAGTTGTAACATTTGTAACAGGTGGAACGCCAGACATTCAGTTATGGGGCTTATCTTCGACTTTAAATGTAGCAAGTACAGTTTATATTGAAGCTGATACAGTAGCTACAGCACAGCCATCGGTCGGGGCTGGCTTTGGTAGGAATGCAGTATGGGTTAACTATTCTGGTGTATGGCATTTAGAAGAAGATCCCAGTGGCGGCTCACCTCAAATAATAGACAGTACAGGTAACGGGAACGACGGGACTAGTATTGGCTCGATGGTTACGGGTGACTTGGTTGCTGCAAATATCGGGGATGGTTTATCTTTCGATGGTGTGCTGCAAAATATAGATTGTGGCAGTGGCGTTGTACCTACAGGTACTACTGCATTTACTGTGTCGGCATGGTTAAAGATGTCAGGCGGAGGGACTAAGGTTGCAATAGGTAACGCAAGTGCTGATTTTTGGTTCGGTATAAACGGAGGCAAGGCTACATTTTCGCCTTCTGGCACGGTAGCAAGTACAACAAACGTCAATGATGGTGTTTATCATCACATATCAGGACAAAAGACGGGAACAGCATCGTCCATACGTGTAGATGGCGTTAATGAGGCTACGGGTAGCGCTGGAGCTTCAACTCCCGGCGTTGGTGTTACTGCGCTCGGGGAGTTTGGAACGATAGGCTTTAACTTTCCTGGCGACATAGACGAGGCAAGAATATCTCTAAACAGCATCTCAGATGATTATGTTACTTCTGAACACAACAATCAGTCGTCAAGTGCGTTTTGGTCAGTTGGCGCATGGATAGATCAGGATGCCTCTAGCGGTATATCTATAGCGGTAACACTTGGAGCAATCGAATACAATTCAAATGACACTATAGTCGGGTTGGCTGGGAATGTAGATATTACAGCTACATTAGGGTCTATCAGTTATAGTTCTAACGATACCACTATTGGTATTACTGGCTCAGTTGATGTGATCGCCACGCTTGGCGCAATAGATTATTCATCTAATGACGCATCAATACAGATTTCAGGCGAAACAAATGTAACGGCAACTCTAGGCGCTATAGAATACTCATCAAACGATACGGCAATAAGTCTTTTTGGTAATGTTGATGTAGTGGCCACACTAGGAGCGATAAATTACAATTCAAATGATGTAAGCATAAGTTTAGCTGGTGGCGTAAATGTAAATGCTACGCTAGGTGCTATTGATTATACATCTAACGACACAGTGATAGGATTACAGGGACAAGTGACCTTAATAGCTACACTAGGCACAATCTCATACGATAGCAATAATGCAATAGTTCAGATTGGCACAGGTCAGATAATAGGTAATGTTACAGCAGGATTTGCAGATAACTTATATTCAGCAGGGTTCAAACCTAGCTCAATTACAGTTAATTTTAAAACATGATACACTACATAAAATTTTAAGAGGTTAAGACAATGGCTCAAGGTTCATTAAAAACATTTCAATACTATCCGTTTAAAGCAGGCAAAAAGCTTTATGACAACGTTAACGATGTGTTTAAGTACGCATTTGTTACAGATGCTTACTCTACTGTAGATGTAGCAACTGTTGATCCTACATTAGCAAGCTTCACAGAAGTAGCGGCAGGTGGTAACTATACGGTAGGTGGAAACGCTTTACCCGGTAACGCTTGGACTATTGCGGCAGGTGTAAGTAAATTGGATTTTACTGATATTAGTTTGACTAAGTTAGCAGCAAGCCCGACAACAGCTAAGACGTTATTGATTATTAACTCAACTGCTACTAGTGACTGTTATCATGCAATTCAATTAGGCGCGGCTGATGGTGATGCTATCGATTTAGTTAATAACGATTTAACGGTTACGTTTAACGCAGCCGGTACAGTTAATATCACAGTAACAACATAAACATAAACGCGGTGTAAAAGCCGCATCGTTTTACATTCTCTAAAGGGGAGTGATATGGCTAAGCCATCAGATAAAAAGCTAACCTCTAAAGAAGAAAGTTTCGCACAAGCTTATATATTTAATAAAAGTGATTCAATAGAGGCTTACAGAAACTCTGAGTATTCACAAGAGCTTAAGCCAGACCAAATGAGCGTACAGGCTTACAAGTTATTAAAAAAACCTCATATAAGCCTCAGAATCAAAGAATTGCAATCAAAAGCATCTGCAATAGCTGACAAGGCGTTTACAATTACCGTTAAACAGCGCTTAGAATGGTTAAAAGAGATTACCGAGGCGGGTATAGCAACTTATACAGATTCAACAGGTAGTGCGCGTAGAGAGAGTTTAACAGCGGCAAGGGGTGCAATAGAAACTATGAACTCAATGCTTGGCGTTGAAGATAATTCAGGCAAAACTAAGCCGGTTAAAATATTTGTTGGTGTTCAAGATGCATCTTAACCCTGTTGCTGACGCTGTAAATGTAAGTTTAAATATACCTCAGTTTGAATTCTACTCGATGGATAAGCAGTTTCGTGCGTTCGTTGGTGGATACCGTTCAGGTAAAACTTACCTTGGTTGCGTTAGGCTTTGTATATTGGCATTAAGTTATCCTGGTATCAAGTTAGGATATTTTGCCCCTACCTACCCACAGATTAGAGATATATTTTATTCAACAATAGCTGATGTTGCAGAGCTTTTTGGTATGAGCGTATCAATAAAGGTTTCTACAAATGAAGTTACGCTTTCTTATTTTGGTGATGTTCATGCTGTGGTTAAGTGTCGATCAATGGAACATCCTTCTAGAATAGTTGGCTTTGATATTAATCACGCTTTGATTGATGAAATAGACACGATGAAAAAAGAGAAGGCCGATCAAGCATGGAAGAAGATAATAGCAAGGCTGTCGTCTTCTGGATTTGATGAGCAAAGGCTTTATGATGAAGAATTAAATGCAGATTTAGTTATAGAGGCATTAGAAAATAACACAGTAGATTTTACCACTACGCCTGAAGGGTTTGGGTGGGTATATGATTTATTTGTTAAGCAACTTCGAGGTGATGAAGATTTACAGCGTTATTACGGAATCGTTCACGCATCGACTAAACAGAATGCAAAAAACTTAGCGAAAGGATACATCGATACCTTATACGCAACATACCCACCTAATCTAGTTGATGCTTATATTGATGGTAAATTTACCAACTTAACGAGCGGAACGGTTTACACTTGCTTCGATAGAAAGTTAAATAACACAATGCGAACAGCAAGAGATAACGATCACTTACATATAGGAATGGATTTCAACGTTGGTAAAATGTCGGCAATCGTTCATGTTGAAGATTTTAACGGCAATATAAAGATAACATCTGCTGTTGATGAGTTTTTAGGTTTACTAGATACTCCTGCAATGATTGAGGCGATACAAAACAGATACCCAAAACACAGAATAACAATATACCCTGATGCAAGTGGTAAAAACAGAAAGTCTGTCAATGCTAGTGAAACAGATATAAGTTTATTACGTGCTGCTTTCAATGTTAACAACTACACTAGAAACCCATTTGTAAAAGATAGGGTGGCAAGTGTTCAGGCTATGCTTTGTAATGCGAATGAATTAAGGCGCTATTTTATCAACGAAGTTAAATGCCCTGAAACTTGTGATTCATTAGAGCAACAGGTTTATAATAAGCAAGGCGAGCCAGATAAGACACATGATAATGATCATCCTAATGATGCGCTAGGCTATTACATACACAGTGAATTTGGTATAGATAACAGCAACACAACCACCTCAACTCGTATGGTAGTTTAAATAGTGTATAATAAGCAAAACGTCGGTTAAGCTGGCGATAAACTAAAATTAAGGCTTAACAATGTCAACTGACGTAAAAGAACCAAGATTAGAATATTCAAACGCACTTCCTGGTGTAGTAAGAAATCGGGCTGCAATAGCTGGCGGTCGAGCTGTTAAAGCTGGCGGCGTTACCTTTCTTACTCCATTAGCTTCAATGTGTTGCAATACTACTTACGATACTAATGGTCTAGGTACAATTAGTTATACAGCTAATTTAACCATTGAAGGACAAGCGGCCTACAATAAATACTTAGATAACGCTTACTTTTACGCAGCTACCCAGCGAACAGTTGACGGCTTAGTTGGCTTAATATTCTCTAAAGATCCATCTAAAAGCGAATTGCCCACACAAGTTGAATACATCAAAGAAAATGCAGACGGCAAAGGTTCATCATTAAGGGATTTATCAAAAGCTGGTTGTAGAGAAGCTTTTACTTCTGATTGGTCAGGGTATTTAGTTGCTCGACCTTCAACGCCTGAAGGCTCAAGCGAAAAAGATGTTGAAGATAACAACCTTCGCCCTAAACTGTTACATTACAAATTTGAAAATATAATTAATTGGGATTATGAAGTTGTTAACAACGTTGAAAAGTTATCTTTATTAATACTCAAGGAATCCACCACAAAGCGAGATGGATTTAAAGTTGAAAATGAAGCTCAGTATCGGGTATTAGAATTAAAAGAAGGCATTTACCATCAATCTGTTTACGATAAAGATGGTGGCCTAATATCCCTATCAGAACCCGTAGTTATCAACGGCCAAAACTCTGATGAAATCCCGTTTTTTTGGGTTGAGGAGCCAAGCAATAACGAAGCCCCTATTAATGGATTGGTAGACGCTAACTTTCAGCATTATAATTTATACGCTGATTATGGTGGTAAATTACATTACAGTTCATTTGTTATTTACACTGAAACAGGTGCAGAAGCTAACGCCAACAACTTGATGGGTAATGGTGTTAAATGGAATAACCGTAATCCTGACGCTAAATTTGAAGTGTTACAGCCTGACGGTAGCAGCGACGGGCATAGAATAGCTTTGCAAGACATGGAGCAGCGAATGGCTGCGTTAGGTGCTGAGCAGTTAAAGCCTCGCGTATCTGGTGCGGAATCAGCAGAGGCGAAAGGTTTAGATCAGGTCGCTCAAAATTCAACTACCGCAGATGTTGCAATGACAGTAAGCGACGCATTAACAAAAGCCATTAACTTTGCCAGTCGTTGGATGGGCGGAGAAGAAAACACAGAATACGAGCTGAACACTGACTACAACCCAACAAGTATGGATGCTCAGACTTTGCGTGAGTTATTCGCTGTTTATCTTGGTGGTGGCATCACTTATGAAACATTCTATTCAAACTTGCAGCGCGGTGAATTCGCACGTCCTGACAAAACAGCCGAAGAAGAAAAAGAAGGCATTACTCTCAATGGAACTGGTATGGAATAATGACAACTGAAAAGTTAATAGAGCAAACCACAAGGCACAGCATTTATACACAGCGCTTTGCTGGTCGCTTGGCTAACTTATTCGATCCTTATATTGACAGGCTTATTGGTGAGCTTAAATTGATAATGATTGATGCACCAGAAACAACACAGAATATCAGGCGTATTAATCAGATAGTTTCACAGTGGCGAAGTGTGTCGTTGGCTATCTATGGCGATTATAACGACGATGTATTATTTAAAGAACTGCAACCGTTCGCTATTAACGAATCAGAATGGGAATTAGACAGTTTAAAGTCTGTTGTTAAATCTCCATCGGTTGCGCTTGTTGCTCCTGCTCCTGTTCAAGTATGGGCGGCGGTTAATTCTACACCTTTGATATTTCCAGATAGTAACGGAGTTAAATTATTAGATCCATTTATCAAAGGCTGGGAGAAAGGCCAGATAGACGCGGTTAGCAACATAATACGAACTGGATTTATCACAGGCAGAACTAGCCAGCAAATCACACAGGATATTACCGGGAAAAATGGCTACTTAGACAATCAAAGCCGTAAATCAATTAAAACTATGGTTAGGACTGCCACTAATCAAATATCTAATGTGGCAAGAATGGAAACATTAGAAGAAAACGACGATATAGTAATCGGGTATCAAATCATTGCAACGCTTGACGGTAGAACGTCAAATATTTGTCGGCATCATGATAATGGTAAGGTTTACAATAAAGGTTTAATTATATGGGCTGATGGCAGTAGAGAGAAAACAAAAGCTCGACCTATGCCAGCGTTTCATCCTAATTGCAGGACTAGTATTATCGCTATGTTAGATGAAAGGTATGCCATTGACGACAGTTCAGCGACAAGAGCAAGTAAGGGCGTATCAGGTGGTAAACAAGTAAGCGCAACGGAGACTTATTACTCATGGCTAAAAACACAAGGCGCGCAAGGCTCAAAAGGGCTGGAATTCGTACAAGACGTATTAGGTCGGGAGCGTGGAGACTTGTTGATAAATGGGGGGTTAAGCTCGAAACAGTTCCAGAAGCTGACCATTGACGAGCTATTTAGACCTATAAAGTTAGATGAATTACGCAAAAAGCAATCGTTGCAACTTGCTTTTGACAAGATAGATTAACGGTTATTTTCATTTAATTTAAAATAATGGTAAACTGTAACAGATTTAGTACGGAGCCAAGCTCCTCAATTACCCAAAGGGTTTTAACATGTTAAACGGATTAGATAAAATAGACTTAACCTCGCCTGATGCTTTAGAGCAGATTAACGCACTAGCAAAAGGCCTGGCTGATAAAAATACCGAGTTACTTGGCAAGGTAACTGATAAAGATGGTTTAACTGCTGCAGAAATTGCAAAATTACAGGGGCTTGAAGAGTTCAAAGCTAACTCTGACATCAAAGCCGCTAAAGATGCAGAAGATTGGACTGAGGCATCTAGGTTGCAAGATGAAAAGCACAAGATAGCCCTGGAAGCCTTGAGCGTTACAGGTAAGTCTGATAAAGAATTGATAACAAAATTATTAATTGAAGATGGA
>TARA_R110000822_G_scaffold70254_4_pt1 | contig 10960 bp, 1 predicted proteins | sample TARA_R110000822 | Tara Oceans TARA_R110000822 (sample SAMEA4397666) | marine metagenome | biome: Polar Biome; feature: [SRF] surface water layer (ENVO:00010504); material: water (ENVO:00002006), including particulate matter (ENVO:01000060) such as... | depth 5 m | reverse complement strand
ATGAACATACAGGTTTCAACTTCAGAAGGATCTGATGTTGGTACTGTTCAAAACATATTGGGTAACAAAGAAATTATTTTAAAACCCAAAGGAGTTGCCAATGTTATTGACACCTCTGGTTTTAGGTGTGTTGGTGTTTATTCTGATGAGAAAACAGATTCTGCTTATTGGTTTTTAAGAGGACCAGAAATAAGCGGTAAAGGTGGTATACCAACGGCTCCAGGTTCTTATAGTAAAGATTACATAATTAGAATTAGCCAATTTAACCCAAGTACAGGCGGAAACAATGTTGATATAATATTTACCGATACTAAAGACATAGTAAGTAAAGCTGCAGATTGGATGGGGTTTGACGCGATTTCTAGTGTAAATAATGTGATCAACATACCAATTGGTTGGACGTCTGAACTTTCTGTGGGAGACACATTAAAAACTATTGTTGATAGCAATGGTGTTTTCCACTCAAGAAATTCAAAAATCATCAGTATAAAAGAAGGAGTTAATCCTGGAGATTTATCCTACATTATATTAGATAAATTAAAATGGCCAGGAAATGGGGGTTCTGGTTTGTTTGATTTAATATTTAAGTCAAATTGTTTAAATTTCCAGGAAGGCACTCATGTAACTGGAATAAATATTATTGACGATATACTACTTTGGACAGATAACCACAACGAGCCAAAAATGTTAAATATATCGAGATCAAAAGACTATACACACCAACAGGGACTACTCCACTCTAAACTTTACAACCCAATGATAGCGGGTCTTCATACTTTTAAAAAAGTAGAGCCGCATCACATGCAGGTTATTAAAAGAAAACCTACCCACGCATTATCCACCACTATAACCGATCTTAGAAGAAGTGGTCTTGTTTATGGACAATTAGATTTTGAATTTTCTAATGCTTCGGGCATTATGTTTAGTGATGGTTACCAGGGCACTGTAACAATAAATTCTGGGAATTCCAATGAAAATCTTAATTATAATCAAAATGATATATTATTAATTCTAAACACAGCCGACCAATCTTCTACATCTTCAAACAGATCTTTACCCGAGCAATATGACGTAAAAATGTTAATAATTGACATTGTGCATTACGGTTCAGGGGTTAGCGTTGTTGATTTTGAAATAATTAGCGTAGCAAATACTACTCCCTTTATTTTTACCACATACACATCAAGATTAATGGAGGTTGGTGCCACGGAATTTGATGAGGAAATGTTTAGGTTTAGCTATAGATATCGATATTTAGATGGAGAAGTGTCTGGTTTTGCGCCTTGGTCGAACACGGTTTTTGTACCGGGGACGTTTAAGTATGATCAAAAAAACGCCTATAATTTTGGTATGCTTAACAATGTTACCGATCTAAATTTAGATAATTTTATTGATTATGAAAAAACCTTAAATGTTGTAAGTTTTGATTTGTTAGTTAAAAACGATAATCATCCTTCTGTTTATTTAATTGACACCGTGCGTAGGGATAAATTTCCTAATTCAAGTTCTGACACCAATGGCAATCCATATGGTGGAACCTATAAATTCAACCCCAACCAAATACAAGCTACGCTTCCAGAAAACCAATTGCTAAGGCCCTTTGATAATGTTCCAAGAAAAGCACTAGCACAAGAAATCAGTGGAAACAGACTTATATATGGTAATTATTTAGAATCTTACGACTACTCCTCTAATTCAATAAACTTAAAGCCAGGCGTAAAGATTAGACCTATAGAGATTCAACAGCCTACTGACGGTGCTGCATCGGTAAAAACGCAAAGAAACTATCAAGTCGGGATGGTCCTTGTAGACCAAGAAGGTAGAGAAAGTCCTATTATAACAAGTGAAGACGCTAGTGTTGAGGTGCCAAAAGGTATGCTTGATGTTAATACAATGCTAACCGTATCTAATTACTCAATAATGCCTAACTGGGTGAATAGTTATAAGTATTACATAAAAGACAGTTCCAACCCCGCTTACAATTTAGTTATAGATTCTTTTTATAAAGCTGAAACTGGTGACTACTGGGTATCAGTGCCATCAAGTGAAAGAAACAAAATAAAAGAAGGGGATTTAATAGAGCTAAAAAAAGGTATAGATGATAACCGACCTTTGTTAGTTCCATTAAGAACTAAGGTTATAGCTATTGAAAACGAAGCTCCAGAATTTATTAAAGTAAATTATAGAAAATTAGGAAGATCTCCTGCTGAGTGGCCAACAACACCAATACCAAATACTATTGAGTTATTTGCTATAGATGGAAGACCAGCACCGGCTAAAGACCACTTTAAGATATTAAAGGACAGGTGGATGAGTGAAAATATTAACACCTATGGTGGTGGTGCTAATTTAGCAGGTTTGGATTTGGCTTTTACATTTACCGCAGCGGATTCAAGTGGAACTGTTATTGGTAATACTCACAAAACAAAACTACTAACAGGTAAGGCCACTCATTATGAAGATCCAAGTGGTACCGTCCCCCCTGCCAACTCAGGCACCTTTGTGATTCGTCTTGATGAATTGATCCCTGACGCTAACGATTGGATGTTGGATGCTAATAACACCAATTCTGGCTTAAACCCAACACTAGACATAACTATATACGAAAAAGAAATACTAGCTAGCGCAGAGTACCACGGTAAGTTTTTTATGAAACTTGAGGCTAAGCAAGATTTAGTAGACTCAATAGTACCCTCGGACATTGTGATGACTGATGAAGTAATACTTAATCAAATTCCAGTAAGGAATTTCACGGACAACGACTGGTTCTCTGGAGCACGGACAACCAACAAGGGGGCTAGTGACGGGCTTGTAATGACAACCCCCATCTACAATGGAGACACAGCAGTGTATAAATCTGATGGTTCTGGATCTGGAGTAATGAATGTTTTAGATTGGGGGCAAAACGGAAGAACTGATACGTATGAAAAGTGGAGTGAGCTTTTGCAGCATTATTTTCCGTATCAAGCAATGGGCGAGCAAATGCCACAGTATTGGTTTATAGACAGGATGTACTATAAAAGAGCCCAGGACTTACAGGATATGACTGCACCAAGCATTGCTGGTGGAAGCGGTCATGGGCGTGGCATTTTTATGTGCACCGCTGATCAAGCCAATTTGGATAATAGTGCCACCCCCAGCTATAACAGAAGTACTACCGGTGTAAATCTGGGTTGGTTAGAGGAGGGCAAGTGGTACATGGAATTGTCTATTGTGGGGATGATGAAGGAGATCCATCATCAGCAATACGCTTATGCCATTACTTTTGATATAGGGGATTTTGCAAACGCCGGCGTTAACGGTTCAGATTCTGCTTGGGATATCGAATATCGCCGTGAGGGTTATGGTCCCCAATTTATGGGCTGTAATTCGTCTATTGATAATAGTGCGTCTTGGGTTGACAATCAACCCAACAACGATTGTTATGGTGGTTCTCATGATATACATGATTCAACAAATCAACAAGTTGCAATGGCTTTTGTCCCAAACGCTGGAACAAAATTTAAGTGGGAAGGTGGAACTCAGGTGTTTACTATAATGAAGTATAAATTTGAGTTAAGGTGGAATCACACTGGCCCTGAGGCAGCATCGGGCTGGCACTTAGACAATACACTGAGTTCTGGAAGTTATACCTCACCACCCGGAATATATGGTGGTGGTTCTTGGCCTGCTTTTTTTGACCCTAATAACCGTAGGACTACTTTTATATTAGAGCTAGATAAAGATCCGTCAGGTGATCCTAATATAGATCCTACTAATAAAAACCAAGTAAATTCATACGAGCCGGTAAACATGATTTTTTTAGAGCAGACTCTTGAGATTGGCCCTGGAGATCCAGTGCTTTCCACTAACAATCCAGCTATATTTGAAATTCCACAAAAACTTGAGTCTAAACTAGACATTTATCACGAAGCGTCTAGCGAAATACCTATTGAGTTAAATTATCCTAACCTAAGTAGATTAATACCGGTGGGATCCACAGTGAGATATCCTGGTGATAGTACTCTTTTAGCAGAGTCAAAAGTAACATCTATAACCCAAGGTTTTCCAAGCCGTATAATTATTGACAACGCTACGCCTGGCCCTACTGCGCTTGCTACTTGGCAAAATATTGTTTCTAGTGGAGATAAAATTTCGTTTCTTACTCCAGCTGGAGATACTGTTAATTTGGCTTTGCAAGCGGTATATGCCGGGGGATATCCAAACCCAATACTTTCACCTATTAGCTCTACTTTAGGAAGTGGCTTTAGCATGGGGTTAGGTTGGAGTAATTGCATTTCATTTAGAAACGGTATTGAATCGGTTTTTTTAAAAGATGATTATAACGAAATATTTCTTTCAAAAGGAGTGAAAGTATCATCTACGTTGGATAAGGAATATAAAGAAACTCACAATCCGTCAAAATTAATTTTTTCAGGAATATTTAATTCAACTAGCGATGTAAATAATTTGAATCAATTTATAGTCGCTGAGAAAATAACAAAGGATATAAACCCTATATATGGTAGTATTCAAAAACTATACTCACGATCTACCGCTGATGGAGATTTAATAACGCTCTGTGAAGATAGAGTATTAAAGGTATTAGCAAATAAAGACGCGTTATTTAACGCTGATGGCAATGCTCAGCTAACATCTAATCAAAACGTATTAGGACAAGCGGTACCATACGCTGGAGAATTTGGTATATCTAAAAATCCAGAATCATTTTCGGCGGAATCATATAGGGCTTACTTTACTGACAAAGTTAGGGGTGTTGTGTTAAGATTGTCTAAAGATGGGTTAACACCTATATCTAATAGTGGAATGAAAGATTGGTTTAGAGACAACTTACAATTATACTCTACCCATATGGGCGCTTACGACGATAAAAAAGACGAATACAATTTAACCCTGGAAATGGGTGGCGTTCCACAAACAATTTCTTACAGAGAAGATGTAAAAGGCTGGGTGAGTTTTAAATCATTTTTTCAACAAGCAGCGGTTAGTTGCGCAAATGAATATTACACTTATTTTAATGGCGGAATATATAGACATCATGACGAAACGCCAAACACTAGAAATACTTTTTACGGAACAGACGAGGTAAATTATACTAACTCTAGTTTGCAAGTTGTTTTTAACGAGGTCCCTGGTAGTGTTAAATCTTTTAAAACCATAAACTACGAAGGTTCACAAGCTAGAGTAACACAACCATTAATTAATGGGGTTATATATGATGATGGTGAATACTTTAATTTAACAGGTATTAGAGGGTGGTATGTTGATACTTTTGCTACTAACCTAGAGCACGGAAGTGTTACTGAGTTTATAGAAAAAGAAGGCAAATGGTTCGGATACACTATAGGTAGTGATGTGACAATGCACAGTCTTACTGGGGCTGTTACTAGCAATTATGATACGTCTGATTCTAGCATACAGGGTATTGGTAGACTAGGTAGTATATCATCATCTGTTATTTTTGGTTGTACTTGTGATGGGGGTATTGGCTTTGGGCAGGCTCCTGCAAACGATTGTTACAATCCCGGTGGTACCGCGGCGTGGAATTATAATAGTTCCGCTACTGCAGATGATGGTTCTTGTATAGAGGCTGTGTTTGGTTGTATGGATCCTAGCGCGTTTAATTTTAACAATCTTGCAAATTCTGATTCTGGTACTTGTCTCTGGTACGGTTGTATGGATGCTACGGCATTGAATTTTGATGCACAGGTAAATGTTGATGATGGTAGTTGTATTATAGCTACGCCTGGATGTCAAGTTATGGGTATGTTCAATTACGATAGCACATCAAACGTAGCATGTGGAGGGGTTTGGCTTACTTCTAACGACGTGGGAATATTATCAACACCTCAACCCGCTGATTATTGTTGTGTTGGGTTTATTCAAGGTTGTACAGATCCACTTGCATCAAACTTTATAGCGCTTGTTGATGAAAGCGTAGATGTAAACACGGAGGATGGAACTTGTCAATATTTCGGATGCACGAATCCAATAGCAACAAATTATGATTTCCCTAATAGTAATCCACCCGTTGATAGCACTGCTAATCAATATGTATATTTAAACGGTACTGCTGTTGATGATTTAAGTTGTAACATACCCACTGGTTGTATGGATAATGACGCTGCAACAAATAGCGGTATTGCTTGTAATTACGATGCAACTGCTGTTATTGATGATGGTAGTTGCTTATATTGTGGTGATATACTAGCTGTTAATTACGATGGAGCAAACGCAGGTTGCTCGGTTAACTCGGCTAACTGTATAATGTGTCAAACACCGTCAAACATTTTATTAATAGGATCAACAACATCTGACGTAATAGGTGGTGTTGACCAGAGCAATGGATCAGTTACGTTTGAAATGGATGAATCTGGCTCTTCTTCTGTATTGGCTTATTTGACTGATTTGAATAACAATGCCTACTTTGATCCAAATAATACAACAGGTTGGGGAACTGGTGTAATAATGTTCTCTTTTAACAATCTACCCGTTGGTACATCTTCGGTTTTCATAAATACTTTGTGTGAAAGTGTTTTGGATCCAGCGGTATTTAATAATGTACCATCATCAACAGGTATAACAGTAACCTTTACGGTTACAGCAACTCCAATTCCTGGATGTATGGATGCAACAGCTTGTAATTATGATGTTTTAGCTGATTTTGATGATGGTACGTGTGTAGACCCAGTTAATTGTACTGGTTGTACAGATAATAGTTATTTAGATTTCTGTGATACTTGTTATGACAACATAAACTACCAAGCTGTTACCTCAGGAACTGGTGGACCATGGTTATTTGGTGATATGACCCTTTGTACAACTCTACTTTTCAGTGGATGTACAGACCCAACAATGTTTAACTATGACTCATCAGCAAATACAGATTGTGATAATAATATAATTGGTTCAGCCGATTACATATCAGCGGGAACTTATGGAGACGTTTCTTGTTGCACTCTTGTTTCTTATGGCTGTTTAGATAGTACTCTTAACACTTCTGGAAGCTCAGTGGTGTATGCGGCTGGTAATTATGATTCTACCGCAAACACACCGTGTGATGGTGGTGTTCCTGGCTGTGTTGTTCCCAACTGTACTGGTCCTGGTACTGGCTCCGGGCAATGTTGTGATGATTACAATTGCCCAACTGGTAGTATTGCTCTCAACCCAGGAGGCACGGTTGATCTTAACCTCAACACTGCAAACACTCCTTACCAACCTTGGTCGCTACCCAATGGCTCTACTTTTGATATAGCTTTGGTTGTTACTGATAATTCAGGCGTTGTAATATACAACAACACAGACTTAGCTGGCATGCCTGGTGGTGCTTTTGGTGATTATGTTTGGCCATATCCAAATCAGACTGGAATAACTCAGCAAACTGGAAGTATACCACAATCCGAATTGTGGTCAAGTAGTGATGTGGCTGGCGTTACCTCGTTAACAATAGATTATACTATTATTACAACCAATGGGCTTTGTTCAATCCCATACCAACAAGTCTATACTGTTGGCTGTAATGATCAAAATGCTAATAACTATGGGTTTTACGCTATAAACGACGTCTCGGCGTGTACTTACACTGGTTGTACGGATTCTGCAATGGATCATGACGGGCAAGCTTTTGCGGCAGATAATTACCTTCCTCTATACACTACCATGTGTGGTTCTAACGCGGATAATCAGTGTTGTGATTATCAAGGAAAGCCATACCTTGACCTGCAAGTTTGTACAACTGCAGGTAATGAAAATGATATTTGCGCTTATTATATGTACCCAGGCGTACCTCACTCATTTGTTTCTAGTATAACCACCACGCTTGGACCATCAAATCCAACCACAACATTTTACGCAGGACCTCATCAAGTTGCTGCTAACGCTAACGGTATAGAATATGCTGGAGAATTTGAAGAAGCTACTTGGTTAGCGTTTACAGATGGTAACACACTTACTGTTGATCTTAACTCGGATTGGGCAGTTGGTTTAGGTGTGATGAATAACCCTTATGTAGGCAGTACTAATCCCCTTTTACTTTGGAACTCTAATGATCCGTTTGTATTCACGGTAGGTTGTAGAGATGGTAATAGTAGTCACGTTAATTGGGATCCTAATTTAGATCTTCACTTTCCCAACAGCTGTGTAGTAGGGGTTAGTGGTTGTACAGATTCTACTGCAACAAACTATGATGCTAATGCAAATCAAGATTGTAACGCCACTTCAATACCTCCTTATGGCACTGGTAATGATTCTGGTTGTTGTTGCTATGGGTGTGCGGAATTAGAGTGGTTAACCCCAGCGGCTACTAATTACGTTGTTAACGCTTCCTCATCATTTCTTCTTGATTCTATTGATTTAAACTGGATACCACTCAATGGAGTTAGTTCTGTAAAGTTAACTTATAAAAAAGTTGGGATAGCTGACCCTGATATTATAGTTAATATAACAGATGCTGCAGTTTTATCATCTGGAGTTTATACGTTAACACCTGGTGTAACACTCCACACGCCGCTTGGTGGATTTGAAGATGAAAATGCCTACGTGTTCTCAATAACGGCTGATTGCGGGCCTTGTGGATTAGGGAATTCAGCACATGTGACAGTGGGGATTGATGCATCAATTTGATGCTTGATTCTACTAAACAAACTATACTTAAGCACTTAAAAATAATAAATTATGGCATTTGTAATAACACTAAATTTTAATTTTGAAATAAATACCTCTTTGCAGACTGGGGACAATGTTTATTGGACCAGCACATCGCCACTTGGTGGGTTTGAACAAAACAATAGTCTTTTTGGAGGTCAAACGCATTTTGGTACGGTTCTTAGTTTTTTATCACCAACACAAATTGAAGTTTTTAGTGAATACACCGACTCTACTGGAGCTCCACTACCTGGTATAGAACCAGGCCCAAATGATTACATTTCTTTTTCTAAAAATAGAATTGTAAACAACAATGATTTGTTAGGGTATTACGCAACAGTTCAATTTGTAAACAATTCAACTTCACTCGCTAAACTGTGGGCAGTAGGAAGTGGAATAACAGAAAATAGTAAATAAAAAATAAACTATGTCATATCACGGAAGTTCTTCAAGTTCATCAAACGCTCGCCGAACGTCAAGTAGGGTAAACACTAGCCAAACACCAAGAGAGGTAGGTGTTCAGCGGCAAGCTGCTCCTGCTGGGTTTCACTACATGCCAGACGGTAGTTTAATGGCTGATAGCGCGATGTCAGCTGACGCACCAATAGTAAGCACTGAGATTGTAACTTCTACTTCATTAGAAACCACGGCTGATGTAATAAGAAAATCAGAACCAATATACACGCCCCCTTTCAATAATGATGCACCTTATATTGGAAAGTGCTACAACGTACAGTCTTATGACACCTGCGCATCTAACACTGCTCATAACACTATGAACCGACTGTATACAGATTTACTTAGCGATACTTATCAAGCGCAATTTGGGTTAACAACTGGACCTCCTAACTACACCACTATAACTAGTAGCGTTCCTATAGTATCTACGTACTGGAATGGAGCTGGTGGAGTGCCAGGTGCGCTACCCCCAATAGATTGGCATGTGTTACAGGAAACTTTTCTACTATTTCATAAAAATTGGTGGTTAGCAGTTGCTAACAGCTCTGCACTCGGACAAATTGGAAATCCAATACCCCTTGGAATGCCTTATAGAAATGGTTGCAGCTCTTTGGATGGGCATCGTGAGGGTTGGTCAGTAAATAGTATCTCCACGCCCTTCACAACTAATTACACACTACAGCAGTCTCAAATCCCTGGTCATCTACCAGCTTATACGGGCGCTATAGCAAATCCTTTTCCCATTACAACTGCTCAAGGTGGAACAAACTTCCACTACCAATGGTGGGAGTTACAAATGAAGATAGAGTGGACGCTGGAAATGGAAAAATGTTGTGCTTGTAATGAGACGGGGCACGATTTTGGTGTGCAAGCTAAAGTCGCGCAAACCAGCACGCCTGAAAAATATATAAAACAGTTTGATTTAGATTTATCTGACTTACCAGCGGTTAGCGAAGAAAGACCGTTTACTATAACAGGAGATAATGGGGCTGAGTTTAGATTAGAGGTCAAAGATAATACCACCGGGTATTACTACAACTTTGAATCAAACGCTTTTCAAGTAGCTCAAGCGGCTTTAGAACAAAGTCTTATTGACTCTACGTACGTCGGAAGTATTACCTTTCCAGCCGTAACCGGTGGTGATGATCAATACGACGTGCGGCTTTTTACGTTACCCGGAACTAGGCATGCACTTTATAATGAGGTTAGATTTGGTGATGGTTCGCTAGATATTAACAATTCTACAGGCTCTAACTCTTTGGTGATGGAAAAAGTTATATATCAATATGCAGCTTTAACGCTAACGATGGCTGGTTATTCAATTGACGGTACGGTAGCTGGAGCGTATGGCACTGATACTATATCTATAAATAGAGGTAAGACTCAGGTTAAAACAGCTTTTAGTTTTACAACTACAGCTGGCGCGACGGCTGCTTATAGAATTTTAAAACAACCAGTATCTAACGATATATTATCTTTTCTTGAACCAGTTGTTGGATCTGCTCCAATTGATTTACCAGGAGAAAATATATATCCAACCGTAACTGCAAGCGGTCTTACTAACGCTGTTATGTCTAGCACTACCACGGTTACAATGGCAGACACGATAGGGGATCTAGAACTTAAGATTGGTGACAAGGTTATACAAGCAACAGGCCCGTTTTTTGCTAACATAGTTACTGTTGATGCTATTACTGGCGGTGGTCTTTCAGCAAACCAATTTACAGCCTCTGAAGCTATATCAGTTGGAAGTGGCGTTAGATTAAACTTTCACAACCGAATGAACTTTAGTTGGCCTATAACTAAGGCTAACTTAATTAAACCAGGTATGATAGTCGTGCCAGATACTGACGTTACA
>TARA_R110000822_G_scaffold392_5_pt1 | contig 10961 bp, 7 predicted proteins | sample TARA_R110000822 | Tara Oceans TARA_R110000822 (sample SAMEA4397666) | marine metagenome | biome: Polar Biome; feature: [SRF] surface water layer (ENVO:00010504); material: water (ENVO:00002006), including particulate matter (ENVO:01000060) such as... | depth 5 m | reverse complement strand
ATAGATTGGCCTTCTTTACCACCAATCAAGCCAGTAAAATAATTTGTTCTATTTTTTTCTTTAGAGTAAGATTTATCTGACTTAGTTTCAACAACAAACTCTTTTCCTAAGAAATTTCCTATATTTTCAGAGGCTTTATTAGTTAAACTACCTTCCAGCAAGTAAGATGTTTTATATCCTTTTTCATAGGCTTTTACATACTCTTCAACAGAATTATATTTAGGTAAAGCGTGAATTGTTGTTTTAAACTCATCTCTGGTCTTGTTTTTGTTTCCTTCTATGTTTTTCCATTCATCAAAAGAAAGCCTATCAGAATTGACGTAAACGTCCTCTATGTCATCGTAGTTGAATGTGTCTCCAGTAAACGAACCATCTTTGTTGTATTTTAAATATATTTTATTATCTAAATTTATTCTTTTTTGTTTATCTTTTAAAGCTTTATCTCCTCTAGCTTGTCCTTCTGCTCCTACAAAAAAATTATACTTATCTATGTATTTATTTTCAGTTTCTTGTTTTTCTTTTATTTTACTTAAATCTTCTTTGTAAGTCTCGCTTACGGCTTGATATTTGCCTTGAGAAGATAAATCAGGAAATGATAGATATTTTTCACCTTTATCATTTACTTTTTCAAATTCATCTAATCCATCAGGGAATAATTTATCTATACTAGATTCGTAATTCTCTTCTGCTAAAGCAACATCTAATTTTAAATCTTTTTCTATTTCATTAAAATTAATACCAAAATCTTTTTCAAATGATTCTTTAACATCAGAACTACTAGTAGGCAGTAGTTTTGTTATGTCTTTTATTTTTTCATCTGGATATTCTATTTTTAAACTTTTTTCTTCCGGTATTTCTATGTCATTAACATCTAGCTCTTCAATTACTGGATTTTTTTCTTTATAATTCTCAGGACCCATAGTGCTAGTTTTAGTATCTACAGCTGAGTCGTAATTTTTACTTTTTAGTGAGCCCGAAGAAGTATTCTCCGATTTGGATTCCATATCTGCTGTACTTACCGACGCCGCACCCGCAGTCTTTACAACGTCTTTTTCCTTTTTTATAGATTCCACTGCGTCATCTGGCGCTTTGAATTCGTTTTTTAAATCTTGTTCTTTAACTGCATCAGCAGGTGGTATAAAATCACTCATATTATATTATATTATTAAGATTTAGTATATACAATGCCATTTGGGGCTTTAAGTTTTTCTTTTGGGTTTAGTTTAGCCCATTTCCTATCAAAAATTTCTTGTTCAGAAAGTCCTTTTGTATTCATAGCTTTAGGACCTTTACCTTTAGCATCTCCAACGTTTTCGTTTTCGTCACCTAATAGTTTTATACCATCAGTTCCTGCATTTAATAAAGATACATGAGCTAAGTATTCTAAAGTAGGCAAATAAAAATTATTATAAAATTTATCATAGGCAGCTGCATCAATATCGTCGCCAACACCTGGCTGTAGGTTTAATCCCGTTTCATCAAACTCAATACCTTCCGCGTCTGAATCCATTGGTTTTCCACCCATTTGGTCTTCCCATATACTTTCAAATATAGTTACATCTTCTAGCATAGCAGCAAATTGACCTCCATTAGCATATGAACCTCTACTAGGATTTAAATTACCCATTACTCTATTTTTAAAAAACATTTGCTGATCTTGTGTCATTTCATAGTTAATTATCTCCTTACCTTCTTCATCAACGCCTTGAGGAACTGAATTTACAAAATCCTGAGATAAAGATCCTTCTTTGCCTGTTTTAACTATATTATTAAAAGCATCAGTAGTATAAGGTGTAGTTTTAACAGCGTATTTTAAATAAGGATTTTCTTTATTTTTCATTTGTATGTTTAGCTCGTTTAAATTAATAATACCACCTAAAACTTCTTTATTATTTTCATCTAGTCTAATAATGTCAGGGTCATAAATCATTGTTTGATTATTTTCCGTATATATCTTTAAATTTCTAGACTCTTCATCGTCAGCCATTATTTTTCTAATAATATCTAATTGATAAGCAGGAGCGCCAGCCACACTTAGTCTTTCACCACTACCAATAGGAGCATTGGCAGCTTCATTCATTAACGCGGCTATGTTTCTTACATTAGGTATAGCTTTACTAAGCGTATCTATTTCGCCTTTTATCATTGCTAATTCTTGTTGGCCAATACCAGGATCTTTCATTAAATTACCTTGTAACGCCATATTTATTTTACCAAATCTTTCTATTTTTTCTCCTACATTACGCATGACAATATCGTCAAAAGCTCCATAATTTGTAGCCATATCACTAGAACCTACTTTATCATATAGTTTTTGCTTGCTATTTAACACAGATCTATTTACTTCATTTAACGCCTTTTGCTTTGGGTATAAAGCATTAGTAGTAGCTGTAAGCACTTGAGAAATACCACTATTAAAAGCATCTCTATTAGACTTCATTCTTTGAGCTTCTATTTTAGCATCTCGCTCAAAAATTTTTCCTGCTGCTTCCAAAGATTTACTTCCTTCGTAAGATGGTTTTTTATAACTCATATTTTTATTTATTTAGTATGTATTACGCTGTATCAGCCATCAGCTTAGCTGCGGTAGCGTCTGCAACTCTCTTATTGTAATTGTCTAATTGTTGAGCAGATCTATCAATATCAGCATTTTGTCTTTGTTCACCTACACTAAAAGCAAATTTCCTACCATCGGCCTGTGCTCTTTGTACATCTGTAGCTCCTTGAGCAATTCTTTGTTGAAGGTCTTGAGCTCCTTTAGCCGCTGCTTTTTGGTTTGCTGCTTCTTGGCTTTCTAATGAAGCTGAAATACCTTTTTTACTTTGTAATGCTGCTTGAGCTAAAGCAGTTGCTCCACCAGCTCCAGCACCACTAGCTCTCATAGTATCTAAAGTACTAGCTAAAGCTTTATCAGCTTCCTCTGCTTGAAACTCAGCTGCTTGAGTAGCTACTCCTAGGTTAGCCATTTGATTTGTCATTCCGGCAAACTGATTAGTCATTTGGTCGTTTGGATTTATAACAGCCTGTCTTTGTGCCACCATATCTTTCAACTGCTGCTCTTTTATTTTTCTAGCTGCATCTGTAGATTGACCTTGAGCCTTGGCCTTATCTTTAGCGTCTTGTTCTAACTTCTCAGCTCTATCGTCTTTTTCCGCCGGGGTATCCCAAGGTGTTGTTTCCCTGTACCAGTCACCAAGGTCATCTGCTGTCTCTCTAATTTTATCACCTGCTTTATTGATCAGTTTTTTGAAAAATCCCATTATTTCATTTATTTTATTTTATATTACATTGATGAAACAACATACTTAGATCCAGCTGCCCACAGTTCTTTAGGGCCGCCTAATTGCGTTGTACTATCTGTTTCTATAGTTATTGTAGCAAAATAACCTTTTATACCACTAATTTGATTGCCAGCAATAATTTCCCCAGCTCTAATAGCTGAGTTAGATATTAAGTTTGTTACGTATCTATTTTCTTTTCTATCAAAACCAGCTCTCAAAGGTTGTCCAGTTATAGTATCGGTATATAAACCTTCATCATAACTTTTTATAACAACATTTACTACATCTTGATTTTGAACAGATGTTGAAGTGCCATTAGGGTTTGGATCAAAACCTGTAAAACCAGATTTAAAAGATGTTACTTCCCATCCATTACTACCTTCGTAATGTATAGTTTGAAAGTTCTTCATTACTGAAGATCTTGGATTAATTACAAAAGTTACATTTGAAGGGTGTCTAGTGTTATAAAACTTTCCTCTAGTATTATTGTTAGAATCATTATAGTAATGTTTATACATTTTTATTTCTTCGGAGCCAATTCCATCACGGATATTACTAATACTATAAAAATTATTTAACACACTAAACATTTGGTTAGGTTTGAAATTATAAAAACTAACCCAACCATTTATTTTCTCATCAAAAGCAACTGTATTATAACTAGCTTCAAGATTGTTATTTGTATCAGCTTGTGTTGATGTTTTTTGAAGAGAAAGTACGTAATTTTTATTGTGTATGTCCCATCCTCCTACTATTCTTCCTTTTGATTGAAATTGAAATTGTACTGTACCGGCTGGATCAGGGTTAAACTCTTGAGAATACCAAATAGTATACCCATAAGTACCATAGTTTGGTTCAACTCTAGTTATATAACCACCTGGATTGAACTGACCTACTATAGTCATACCAGGGGTCAAATAGGCATCATCTCCGTCTGAGTCATATATACCATTACTAAAAGATGCCCATGCCTGGTAATCCTGGCCACCATCTGTTAAAACACCATTAAGAGTTGTAGTAGTTTCTTCACCTGTTATAAGAGCTAGATTGTCTCTAAAGTAATCTTGCATCCCGTACATGCTTATTTCTGTTAATCCATCATTTGATAGTCTCATCACAGCATTACGATTTCTATCAGTAAAATACTTCCTATAGTTATATATTGCAAATGATTCTGGATTTTTACTTATTCCGTACTCTCCTTTATAAGGTACAAACTGACCTATCACTGTTTTAGCTGCTTGAGTTTGTGTACCGCTTTCGGTTGTATATATAGTATCTTTATCTATTAAAGCTCTATGTATTTTGTTTTCTTGAAATACTATTAAGTTAGTATCTTCAGAATATAGCTTTTGTATAGAACCAAATATTGGATCTATAGATTTAGTTATAGATTCTGATATAGAAAAAACATTAGTTTCATTTACTCCAGTTCTAGAATTATAAACTCCAGAATATATTAAAGTATTAATTCTACGTTGCTGCTGAGGGAACGGTTCGTCTAAATAAGCTCTAACACCAAAGTCTGTTGACACGTTATTGTAACCGCCTCTAATTCTGCTTTCCTCTACATAAAAATTCCATGGACCGCCAAAATTCTGTGAAGGTTCTTGGAGGTTGTTTGCATAAGTGTTTCCTACTGTTCTTACACAAGAACCAGGAAACGAAACACCTGGATAAGTAGGTATTACCGAGGTCGATTCTGATTGTAACGACTTTATTATGTATGAATTAAAATATTCTATTTCTATAACTGTTGCCATATTAATTATCTTATTGGTGCTATTGTTGACTGTGGTGGAGTGGGTGGTATTGGATCTGCAGCCGTGCCAGTTTCTATAGCTGTATTCAAATCACTTATTAACCCACATGTAGCTGTTTCCCAAAAAATTTCACCAGCCAGTCTTGATGGTTCAGGATCAACTTCTAATATTGAAATAGCTCCATATAGATCTTGTAACTCAGGAAAATCCGGATTGCTAAGGTTGTTTGGTTCATTATTTCTACTTGTTAAACTTATGTATCCTATATCTTCACCATACGTGCTTAACCTAGCTACTGTAGGATTACTTTTAGCATCATAAATGCCTGGTGCAGTTGTAATGGTTGAGGGTGTACCTACGTTTCCAGGTTCATTATTAGTATTAATTCCTAAGTCAGTTACTTTACCAATAGTATCAACTGTTAAATATTCATTTGGAGTACGACTTTGAAAATACATTGGGAATTGATAATAAAAATTTATGTCGGTGGCGGTGGTGGAGGCGTTTCCTTGAATAGCAAAATTAGAAGTTAATACTCTAGGGTATAAAAGAACATCACTAGTCCTAAATTGAGTTTGTTCAGGTTGGACTTCTTGTAAATCTGATGGTATTTTATTTATATTATCACTTATTAATGTTGTGTAAGCTTGAGATATGCTTCCGTTTGCTCCTGCGCCATCTCCTGTTGTTCCAGGAACGTTATTAACTATTAATGGCAAATAAGCATTATAATATTCTTGTTTTACTTGTTTTACAACTATTTTATAACTATACCAACCTAATAAGTTTGCTTGGCCATATACATAAACAGGTACTCCTAAAAAATAATTCATTGCACTAATATCATCAACTTCAAAGGATGTTATATTGCTGGTAGAGCTGTAACTGATATCTATTATACTAGAATTAATTAACGGGGAGGCGGGATTGTTTGTGGAATTGGTTACTATAATGTCTCCTATACTAATTCTTGGATCTACTTTACCATTAAATTCTATGCCAGGATCAGAAAATCCATTTGAATTAGGAATTAATTCATACACACCAGAATTATATAAACCAGGATAACCATCTGCATAAGTTACTGTTTCAGGTATTTTATCTCTAAATAGCATTTTCAATGAATCACCAAACCAGGATATTGGATTAGCTGTATCTCCGTTTATTATACCATCTCCAGTATTACCTGGATCACCAGTTGATCCTGAACTAACCCATGTGTCAACCCAAGAAGCAGAATCATTTTTAAAAGGGCTAAAAACAGTAGATCCGTTAAAAACTTCAGTGCCTCCAGTTTGTTCAAATTGAAAGTCCGTTACAGAAGAAAGAATAACATCAGACTGTCTCCCGTATCTATCAGCTAAAACTACACCTACTTGATAGGTTCTGTTTTGTTTTAAAGTGTGATTTGGGTATGATATTGTTGAGTAAGTTGTGTTAGTATTCGTTGGTCTATATTTTTCACTTACTAAAACGTTGTAATTCAAGTTTTCAGGCGGAGTATGTTTATCTAAAAAATTACCATACATAACTCTATTGCCTGTTATGGATTGTGTTTTTGCTCTAACTGGAACTTTGTCAAATACTCTTGTAACTTCACTAGGTGGAAGTGTTTTGTAAGGGTTTCTTGACTGATATTTATATTTTAATACTTTTGTAGAGTTAGTTACAATTTGATCACTAGTTGTTTCTATTGTTTCTAAAACTTGTATACGAGTGTCATCTGATGCTTTGTATAGTATATCTATTTCTTGAACATTTAGAAACCGCTCAAGCCCATCCACATTGTAAGGCATATCTATTTTTATAGTTACATCTTGAACTTTATTTTCAAAAAATGCTACTATAGTGCTTTTTTGTATGTTCTTAATATCATCTAAAGTAGTGGTTGGAGTTCCACTAGTTGTAATTACTGGAGGCACTGCAATAGTATTAACATAACCATCTTGTTTAGGTATAAAAGCAGGTTGTGTAAATGGTGATATTAAAGAATATTCACCATCATCAAATTTAAATCTATATGCAAATCTCACAAACTTATCTCTTAAAAATTCTTTATCTCCAGGCCAGGAATCAACATACATAGGGTTTGGTTGTTTAAAACCTATAATATCTCCACTCGTCACACCTTCTAACTGAGCACTAACTCCTATTACCGATTCATTATTATTGAAAGTATCTTGATTAGTTACAACATAAACTTCTGCTTGATTAGTTACATTTGTAATTAAAGAACCTCCGCCTAGCGGGTTATAAGGAGATCTAAATCTTTTCAGAGTAACCAGCCACCCATTTGGTGCGCCAGTATCAACTTGGCTTACAAAAGCGGCAGAATTGTTTTCAGGCAAAAATCTATCTGTAACTCTTTTACTAGAGGGTCTTAAAAACTCTATTGTTTTACCACCAATACCACCTGTTGGGTCAACGACAGTTCCCTTTGCATATAAATTAGTAACAAACGAAGAATCACCTGCTGAATCAGGTGAGTAATCTATTTCTGCGATTTGTATAGGATATTCTATAAAATTAGAACCATTAAGGTTAGATGATACGGGTGGTATTTTTTGATAAGGAATATTTAAAATATCACCAGCTCTTAATTTTGCAACATCCGCAGTAGGTGCTTCAACAATATTAAACCCGGAGGCGGCTGGTGCTTGAGATCCTAGAGTTATAGTAACTGATTCATATAAAGATGGTACTTTATAAGGATAGTATTTAGCTACAGATATTTGATCTTCATTTATATAATAACTTGGTGTAGTTCCACTTATTATAGAACGAGCTAATTTTACATTTATTTTTCTAGGTTGATTTCTGTCGTCTGTCCAGAACAATAAGTCTTCTATTAAATTAACTCCGTATATGTGGTGTGTTTTTGAAAAATTTAAAAAACGTCCTGCAACTAATACTTCAGTAGTGCCATTTAAAGTTCCACTAAGATATGTTTTTAAAATAAAACAATCCGAAGCTTCTGTTGCAAAAGTACTTAATTGGTCACTAGAAGGATCTGTCCAATTAGTTAAAAAACTATAAACACATTGGTTAGTATCGTCTTCATAAAAGCCTATAATATCGCAACCATATCCTTGAAAAGTAGATATAGATTGATTTCCTAAAACATTTTCTAAAGCTCCAACGTCTTCACCCTCAGATCTACTTATGTTTACATTTTTAGCGTTTCTATATTCACCATTAGATAATAACCTGTCGTCAAGATCTTTATTCATCTTAGACTTTACAAAAGTGTTTGTTACGTTACCCATTTATTTAATGTTTAAGCCATTTAGATTTACCTCTCATCACTTGTACTATTTCTCCAAGCTTTATATTTGATAATCTTATTTTTGCGTTTCTTAATTTAGCTGATCGTTCTCTTTGATATCTTTGAACAATGTATTCTGGAACGTTTGGCTTAGTAGATAGTATAGAATGATTGATATGAGCATATAGCGCGTCCTCTGCCATCTTAGGTACTCTAGAATCAGTGTCATGTGCTAAACCATCTGATATATATTCTAAAGCTATAATTTTACCTACTAAATCACTAGAAAAAGTAAATTTACCTTCTCTTTCGTTTATTTGAAACCAACCATTTTGTTGTGATAACTGAGGCTCTAGTCCATATCTTTGTCCATAAACTATTTTCCACCAGTCCTCAGTAAACACACTGGTATTGTCCCTATCTAACACACCGCTTAAATTGTCTTGATTTTCTCTATTCCATTTTTCCTCAATTAATGATTGTTCAGCTTGTAAATTATCTGAAAATGCATTTTGAATTGGTACACCAAAAGCGTCTTGTATAGGTAAATCGTAAGGGGAAGTGGTTAAATTATTAACCGGATATATTATATGCAAAACCCCGGCATTGTCTGTCCAGGAGCATCTAACATAATTAACATAATCTTGTGGTATAGGAACACCCAAGCTAGATGGTATTGTTAATTCTTGTGACTTAATACTTTTTAAAGTATCATAACTAAATTCTTGTAATCCTCTTTTTGCATGAAAAATAACATCAGTTCTTTTAATTTTATTTATCAATTTATCTTCACCAGTATAAGCTACTATGAAATTGTTTATAATTTCGTTTAAACTTATATACTCATAACTACCATAATTTTCTAATATAGTTGGCTGTTTTAACTGTATAATCACAGCTCCTAAATCCGCTGGTGTATAAGTACCTCTTAATGTTATAACATTTGGTGATGATATGTATGATAAATCTTCAGCTTTTGCATTACTACCTTGTAAATACACAGTGTAATTAGAAGCAGAATCAGTCATTACACCTAGACTATTAAAGGCGCTAACTACAATACTGTTAAACGTGCATTTGAAAGTTGGGTCAGTAATAGCGGCAGTTCCTTCAAAGAAAAACGTTTGTTGACCAGAGTAATACTGCGCATTGTTTTCAGTTAATAGTCCCATATTTAATTATTTTTTTGTGCTAGTTCTCTTGAAGCTTCTTGGATTATTTGCGGATCTCTTATAACAACTCCAGCATATTTAAGTATACCTAGTATAGCTTCTGTTTGTTGATTGCTGCTTATTTCAAAATTAACAGAACCAGTACTTGGTATAACAGGTGTTAATGAAAAACCAGGTGTTCCATCCCAAACATAATTTCCAAGAGTAGTGTTAACTCCATATCCCCAAACAACATCTCTTGGTTTTCTAATAAAAGTAGTTTTTACATCAGTTGTTATAGTATTAGGTTTTACTTTTATTTCTAAATTCTCAAATAGATATACAGGGAAATTTGCACTAGGAGCAGTTAAGTCTGATCTGTCTATATTATAAAATGGATCTCTTTGTAATCTTTCTATTTGTATAGGTTTAGCACCACTTTCAGAAGTAACTGTTCCTAACCTATAAAAAGCAAATTGGGTAGAAGAGGGTTGATCATTATATACTATAGTTTTGCCAGTTAATGTATCTGTAGTTGGTAAACCAAATTCACCTGATGTACCACCAGTTAAACTACCAAAACACTTAAAAGTAGACATTACGTCATCCATGTTGATTATTGGATTACTATAATCAAAATCATTTTGAGGTATTCTTAATTGCTTATCTAAATCTTGAAAATACTTTTCAAATATACTTAATTGAACCTGTGTTGCTGCTTGATTAAACTCATATGGAGTTAAATAACCACGTTGCTCTTTATTAAGTATACTTAATACAGTAGTATATACCGTGTTTACATTAATAGCCATATTATTGTTTTAATCGAAATTAGTAAATACCAGTCTTGATTTAGCTCTTTCTAGCTTATCAGTTTTTTCTATAAGTAATCTTTGAAGTACATCTGGTCTAGTTTTTTCTCTATTGGCAAGTATAGCGTAAATAATACAAGAATATAAAGCTTCTTCTGCTAGCTTTGGAATAGCAGCTGATTCATCTGTTGTAAGTGCGTTAGATAAGTAAGTTAACGTTGCCATACCAGCATCTCCATATTTAATTGTCTTAGCTACGTAGTCTATAAAAAACTTTCCAGTTGTAAGAGCAGCTAATGTAGAAACTTGAGTAAGTGGTATAGTTGCGCTAAAACCAGTATTTATTGCTGATATTACAGCAACAAAATCTGTTGGTAAAGAAAGTGTTTGCGGTCCTGACACAGGGGTAGGTCCTTCTGTAAATTGACTTTTTATAGTTTCGTAAGCAAACTCTTGCAGACATCTACGAGCATGAAATATAACTTCTGTTCTAACAGCATCAGGTATTAATTTTCCAGGACCTGTATAGGAAATTAAAAAGTTATTTATAATATCATTAAGTGATATAAAAGCGTTTGATAAGAGTGTTGTTGCCATAATTTATTATTTTTGTCCGTCAATGTCTATTTGTTGTTCTTTTTGAGATGCTAACTGTAGAGCTAGTTGATCTCTAGTCATTACGCCTGCGT
>TARA_R110000822_G_scaffold67605_1_pt1 | contig 10985 bp, 3 predicted proteins | sample TARA_R110000822 | Tara Oceans TARA_R110000822 (sample SAMEA4397666) | marine metagenome | biome: Polar Biome; feature: [SRF] surface water layer (ENVO:00010504); material: water (ENVO:00002006), including particulate matter (ENVO:01000060) such as... | depth 5 m | reverse complement strand
GGTGTTTCAAATAAAATTTATGAAATTGCAACAACTATTACTGAAGCAATGTTATATCAAATACAATATACACAATCTGCAGATATTATGTACATTGTGCATGAAACAATATCACCACAAAAATTAACTAGAACAGGACATTCATCATGGTCTATTGGTAATGAAACATTTACAAATGGCCCATTTTTAGATGATGGCTCAACAGCAGCTTGGAGTGGAAGCAAAGGATATCCTCGTACAGTATCTTTTTATGAACAACGTTTAGTATTTGGTGGTTCAACTGCATATCCACAAACAATATGGGCTTCACAATCAAGTATTTATACAGATTTTAATATAGGATCAGCAGCAGCAGCAGATGCTTTTATTTACGTTATAGCTGCAAACAAAGTTAATGCAATACGTTGGTTAGCACCTGCAAGAGATTTAGTAGTAGGAACAACAGGTGGCGAATTTAGAGTAGGAAAACCTGCAGGAGAACCATTAAAACCAGACAATGTAAATATTACACAACAAACAACTTATGGCGGATATACAACTGAAGCTATACAAATAGGTAATGCAATTTTGTTTGTACAAAAACAACGTAAAAAAATTAGAGAATTTTCATACCAATTTAAAGATGATGAATATGCTGCACCTGATATGTGTATATTAGCAGAACATATTACAGGAACAGGAATTACCGATATAGCTTATGCACAAGAACCTGAAAGTATATATTGGGCAGTAAGAGATGATGGTGTGTTATTAGGAATGACATACAAAAGAGAAGAAGATGTTATTGCTTGGCATAGGCACATTCTTGGTGGATATATAAGTCATTCAGTTAATACTTCTACAAGTTTACAAACATCTACTGCAGATAGTTTAAACAACGGAAATGTAACTATTTCAAGTCATGGTTATGTTACAGGAGATGCTGTAGTATATGATTCTAATGGAAATACTGATATTGCAGGTCTTGTCAATGGAAATACGTATTATGTTTTTGTTAAAGATGCAAACACAATTGAATTTGCACGTACATATAAACAAGCTATAGATAGAACAATAAATCAAATAGGTGCAGGTAGTGGAATACATATTTTTAAAAATCATGCAAAAGTACAATCTATTGCAACTATTCCTACAGATTCAACTACCCAAATATGGACAATAATTAAAAGAACAGTTAATGGATCTGTTGTGCAATACATAGAATATTTAGATCCAACTTTAAATACAGATTCAACATTAAATGGTTTAATAAACGGAGTATCTGGAACATTAACTAATTTAGACCATTTAGAAGGAGAAAGTGTACAAATATTAGTAGGAGATGCAGTTTATCCAAATCAAACAATTGTTGATGGCTCATTAACAATAACTTTACCATCAACAAGCGGTTATCAAAACGTAGAAATTGGATTAGGATATATTAGCAAGATAGTTACGTTAAAAATAGAAAAACCTACTGAAGCAGGTACTTCACAAAATAGACCAAAAAGATTTAATGAGATTGCAGTAAGATTAGATAAAAGTGTTGGTGTAACTATAAATGGAGATCAAATTCCGTTTAGAACATCTTCTTCACCTATGGGCCAGAATATAGAAGAATTTACTGGGGATAAACGTGTTACAAATGCAGGATGGGATAGAAACGGACAAATTACAATAGAACAAACACAACCTTTACCAATGACAGTTCTTGGAATAACTGGTACATTAGTTTCAAGTGATTAAGGAGATATAATATGGCATGGCAATTAATTGGAGCATTGGTATCAGGTGCATTTACAATGATGGGTACTCAACAACAAGTACAAACTATGAAAGCAAATGCAGCTTGGCAAAGATATGAGAATGAATTAAACTCTAATTATGAAAAACAAAAAAGATTAACAGAACAACAAAAACTTTTAAGTAATCAAAGAGCAAGAGGGGGTGCTTCTGGTGTTGTTGTAGGAACAGGAAGTAGTTTATTAGCAATGCAAACAGATATGGAAGAATTTGAAAATGATATGTGGTTTTTAGAAAAAGGATTATGGGCAAAAGAACAAGCTAACAATTCTGAATTAGCAGGTCAAATTTCTGGAACATATTATAAAGCAGGAGCAAGTTTGCTAGATACTTATACAACTTACGATACAAACAAACAAAAATTAAACATTGCTAAAACACAAGGAAGCAGAGGTATAGGATGATAATACCTAGATATCAAGGAGGGTTAAGTAGCCAACCTATAAACACTGGAAGAAGTTTAGGAACAGGAATTGCAGGTGCAGAAGCATTAACTAATCTTTCTGGTGTTGTAAATAATGTTAGTCAAAAATATGGTGCTTTGGCAATAGAACTTGCTGCAAAACAAAGAGATCAAGAAATTATAAATAAAACTACTTTTGCAGAAACAGATATAGGATTGTTAAATGAAGATATTCAACAAAAATTGTTAAATGAATCAGATTACACTGTATTTAAAAGTAAATACAAAACATTTTTTGATGCAGGTGTAAAAAAAATAAAAAAAGATAGATTTACTTCAGGTAAATATTTTGATGAATATGCTTATAAAATGTTTGAACCAATACAAAATAAATTATACGTAGATGGCAACATAAAATTAAATCAAATAATAAATGTAAAAAGAAATTATGAAACAAATTTAGCTTGGGACGAATTTGTAAACAACACTTTAAATAATATAGGAAATGCAACAACTGAAAATGAATTAAATGATTTGAAACAAGATTCAGAAATAAAATATAAAAAATATATCCAAATGGGAGCAATTGATGAAAAAACTCTTAATAATAAAAATTTAGAAATAATAAATAAATTAAATACAAAATTTTTATTTATACAAGCTAGTGTTAGTCCAGATTTATTAACAAAATTTACTGGAGATTACGAAGATGAAGATACTAATCCATTAGAAGGAAGTTCACAAAAAATAGTTAATGGACAATTAGTAACAGATTGGAATCAAATTTACAAAAATTTAATAAATGTAGAAAATGTATTTACTGATATAGATGGTAATGTTTTAACAGAAGATAATCAAATTTTTAAAGATTATAAAGAATATGCAAGAAAACAAAAAGATGATCAAATTAATTTTATAAATGCAGAATTAGAAAAACAATCTAAAGATGCAGAATTAAAATACCAAAGAGAAGCTATAACTATTGGAATTAAAATTGAAGATGGAGAACGATTAAACGAAAATGAAATTGATTTTTTACTAAGAATAAGAAATGATGAAAGTTTAACTGCAACTCAAAAAACAAGGTTAATAAAACAACATGAAGATGCAATAAAAAAAGACGATCCAGTTGCATTGTATAAAACTGTAGAAGGAGAAAATATAAGAAATTTACTTTATTTTAGATTAAATCAAAAAATAATTAATGCCACCAGAGAAGAAATTTTAATTAGTGAAGCTCTAAATAAAGGCTATATAGACATAGAAAATTATAATGCTCTTGTATTAAAATTAAAAGCTAAAAAAGATAAAATAGATACTTATGCAGATAGTGCAATAAAAAAAGCAGAAGATCACTTAAAACTTTCATTAGTAAATAAAGATAAACTGATGCTTATTAGTAAGCAAATTAATAGCACAAACATTGATGATATGACTATATCTGTAGATGAAGGTTCTTTTTATAAGGCACAAAATAATTTATATAGATTAGTTGAACAAGGTTTGAAAAAAGGTTTTAGTGTAGATGATATGTTAAAAAATTCAGATTCTGATGTGTATATATTAGAACAAGTTCTTTTAGAAGCTCGAAAAGATAAATCAGTTCAAAAAAATTTACAAATAGAAGAAACATTGTTAGCTAAATATAATCAGAATTTGATGCCAACAACAACTTCTGAAATGTTATCAGGTTTAAAAAACTATAACTATGAATATATTGATACATATAGTGAATTAAAAGAAAGCGAATTACAAGATGATATAATAAGAAATGTTTTTCCTGCTAAATATGGAGAAACAATTGATGAATATATTGACAGAAGATCTAAATCTAAAGGTCAATTACAATTTATAGACGAATCTATAAACAAGGATTAATCAATGCCAATAACAGAATTACAATTAAGACAAGCAGGATATTCTCAATCACGTATAGATGAATTTTTTGAAGATGAAACAGAAAATTTACAAAATGCAGGTTTTAGTACAAGTAGGATTAATAACCATTTTGGAATTGTTCCTACAAATATTAAACCATTTAGTTATGATGATATTGTAGATTATGAAGAAGAAGAAATTTATAATAAAAATACAGAATCTTTATTAAAAGAAACAGACAATACTAAAATAGACAACACACCAATAGATTTAGAACAAAATCTTACAGAATTACAAAATAATCCATTAGATGATTTGTTAACAAATAATAAAATTAAAAAAGAAATTCCTACAGATACAAATAATATAATTGATCCACAATATGAACAAAACCTTATTGATGGTTTAGAAAAAGAAAAAGAAATAAATGAAAAAGGGTATGATCCTGAAAAACTTAAAATTCTTTCTAATTCATTAACTCCTGAAGAAGAAGTATATTATTTTAATACTAAAGGAACTATTAAAAGAGATGGTTTAGATTTAGAAGTAGTTGAAAATTATGGAAAAAAAGAAATATTAAATACTGTAATAACTAGCGGTGTTAATAGTAATGTTGTAAAAAAAGTTTTTGCAAATAATGGAATTGATGGAACTTATTTTAGTACTATTACGGACAGTATGTCTTTTTACTCTGCAGAAGTAAGTAAAAATAGAAATATTAGCCTTGGAGATGGAAATAGTGAAGGATTTTTTGGAATAGAGCCAACTGAATTAAATGGATTATTAAATATTTTTATTAACAAAGCATTAGATGTTGATGCAAATTGGCAAAAACCAAATTGGATAGAAATAGTACGTAATAATAAAGACATAACTAAAATACCTGCAGATGGACAACGTGCTTTAGCTTTAATTAAATTATTTGATAATAATTCTATAGAAGATTTAAAAATTGCTTCTACAGGAAATGAAGAATATTTAAAGAAAATATATAAAAATGCTTTTTATAATCAACAAGGGCCTGCAGAATTTAATCTTGAAACTAATTCATTTGTAATTAATGATAAAGAATTTAATGAAGATATGTTTTTAGGTTATGACACTTTAGAATACAAATATACAGCACCATATGCAGGATTTATATCTAAAGATTTTGTTCCAGATGTTATAAAAAATAATTACACAGGTCGTAAAATTATTGAAAAATTAGGTGGTATGTCAGATATGAATGCTATTGGAAAAAACTTTGGTATGTCTGCATCATCACTTATATATAATTTTGGAATTGAAATTAATGAAAATGGTTTAACTCCTAAAGAAGCATATGAAGAATGGTTTATGTACAAAGCTAATTTTTCAAGTGAAATGGCAGGATCAATGGCTTTAGTTATAGGAGATATACCTGCAATGATAGCAGGAGCAGGTATAATGGCAGGTATGACACTTGCTACTATTCCAATAACAGGCGGTCTTAGTACACCTTTAGTTCCATACATGGCAGTTGGCGGTGCATTTTCTTTTCCAGAAACAATAAGACATACATATATAAAAGCAATTATGAATAATGAAATTGATAATGTAAGTGATTTAATGGATGAATTTACACGTGTTGAAACATTAAAAGCTTTTGCTAAAGGACAAATAGTTGGTATGGGTACAGCAGGAGCAGGTAAATTGGTAAGTTCGTTAGGTGGAAAAAAATTACTTAAAACAAGTGCTGAAATAGGAACAATGGTAAGTTTAAGTTCTTTTTTAGAAGGCCAAGTTCCTTCAAGAAAAGATTTTATTCATGCTGCTGCTTTAATTTTTACCATACAAGGTGCAGGAAAAGGAGTAAACAAATTATATTATATTTTTGCAAAATACGGAATACATCCTAAAGATATAGTAACTCTTGCAGAAAAAAATGCAGTTATAAATAATGATTTATTAAATCCAAATGTAATAGGAATAAATGCTTTTGAAAAATTAAATTCTTCAATTCATGAAGCTGTAGAAAATGCAACTAATACAAAATTTGTTGATCCACCTAAATTTACAATAGGTTCAAAAATAGTACATACAAATGGATTAGAAGGTACAATAACATCAATAGGAAAAAAACGAAATTCATATGTAATAAAAACAACGTCAGGTCAAACTCGTAATGTTAAAGAAAAAGATTTAAAAAATGTTAGTAAAAATGACATTGAAGTTACTATTAAAGAAAATGGTAAATTAGAAATTACAGATAAAATAGAAATTCCTTTTAAAGATGCAAAAACAAAAAATCAATTCGATAAAAATATTATTCAAATTGATAAAAAAAGAATAGATTACATAAATAACCCAAGTAAAAACTTAAAAAGTAAAAACACACAATACAATGATCTTGTAAATAGAAAATTAATATTTACTGAAAAATCATTAGATAAAACAATTGGAAACAAAACAATTGATAGAACTCAAGTTGTCTTTGAATTAAACAATAATTTTGTATTTCGTGATTCAAAAAATAATTATATATCATTTCCTATTGATCTTATTAATGTAATAAAACAAAATTCTACAGAATTTATGATAGCAGGAAATATATTAATTACACAAAAAAACGGAATTAATATATCAGGAATTAGAGGAACTAAATTAAATGCAAAATTAACTGAACAAGCAAAAACATATTATAATAATTATATACCAAAAAAAGATCGTATTTATCCTAATGAAAAAATACGTTTAGATGAAAAAATTTATGATAAAAACAATGAACCACTTTGGCCTAATGCAAAAGAAACACGTAATAATGAAAAAATTATTGAAACATTAGAATCTAGTAAAGATGATTTTTTAGACAGTTTTTATAATAATACAGAAGGATTAACTAATATTGATATATTCAATATAGCAAGAGTATTAATAGAAAAAACACCAGAATTAGAAAATATGAAATCAGAATTACGTGGATATTTTAGATGGTACACAAAAGATGGAAAAATAAATTATAAAATTGCAATAAATGAAGCATTGCAAAAAAATCCTAAACAATTTCTTAGAACTTTAGCACATGAATTAGGTCATGCAATTGATCAAATTCCTAATTCAAGTATAGACGGAGGTATTCTTTCAAGAATATCAGGAATTAAAATATATATGAATGAATGGATTTCTGGAAAAAACAATGGAGCAAAAGAATTAAATATATTAGAAATTGCTGAACTTAAAAAACTTGCAGGAGAAGAAGCAATTGCAAAAAGAAAAGAAATAAATAAAGAAATTGTAGAAGAATTAAAAATTAAACCTAGTCAAATTATTGAAATATTTACGGATGTTAACATTGTAAATAAAATTAATCCACAATTTTATGATGCTTTTAAAAGATTAAATAATGATTTAAAAAAATTAATTGTTCGTAGTGCTATGAAAGGTATGTTAGATCAAAATGTTATATCAATTGTAAATAGAATTAATAAAGTTAAACCAAATACAAACAAAATACAAAAACAAATAGATAAAGAAACAGAGATTATTTTTAAAAATCTTTTTGAAAAAGAAATGATAGATCGTGGTTTTGTTAATCGTGAATTAGTTACAATGGAATTAACTGAATTATCAAAAGTTTGGCGGCCATATGATTTAATTGAAAATCCATTAACAGGAAAATTATCAGCAGCAGATAAAAAATATAAAAAATATCGTGATAAACCTGAAGAATTAATGGCAGATTTTATGATGTCGTATTTATTTAATCCAAAGTGGACAAAATTAAATGCTCCTAAATCTTATGAATTATTTGAAAATCATTTAAACAATCGACCAAAAATAGCTGAAATTTTATCATTATTAAGAAATCAAAAATTAGAAGGTAATGATACATATTTTAGTATTATAATTAAAAATATGTCAGATCGTTTTGCAAAATCAAAAACTAAACTTGCTGAAGCTAAAAAAGAAAATAAATATGTAGATAATATTTTAGATGAAACAGGTGTAATTAACAAAGATGTATTCACATATCTTTATAGAAGGAGAAAAGTTTTAGGAAAAAAATTTGAAGGTAATTTAAAAGATACAATAGAAAGAAATAGATATATAGAAGGAATAGTTGAATCGTATACTAATGCAATATCAAGAATAGTAGAACCAATAAGAGAAGCAAATATTGATTTATCTATTTTTTCTACATTTTTGTATATGAATAATTTAATGAAATCTAAACAAAGAGTTAATTTAGCAAATCCAGAAGGATTTTTTGCAGATAATGTGTCAAAAAGAAAAAATAAAAAATTAACTGAAGATGAAAAATTATTAAATGATTTTTTAAAATCAAATAGAAATATATCTCCAACACAAATGTACAATTATTTATTAGAAAAATATCCTGTATTTAAAATAGCACTTGATGAATATTATAATTATCGTGCTAAAGTAATATTACCAATAATAAAAGAAAGTGGATATTTTGAAAAAGAAGCATTAAATAATATTATAGAAAATACAGAATATATATCTTTTAATGTTTTAGAATATGCTTTAGAAAAAGCAAAAGCTGGAAGAAATAATGTTGCTACAGCAACTTTTAGTAAACAATCATTAGGAACTATGAAAGATATTGTTGATCCATTATTAGCAAGTGTATCAAAAGATATGTTAATAATTGTTGAACTAACACGTAATAAACTTCAAAATGATATGGTAAATGTTTTATTGGAAAACAAACCTATATTAGAAAATTTTCAAAATACAAATAGATTTAGAGGTGGTAAAGAAACAATATTAAAAAGTAAAAAAGAATTAGAAACATTAAAAGATCCTGTTATTGAATTAGCAGGAAATAAACCTGTTCCTAAAGGTATGAAAGAAATTGTTATTACAAAAGAAGGGAAAAGAATAAAATATTTTATAAATCAATATGCAGCAGCAGCATTTGAAAGAAATCCATTTGTAACTAGTCAAATTTTCCAAACATTGGGTGCAGTAAATAGTATTTTTAAAGCAATATACACTGAATATAATGTCCAATTTTGGGCAAAGAATTTTATGAGAGATGTACAGCGATCTTTAAGAAATATACCAAATGCAACTTTATTTGATGTATTGCATGGAGGAAAAAATTCTTATTTAAAATATATGTTTACAACATTTGGAGATACTCGTTCATCAATATATAATGTAAAAGGTAAAACTTATAAAGAATACACAAAATTAGCAGAAGAATCAAAAGAATCTGGTGCTTTTATGGCGGATAGATCATCTTACAGAACCCCATTGCAAGATTTTCAAGGGGCAGGGAAAACTGAACAACTTATAGAAAAACAATTAGTTGGTAAATTTACACCTAGAGAATATCAAAAATTATATGATACAACTATAGTAAAATTTGCACAACATATGCAATTAATGGCTAGATTTATAGAAAGATGGCCAAAAATGGCAGGGTTTAAACAGTTAAAAGAACAATCTGCACGTGGACAATTAAATGATCCTTATACTGGTAAACCATTAACTAATCAACAAATTGCTACTATTGTACAATCACAAGTAGGATCGCCAAGTTTTTTACGTGTAGGAACAAACTCGGCTCTTATATCTAGTATTGGGTTATTTATAAATCCTATGTTAGAAGGATGGAGAGGAGATGCTGTTAGGTTTAAAGAAAGTCCATTAGAAGTAGCAGCTAAATTTGCAGCATATAGTTTAGCACCTAAAATTATTCAAAAAGGATTAAAAATAGGTTTGGCAGGAGAAACTATAAAAGCATTTTACAAAGGTGTTAAAGATTATGATGAAGAAAATTATTTAATTGTACCTTTAGTAACTACTGCAGATGGTAGATCAGTTTATTTACGTATACCCCAAGATGAAACAGCAAGAATTTTATCTGGTACAGCAGGAATTGCATTAGAAGGTATTGCTAATTGGATAACAAATCAAGAAAATGAAATTGGTTTATCAGATATTGTAGACAAAGTTGCAAGTGAAGCTAGTTTATCAGCAAATCCTTTATTTCCATTGGTAATAGATATTATTGGTTTTGCTAGAGGGGACAATCCAACAAATAATTATGGTGGCCCTGCAATAGATCCTGATATTAATATAGTAGGAGGAAAAGAAAAAGCTAAAGAAGCAGCAAAATATTTATGGAACACTTATGGAGGAAAAAATATTTATCGATTAAAATCAAATGATAGAAATGAAGTTATGAGTGAATTAGAAGAATTATTGCAGTTTCCAATATTAGGAAAATTTGCAAATACTTTTATAGTAATTGGCGATAGTCCTATGATAAAAACTGCACGAGATTTTCAAAAAGATAAATTAAAAAATGATGCAATAGAAAGAGTAATAAAGAAAAATGTTACAAATAAATGGGTTTTTAATGCTAATAATCCAGATAAACAAGAGGATTACACTGACAAAGAATTAAACTATATAAATAATATGACTGAAAAAGAATTTTATAAAATTATAGATACTTACAAACTAAGCATTAGTCGTGAAATTGCAGATCGAATAGATTTCATTTTTAGAAGTACTAGTGCAGAAGATAAAAGTGATGCAATAGAAAATTTTTATAAATACAACAACATAAAAATGTATGGTCAAGATAAAGTATATAGCCAAACATTAAACTAAAAAATAAAAATTGGAAAATATTAAAAATTAATATACAATTAATAAAAGGATTAAAAAATGACTATAACAACAACAACATCTACAAGAAGTTTTAGCGGAGATGCTAGTACTACAGTCTTTGCTTATAACTACAAAATATTAGATGATGACGAAATACAAGTTATAATTAGGGCAGCAACAGGTGCAGAAACTGTAAAAACAAAAGGAACACATTATACTGTATCAGGAGTGGGAGTAGCTTCTGGTGGTAATATTACCTTTGGTACAGCACCTGCTAATACAGAAACAGTTGTATTAAGACGTTCTACAC
>TARA_R110000822_G_scaffold45783_2_pt1 | contig 10988 bp, 13 predicted proteins | sample TARA_R110000822 | Tara Oceans TARA_R110000822 (sample SAMEA4397666) | marine metagenome | biome: Polar Biome; feature: [SRF] surface water layer (ENVO:00010504); material: water (ENVO:00002006), including particulate matter (ENVO:01000060) such as... | depth 5 m | reverse complement strand
CCGACTTTCTAACCGCATCTGCACGTGAAGTTGCAGATATATTACCAGACAGAGCTTTAATGCTAAATGGCTTAGTAAATGAAGATACTGTAAATGGTAACGGGTACACTGCTAGTAATCAAAAGATTTTTTATGTTTCAAGAAATGGTCGAGTATCAATAGAAGTTCCATATGGTTTATCAACTCAAATAGCAGTATCTAGTGGAAGTATTCACGAAAGTACAATTCGCACTCCTTTTCATTATTATAAAGGTCAATATTTATACATTCATCCAGCTCCAACAAGTTCTGAAAAAGGACAAGTATTCTCTTTTACTTATCCAATATTTGCAAGTACAACTGAAGGTGAAAACGTACCCGAAAGGTTAGATATATTAGATTCTGATATTCCAAATTTTCCAAATAATGCAGAGTTTGCAGTTGTTTTAGGTGGAGCATGTAAATATTTTATGAAAATGATTTCTGATGCAAGAGAAACTATACCAGCATTATTAAACATTGATGATTTTAATATAACAACTACAGTCCCAAGTGCTCCAACATTAATTGATAATAGTATTGCATTTACAGCAGATGCACCTAATTATATTTCTCCTGAATTAACTGTTGACATATCTCAATTTGAAACATTCTTAGAAACAGATGAAGATGTAGAATTAGCTCAAGCTCAGTTAGGTAGAATTAACACAGAATTGCAAGAATATCAATCTAATATTCAAGATTCTTTAAACTCATTTAACGAAGCAAATGTTGTGTATCAAGCAAGTTTACAAGTAGCTATTCAAAACGCTCAATTAAGTTCTAAAGACGATTCTGAACAATTAAATAAATACGCACAGGAGACTAGTGCTTTTTCAGCTGAAATAAATAAAGAAGTTCAGCAATATCAATCTAACTTATCTCAAGAAATACAAGAAGCAAATGCTAACTTATCAAATGTAACATCTGAAGTAAGTGTCTTAAATAATCAATATACTATGTGTGAACAAAAGTATCAAAATGAAATAGCAAGATTAAGTGGCAAAATTGGAAGTAATAAAAAATAATGGCTGATTCAATTAAATATTCAATAAGTGCGAAACCTATAGAAACAATATCAGCAGACCAAGGAAGTGTTAAAATTGTTTCTACTGAAATTAAAAAGAATTTAGGTGGAAGTGGTGAAGTTACTTTATCAAGTAACTACGAAACTATAACAAACTCTACTCATGGATACACAAATGGTATTCCTTATTATATAGAAGCTGGTAAAATAGGATTTCAAGCTTTTCCTACTTTAGCGTCTGTTAAATTTATATTTATAAAACACAGTGGATTTATAGGAGCGTCAAGTGGAGCAAAAAGTGCTGTTAGAAATACAACTGATTATTTAACTATTACAGCAGGTAGTTCAGATACTGTTATAATAGCAATATTAAAACCAGAAGAATCAATAGCCTTGCCTGTAAGAGGTGGAGCTACATTTCAATCTTTTAGACATAAAAGTACAAATTCAGGTGGCTCAAGTTCTGGCTCTAATACAATTGCTGTAGAATTTTTAGGATTAATATGACACAAGAACAAATGATAGAATCAGTAAAGCAACATCATCCAGATGTTTCTGAAGTACAAATAAGATTTTGGTTAAATCAAGCTCAAAAAGAATTTGGTAGACGCTCAAGAGTAATGGAAGATACAGTTACTTTTAATACTGTAGCAGACCAACGCTATTATTCTTTTTCTACTATTAGTCCTTTATTAGAAGAAGTGGCTGAGCTTTGGTTTGATGGTTGGAATATTTCTAGATTGCATTCAAGACCTAGTAAACGAGATAGCTCATGAGTGAAAAATCAGACTCAGTTAAATATGCATGGTGGATAGAAGATGAGAAAATAGCTTTAGTGTATGCTGATGTTACTAATACTCAAGATTCATATTCTAGTCCTAGCATAGTAAAAGAAATAACCGTTAAAGGAATATTTACTCCTGATAAATTTGTCCCTGCTGAAAATTCCAATACAATTGGAGAAGCAGGTATGACAGAAAAATGTACATTGCCTGATGAATTTCACGAAGCTATTATAGCAAAAGCTGTACAAAAAGGTTATGAAACAAAAATAGATAAAATACAAATGGCACAATATTTTGAAAGACAATTTGAAAAGTCAATTAGAGAAGCTAAAAAGAAAGCAAATACTGGAGGGTTAGCTCAAGCAGTTGTTAAGCTAACTGATTATTAATGCCTCAAGTATCTCATCAAAAAGAAACAGTAGAAAGATTGGCTAAAATAGAAGAGAGAACTAAATCAATATTTCAAGAATTAAGAGAAATAAAATTACAATTACAAATGGCGAATGGACGCACTAGAACTTTAGAATCTAAACAGGCTTTAATATTTGGGGCAGGTGGTGTCTTAGTAATAGTTATGCCTATAATCGTAAACTTATTAATGGGGATATAAATGGAAATAATTGCAAATAACATAACTGAATATTGGGAACTATACGCAATTGCTATATTATTGATTGATAAAGCAGTAGCTTTAAGTCCTACTAAATATGATGATTTAATGTGGACTTCATTAAAAAGTGTAATACTAAAATTAAAAAAGGGAAAATAATGTTAAAACGAATAATAGGAAGATTAGTAAGAAAACATGGTATGGTAAGCTTACTTATGATGATAGGAGACTTTGCAGTTAAAGCTACAAAGTCTAAAGAAGACGACGCAATTTGGGAAGAAGTCAAAGCATTATTAGAGTCATTTTAAAACTTTATGGAAATAAAAAAACGTGCTGTTGTTATACCCGACCAGCACTTTCCAATTCACGACCAAAAGGCTGTGAATGTTGTTTTAAAAGCTATTGAAAGAATAAAACCAGACACCTTTATAAATTTAGGTGACTGTGGCGAGTGGGAAAGCGTTTCAGCTTGGAAATACAAAGGCAAAAAGTTGCCTCCTCTCGAATTCCAAATACCTTTAATAGACAAAGAAATAAAATTAGTAAATAAAGGGTTAGACCAATTCGATAAGGTCTTAGATAAGATAGGTTGTAAAGATAGATATATATTAGCAGGTAATCACGATGAATGGCTAGATGCTTTTGTTGAACGTTATCCTTATATGACTGAGTATACGTTTAAAAAAGCTTGTAAATGGGACAAAAGAAAATATAAGTATTTACCTTATAATTACCCATTAACAATTGGAAATCTGTCTTTTATACACGGAGCTTATGCAACTGTTAATCATGCTAAAAAACATTTAGATAGTTATGGTGTTAATATTATGTATGGTCATACTCACGATGTACAAAGATATACAGCCACTAAACTAGATGGCACAATAGCTTCATGGAGTATGGGTTGTTTAAAAGATATGAAAAGAGATAAGAATAAATGGTTAAGAGGAAGATTGCATAATTGGAGTCATGCCTTTGCAATAGTAGATTGGTTTACCGATGGAACTTTTCGTGTTGATGTTTGTGAAATACACAAAGGCAAAACTTCTGTTTGGGGAGAAATAATATGTCAGTAAAAACTTTAAGTGATATTAATAAGTCGAGGATAAAACCTCAAAATAAAAAAAAGAATGCCAAAAAAAGTAAAAGTAAAAAACAGGTTCGACGGGGGAATAAATACTAAAAGTAGTGCTAAAGATATAGGGGACAATGACCTTGTATCTGCTAAAAATGTATTTGTAAACGAGTTCGGAACTATAAAATCTGGAAGCAAAGCTCAGATAAGCTCAGGTAATAGCTTAGATTATGTATCTTTGCCTTCTACTAATATTCAAGCAGGGTATGGTTTATTCCAAGCTGAGCTAGACCATAAAAGAGATAATAACAATATTCCAGTTATTAAAACTTTTGTAAATGATTTAGGCAGTTCTTCTAATAAAATGGAAATAAAAGACTCTGAAGATAGCGGAGCTTGGGCATCTACGTTTAGTATAACTGCTAATCACTATGCATCTGCGAAAACTATATTTCATATGGCAGAAGGAAATCTTAGAATATCTGATACAAATTTTGAAGTCAACACAAATGCTTCAGTTAGATGGTTTGGGCATATTAATAAAACTTTATTTTCAGGATTAACTTTTACTAATAATATTAATCAAATAGATGGATATTATAATTTAGATAATAAAATGACAACTCCTGGAAATCAGTTTACTATAGGTTCAAGTCAAATTAGTTATCCTGAAACTGCAGGCGATTCAATACATGCTTATATAAATCAAACAGATGGAGGTGAATGGACAGCAGGTACTTATCAAATAGGAGAAACATTTGTTTATGACGGAAATCAAGAAAGCTTAATAAAAGTAGGTATAGCTAACTTTGTTATTTCAGCAGATGGTAAAAAACTTGGGATTACAGTAGGAGCAAGAGCTCCTTATAATGAAAGAATTACTGATACTAGAATGTATATTAGAGAAAATGGAACAAATGACCCTTGGATTTTACTTGCAGACATAAGTCTTAAAAAAGGAATAAGAACTCAATTAGATAGTGAATACTCCGCTTGGCTTACTGTATCGGATGGTGTTAAAGTTAAAACAGGTGAAAAATTATCTTTAAAGCCAAACATAGATACTTATGAATCTGTAAATGGTTACTCCCCAGATGAAAGTTCTATATCAATTGGAGAAGATGGTGAATCTTATAAAACATCTGTAGTTACAAATGGAAGAACTTTTGTAGCTAATTTAAAAACTAAAAATGAAGATGATGAAACTCTTCATATGCCTGATAGGATTATGTATTCTCAAGTAACTAAATACGATATTTTTCCAACAAGTAATTATATTGATATAGGAACTAATGATGGAGATGAGTTTGTAAAGCTTGAATCGTTTGCGGATAGATTGTTTGCATACAAAAAAAATAAACTATATATTATTAATATAAGTGGAGGAGCAGACACTCAATGGTATTTAGAGTCTGAGTATAATTCTTTAGGAGTTGAAAGCCATAACTCAGTTGTAAAAGTAGATTTAGGGATTATATGGGCAAATAAAAATGGGTTATATTTATATGATGGAACATCTGTTTCTAATCTTCAAAATAAAATAGATGACCAAACTTGGTTTGATTTTTGCAAAGGCAATACTTTAATGATAGGATTTTTGCCTAAGAAAAAAGAAATAGTAATAATGGAAGGTGCTAGTAACGGAAATACTGATGCCTATATATATCATTTAGAAACAAAATCTTTTGTATTTATTAATAACTTATTTCCAATAAATTATACGTATACTAATCTAATATTAGATACAAATGGTAAACTTACAACTTATGGCAATGGAGGAAATGCTGAAGATTTAATGTTTTCATACGATGGATTGCAAGTTAAAAATAAAGATTCTGAACTTATATTTAATTTTGACGATTTCGGAGATACAAAAAATATTAAAAAACTTTATAAAATAATTGTGACATATACTACAAAAGACCAAGAAGGAAACGGACTTATAACAACACCATTTTCTTATAATTACACAAATGAAGCAGGAACAGTAGCTTCAGGTACTTTATTTAATAGTATGATAGATACAAATGGAGCTACTCAAGTAGATAATTTTTTATTTAACGAAAATGGTACACCATTAAAAGCTCATTCTTTACAATTAATATTTACACCTGATACAATTGGAGATGGAAGTGGAGTTGATACAAGTATATGGTCTATAAATGATATTACAATTGTTTACAGAACAATAGGAAAAGTAGTTACTTGATGAGTAGAATTTTAAGAAATATTAGTAACAGTAAAGCTAATAAACGAGTTCTAACTTCTAATATACCTGCTAGAAAAGAAGGATTAGATGGAGAAGAACGAGTAGCTAAAATTACAAATAAAGGAGTTAGACTTTATCGTAAAGAATTAGGTCAATGGTGGTATACTCAATTTCAACAAAGTGAAGAAGCTGATAAAATAACAATTGGAGTTGCTACTGCATTAACTTTAGGAACAGTTAAAATTGGCAATGGACTATCTATAACTTCTAGTGGAACATTAAGTACAGATGGAAGTTCTGCTAATTATTATTTAGATGGTATTACAAAGAGTTCTAATACGCTTACATTTTCTGTAAATGGTGCTACTAATCAAGATTATACATTTGGAAGTAACGCTTTTAATAGTACTACAATTCCTACCAATACTAATCAATTAACTAATGGAGCAGGTTTTTTAACAGCAGTAGCAACAGCTAATATTGCTGACGAAGCAGTTACCTTAGCTAAGCTAGCTCACGTAGCTACAGATGTATTTTTAGGAAGAACATCAAACGGAACTGGTGATGTAGAATCAATGTCTGTTTCCGACGTTAATGTGTTATTAGGCTTAGATAACTACTTAACTTCTATAAGTACAATAAACGCAGATAAAATAACAGCAGGAACTTTACCTGACGCTAGAATACAAGCATCTGGAGTAACTCAACACGTTGGGAGTATTGTTCACGATAGTTTAAGTGGTTTTGTTGCTAATGAACATTTAGACTGGACAGTCAATGTTGGTACAATTCATGCTGGTAATTATACTGATACTAATACTAATCAATTAACAAAATTTTATTTTGTAGACGACGATGGAGATGCAATTCATCCTTCACATGACAATTATATAAAATTTATGAATGGAAATGGCATTACTACTAACTGGAATAGTGTCGAAGCTGGAGGTGGTATAAACGACCCTTATATTTTAACTATTACAAGTACTACAGTTGGAACAGTTACTACTGTTGGAGTATCAACTCCTATTACTGGAGGAATAAGTCAGAATGGTGCAACAGGGACAATAGGTCATTCAAATGATGCTGGAAACACGCATGTTCCAACAACTGCTTCTAAGGATGGAAAGTTTTTAAAAGCTACTAGTAACAATGGTAAAAGTGAAGCTTGGACAGATATTACCGAAAATGACATAACTGACCTTGGTACATATTTAACTACTTCACAGGCTCAAAGTGCTTATCTCCCTAAATCATCTCCTACTTTAACAGCAGATACTACTTTATCTATGAACAATGCAAAGATAAACGCAAGAACATCAGCGGGTGGTGGAAGCGATGGTTTAGGAACGGCTGGTCAAGTGTTACATTCACACGCAAATGGTGGTGGTGTGTATTGGGCAACTGTAGCAGATGATATGCAATGGATATTAGAAGACCATAGCGGTGACCAAGTTACAGTAGCAGATGGAAAGTATGTTAAGTTTGTTGCAGGTACAGGACTCAATATTAATTGGAATGGTGGAACAGGTGCAGTTGATAATGAATATGATTTAGATTTTACTATTTCTGGATATAACAATTCTAACTGGGATACAGCTTATGGTTGGGGAAATCACGCATCTGGTGGATATTTAACAGGAATAACAGGACAGGCAATTGGTAGTTTATCTAATGTTAGTAGCAGTTCTCCTTCTAATGGACAGATTTTAAAATGGAGTACAGATACTTGGGTAGTTAGCGACAATACCGTAACTATTGGAAGTATAAACGATATTACAGATGTAAGTATTAGTGGTACAACCGATAATTATATTTTGATGTATGAAAATGCTACAGGCAGATGGAAAAATGAACCAACTACAGATATAACTTCAGTAGGTACTCTTACTTCATTAGCAAGTTCAGGAAATGTAAATATAACTGGAACTTCAGGCAATCAACTTCGCTTATCTTATAACTCTGATTATTATTGGATTATGGAAAGAGCAAGTAATGGATATTTAAATCTTACTAATCATCAGAATACTACTGATGCAGTTGCTATGACCATAGATACATCGGGGAAGATAGGGATTGGAGCAACGTCCCCTGGAGCTATTCTTGAAACAACTGGGTCTGTAGATGACAATTGGGCAGGAAGATTTGAGAATACTCATTCAGGTGGATACGGACTAATGGCATTAATTACAGGTTCTTCTGCAAATGAATATGCTCTTCAAGTAAGGTCAGGCTCAACTCATCTTTTTAAAGTAATGGGTGATGGTTCAGCTACATTCTCAGGTGACGTTACTCTTGCTGAAGGAAAAGATTTATTGCCTGCAACTAATAATAGTGGAACGCTTGGTAATGATGGGCATATGTGGGATGCTCTTTGGACTAATGAAATAAATTCAACTTCTGATGGTATAATATATATGCTTAATTCAGGTGGTTCTCTTGACATTCAAGGTAATACTACAATAAATGGAGTATTATACACCCCTTCATCAGCTTATTTTATTGGAAATAGTTCTTATGGACATAGATTTAACTCCCACGATAATGCTTATAATAATTTTATTATTTATAATAACGGGGATACATATACAAGAGGAAATTTTCGAGGAAATGCAAGCCATACTTCAGAAGTAGGTAATCTTGCATCTGGTGCAATAAAAAGAATTAGAATGACTCAAGGTGGTGAAATTCACTTTGGAGACACAACCACTTCCAATTTTCTTGGATTAACAGAAGGAACTGTAGACCAATTTACGGATACAGATAGATTAGGATTATATTATCGGAATGAATTGAAGATGTATTCTAATACTAATACCTTAAGATTTATTATGGATGTTAATGGTAACTCTACATTTTGTGGAGGTAGTAATGAAAATACATATAATGGCATAACTATAAGTGGTGCAAATCCTTCATTAAATCTTGATGCAGATGGAAGTGGTGGGTGGTCGTTTGTAGAATACGGAAATGGAGGAACAACAAAATATAGCGTTGGGCTTCGTGGTACAGATAATAAATTTTATTTTGGGACGACTGGCTTACAGACAAATACAATGTTGACCCTTGATGGCTCTAACCAATCAGTTACACTTGGTGGCACTTTAATGCTGGGTGGATACTCAACAAGTGGTGGGAATACCGCAGACCAAGCAATTGTAGATTATATAGATAATGGGGCTACATCAAGTTATTTTAGTATGGGATGGAAACAAAGCGCAAGAAGCTCTGAAATAATGCATAGAAAATCGGGTTACAGTAGTTCTGGTTATTATATAGAAGCGGGTAATACAGGGGAAGCGGGTGGAATTTGTTTAGACGAAGATTCAGTAAACGTATATGGCTCATCTGATAATGGAACTACTTTTAGAGTTATTGATAAAGATTCAAATGTTGTAACTTTTGAAATGCTACAAAGTTCTTGGAATGGAGTTTTTAGAGGTGATGTAATTGCTTATGGTTCAATGTCTTCTATATCTGATAAAAGAATCAAAATTAATATAGAGCCTTATACTAATGTTCTTAATAAGTTATCTAATATTGGCGTGTATTCATACAATAAAATTACTTCTCCTAAAAATAAAAAAGAGATTGGTGTGATTGCTCAAGAAATTCAAAAAGAATTTCCAGAATTAATAGATACGGCAAAAGTAGATAAACCAGAAGATTGTAATGGATTAGAAGAAATACTTACTGTTGATTATGAACATTTAACAGCAATTTTATTGCAAGGTTTAAAAGAATTAAGAAATGAAGTTAATGAAATAAAAGGAATTGCATAATGGCACACACGTATACAAAAGCTGACGTAACAGATACTCACAATAAAGATATTCCAATTACAGAAACTTGGAAAGAAGACAAGTCAGAAGCTTTTACAATAAGAGAACTTGAAGGAAGAATTGCGAGTTGCGATTCTGTAATTACATCTCAAAATGAACGTAAAACTAAATATCAAGCTATGATAGCTGAAGCAGAGAAAGTAATAGCTGAATAATGGCAATGCCTTCAAGTGGTGCGATTAGTTTGTCTAATGTGGAGCGTGAGCATTTTCACGATGACCCAAACCATAGCAGTATGCCTACAATTCAAGTATCTTTAACTGATTTTAGCAAATCGGCAATCGGGGAATCTGGTGGTAGTTATGCAGAATGGGACAGGCATGCAAATATGACTGCTGGAGCGCCTTATGCGTTATCAGAATTTTATAGCGGAGTACATGATTTTGGTGGTGAATAAAGATTTAATTAACAATAAAGAGGGAATAAAAAAATGAAACTAAAACTAGCAAAAATAGTAGGCTCAAATGAGCCTTTATCTAAATTAATGACTTCAGTAGTACCTATAAGCACTGCTTTTAGATTAAAAGAAGTTTTAAAAGAAGTTCAAAAAAGTCTTGAATCTTATGATGAAACAAGAAAAGAGCTTATAACAAAACATGGAAAAGACGGAGAAATAACGCCTAAGTCAAAAGATTGGGATAAATTTGTAACTGGAATGAATGAATTACTAGAGACAGAAACTAAACTTGATGTTGAGAAAATTAATCAATCTGCTTTAAGTAAAGTAGAAATTAGTGCATCTGATATATCAGCTTTAGACTGGCTTATAAAAGAATAAATAAATAATATGCATTAAGTTGCGGTGGTGGAGGAATAAAGGAATAATAAAATGGGCGTGAGAGATTATACGGCTAAAGAAGTTTTAAATAAAGTATTGTATAATAATACTTCACTTAGAACTTATACTTTATCTGAAGGTTTAAATACTATTTTAGATGCAGGTAATAATAGATTAAAAGTAAATTTACAAGGTGGAACAATTGATGGCGATGTAATAGTCACAGGGACATTAGAAGTCCAAGGTGCTACTACAACTATAAAAAGTGAAACCATATTAGTCACAGATAAAACTTTTGAACTTGCAGTTCCTAGTTCTGGCTCAGCATCTGACGCTAACTCAGATGGTGGTGGTATAATCCTCAGAGGCTCAACAAATAAAAGTATTCTTTGGAATAACGCTAACGATTGGTGGAATTTTAATCAAGGTATTAATGTTACTGGAAATGCAGTTTTTTCAGGAAATGTAACTGGAACTTTTATAGGTAATGTTACTGGTAATGTAAGTGGAACTGCACCCGCTGGTACTTTAACAGGGGCAACCCTTGCAAGTGGAGTAACTGCAAGTTCATTGACTTCAGTAGGTACTCTTACCTCATTAACTGTTAGTGGCGCACCTTTTGTTATTTCAAATACTAACAATGG
>TARA_R110000822_G_scaffold1950_7_pt1 | contig 10993 bp, 11 predicted proteins | sample TARA_R110000822 | Tara Oceans TARA_R110000822 (sample SAMEA4397666) | marine metagenome | biome: Polar Biome; feature: [SRF] surface water layer (ENVO:00010504); material: water (ENVO:00002006), including particulate matter (ENVO:01000060) such as... | depth 5 m | reverse complement strand
TTGACGAAAGCGGCGTACGCGGCGACTCCCTTGACGTCCTTTTCCCAACCCACGCTGGTGACATCGGCGTCGAAGGCGAGGTTCCGGGTCGCGATGGCGAGCGCGGCTGCGGCGGTCGTGACGTCGTGGTAGGCGACGCCGGACCAGCGATACGCGGCGACGTCAACCCAGGCAGTCGGGATGCCCGCGGTGAGCCAGTCCGCGTCGTCATCCTCCACAAGGAGGAAGTGCTCTCCGCCGTAGGCTTCCACAGCGAGCGCGAGAGCCACGAGCGTCGCAGGAACGCGCAGGTCCGAGCAGAGCATCCACAGGTCCGTGAGGTCCTCGGAGCGCAGCGCCACGAGCGCGTCGGCGTAGGACTCGCCTCCCGCCGTGTTCACGCGGCAGACGCGGACCTTCTCGACGGGCTTGTCCTGCATGAAGCCGACGTCGACAAACGCCTTCACCTCTGCGGTGATATCCGACGCGGCTACCGCGGCGGCGGTCTCATCGGCACTGGAGAAGTCCTGGTAGCGGACGACAGCCACGGGGCCGACGGTCCAGCCTTTGAGAGGGTTTCCGGTTCCTTGCGCCTCATCAACGAGTAGCGTGACGGTGCCGAAGCCCGCCCCTGGCGTCGCGAGAGCCTGCAGAAGGACGGTGTGATTGATGTTCGATACGTGGGAGCTTGAAGGCATGGGGTCATCCTACGGCAGAGAGACGTCGATGTCGAGCAGCAGCGTAGCAGACACCGGCCCGCCCGACGAGAGTTCAGAGTCAATAGCGGCGAGAGCAAGGGCTGCGCCTGTCTTCCAGGGGCCCACCACGCGAAAAGCCGCTCGGAGGGGGAGGATATAATGTTCCTCCATGTTTGCGTTCTTTTGGCGCCATGCGGAGCGTATGGGACCGAGGTAGTTGAGGGTGACACCCGCGGTGTCCATAGCGCGATGCGCCGCTTCGTCCGCGAGGGAGAGGACGACGTTCTCCAGCCAGTCCTCCGACCCGCCGCCGTACCCGTGCACCTCGACGCGACCTACGCGCTGCCCCCGTATCCGGTAGGTGGGAGGGGCCGGGTCGTTCGCCTGAACCTCGACCTCGTCGTGGCCCAGCTTGCGTGCGTGCTCCGTCATGAAGACAGCAGCGTACGGGAGCGCCTGCCGACCCGCCTTGTGGCCGTTTATGACCTGCTTGTCGACTAGCGCCCCTGCGGGGTCCGAAAAAGCCTTCATGATGCTGCGTACGCCCTGTACGGCGACGTCACGAGTGCTCATGGCGCGCGCCCGACGTCTACACGCTTAACCACGCACTCGTAGTGCTTGATGACAGCGCGCACGTGGTCGACCTTGCAGACCTCGTAGGTGTACGTGTCGATGACGAGTGTGTCTGAGGGCGTGCCCGCTATCTCATCGAAGGTGCGCAGCGCGGTAGCCGTGTCGACGTACCACATATCCCGCGTGCCGAAACCCTCAACGAGCTTCTGCAGCTCACGCCCGACGGGTCGCTGGACGGCCGCTAGTAGGGTGAAGCTGCTCGTGGCTCCGGCGACCCCTTCCCCGTTGCTGTCAACGGTCTCGGCGGCGGTGCGGGTCACAGTGAGTGTGTCGGAGAAGATCACAGGGTGTAGTCTAGCAGGGCGGTCACCTGTTGTGCACCTTCTCGAAGCGGCCCTTAGCACCGCGGAGACGCGCCTTGCCGGGCGAGTTCGACCCGTCGGACAGTTCCGCCTTGATGACCACGACCCCCTCGATGGCGTTGTACACGCGGTCGGAGTCCCGCCACGCGATGTCGTGACCCTTCGCCGCGATGGTGGACTGCTCCAGGCCGCGGTGTCCCGTGTGTGCCTTGTCGTTGATGCGCTGCTTCACGTCACGCGCCATCTTATTGGCGAGAAGCTCCAGGGCGCCCAGGAGCTTGGGGAACGCCATCGCGGAACTCCCGCTCATGACGCTGCTTACGGCACGCTCAACCGCCCGGGTGTACGCGGCGCCGTTCTGGTCCAGCGTGGGGCCGAAGACGGGGCGAGGGCCGACCCAGTTGCCCGTGATGGCGTGCACGAAGCCCTGCTCCTGGTACATCGCGATTTCGAGGTTGCTGCTGGGGTTGGCCCTACCCTCGTCGCCGTGGTCGTCGTCGTTCACGGCGACGCCGATCACCGCGTTGGGTATATTCAGGAGGGCGCCCAACTGGTCCGCGTAGCCCTCCCAGTCACCGTTCGCGTGGATAGCGACGTTGACGTTCTTACCGCGACGCTTCGCCACTAGATGGTCATAGGCGAGAGGAGGCGGGGGAAGCCGGAGCACATGCCGCGAAGGCGCAGGTACTCGCGCCCGTAGCGGGTCTCGTTGAGCACCGCATCTGAGTCCTGGGACGCCGCCGCCGCGCCCTGCTGGTAGCGGATAGACCACTTACCTGCACGCAGCTCCGCGGGGGTACCTCCGGCACCTCCTAGAGCTGCCTGCGCGGCCGCGAAGTTGGAGGCCATCTTGTGAGCAACCAAGTTCGCGACCGCGTTGGCATAGAGACCGCTGAACGTCGTCGAATTCACCTCGGGGACCGTAAGCTCAATCCACGGCTCCACGTCTGTCGGATAAGTGACAGAAGAGAAGAGGGGGTCGATCTGGGTGAGGGTCTGGACGATGTCAGCGATAGCCATTATTTACTCCGAGATGCCCTTGACGACCTTGAGCTGGTCACGGGCAATCATACCCTTTACGAAGGGCATGCTGGCGTAGAGGTTCCAGATATGCTCAGGAACTTCCATAGTCGTCTGGGGGAGGCCGGACGGGTCGGTGCCGTCCACGTTCTCGAAGACAGAGGAGGAGTCCGCCAGTTCGATGGTCGTCCACTGCAAGTCCGGTCCGGTCATGGTCGCGGCGATCGTCGCGCTCATCTGAATCTCGATAGGGTACTCGGCGCGGTTCTCTACGTTGTAAACCACATTGACATTCGGCATAAATACACTCCGGGGCTCCGCGGGGTTCATCCCCACTGCGGTGACACTAGCACGCTGCTACCGCGCCCGCGACTCAGAGTCCCCCGAGGACCCGGAACCAGCGAAGGCCACCCCGTTTCCAGGGTGACCTCGCTTCTGCTCATGCCCGGAGCCCAGGAGGGACGAGCGTCAGGTCCGTGCTATCTACGCGCGGTCGGCCCACACCACAGTCGAGCGGAGCGCCTCCTTGTAGCGCGCTCCACCGATGCTCATGTAGCCGGCCATCGTCTGGGTCAGCCCGTAGTTGCTGGTCTGAGCCGGCAGCAGGGTGAACGGGACGGGCTGGACGAGGACAGGGGCGCTCTCACCGACGGGGAGGACGAGGATTCCGTCTTCTCCGCCGGGTCCGGCCGCCTGAAGCTCGGGGGCCTCGTCGATCTGCACCACACCGGGGTTGTCCTCGCGGAAGCGCTCCAGGAGCGACTTCTGCGTCGACGGCTGGCGGCTCTGAGCCACCTGACGCCCGATGCTCGGGGCCCACACGATGCGAACCTGCATGTTCATACCGGGGTTGCGGTCCGCGATGTCGTTCAGGAAGCCACTGAGCAGCTGCGCCTGGGTCTCGAACGCGGCGTCACTGGTCGGGGTCGTCAACGCCGAGGCCAGCTTGATACGCTTGGTCCACGGGAAGTTGAGCAGACCGTAGAGCTTGTGGCTCTCGGCACCCTGCCAGAACACGATGTTCTCGAACTCAGCGGTGGCCTGCCGCGAAGCGCGGACCTTCTCAGCGAAGCGGTTGAACCCCGCGTACGCGTCGCCCTGTGCCTCGAAGAAGTCCGTCTCCATGCCGATGGCGGCATGCGCAACGGACATCGAGCGCTTATCACGCCCCACGTCAACCAGCGGGATTCCCTCGCCGGCCTTCCAGAAGCGCATCGCACCGGAGTGCGTGACCTTCTGGATGGAGTAGGTCTTCGCGCCAGCCGGCAGGCTGGAGTCGATGCTGAACAAACGCTTGGCGGAGAGGACGGGGCCCTCTTCGCGCATGACCTCGTTCGTCATGTACTCCAGGTCACGGGCGAAGGCCAACGAAGCGTTCGGGTTGACGCTGTCGCGCCGGTCCGAGCCCACAAGTCCGATGGACTTGTCATCCAGACGACCCTCGGGGTTCCGCGAACGGGCCCCAGCGAGCTTCTGCATGATGTCGTTGAGGTGCGCGCTGCCGTCGAAACGGGCGCGGCCCGCTTCACGAGCCTGACCCAGCATTCCGCCGATCAAGCCGCGCATACCCACCGTGGTGAGCGCTCCCGAAGCATCCATACGACCGGCGGCGCGCGAGGCGCTCACGGCGTAGTCGGCCACGGTGGCGACGCCCCGGAGGGACTTTTCTGCCTCGACGAGGCCGGTGCCCCGTCGAAGTGACACGAGACTACGTCGAGTGTCGATGGTATTCATGTTATTCATGGCAATCCTCGGTTTGGGGTTTCAGCCCCAGGTCCAGTGGGGGGCTACTTGAGACGCAGGTAGCCGAGGGCTTCGGAATCGAGGCTACGGCCGCTCTTCATCCACTCCAACTTGTTGCGGGAGAGAGGAACACGGTTGGTTCCGCTAGCAGCGTAGAACTTGCCGGCTCCGGCGCCCACGGTCAGGTCAACGTAGACCTGCGCGAGGTAACCCACCGCTTCCGCGTTCTCGACCCAGACGTCGCCCTTCTCGGCCACCGAGAACTGCGAGTTCCCGGGGATGCTGGCGGCGGAGGGGTTGAGGCTCGTAGCCTCCTGAACGCTTCGCAGGCTCATGCCAGCGAAGGCACGGTGCATCGAGGTCCTGGACGAGGCGGACACCGTGGCGGCGTCCTCCGTGATGACGATGCTGGCGTCATCGCAGAAGGCAGAAGCCTTGAACTCGACGCCCGAAATCTCCGCGCTGATCTGCACCTGTCCCGCACCCGGGGCGCCGGTGGGGCCCACTGCCGTCAGGTAACCGTCGATGCCCATGTCCACGAGCTTGCCGTTCACCGCAGCGGCGAGGTTGTCGAGCGTGGTGTCCTCGTTCGTATCCCAGTCGGTAACAACCTCGAAGGAGGGCACGTCGGAGCCCACGAGTTCGATGATCATACCGGGGTTGTCACCGGCGCCGGTCAGCTCGTCGAAGTCCCAGCGGGTAAGCTGGGTGGTGAAAGCGTTCTCGTCCGCAATGCGGGCAGCCTCCATCGTGTCGTCCACGTTGAGCGTCCCGCCGTCGGGGTAGCCCGCCTTGATGACCGCGCGGCCGAAGCTGATGGGGTCAGCGAGGTCCACAGCCGTGATACTCGCGGCAGTCGAGTTGGTACCACTCGCGAGGGTGTAGCTGAATCCGGGCTGCTTGGCCGTCAGCGTGATCGCCGTGGTCCCGATGCTCAGGTCCACAGCGCCGTAGATGGCGCCCTGCGACTCCATGTACGCCTTGACGAGGAGGGCATCGCCCGCCGCGGTGCCGGAACCGGTCGTGACCGTGTACAGCACGCCATCGAACGTGAAGGTGGTCGAAGCGGCCGACCCCATCGTGAGGGAGTCCGACTGCTTGGCCTGCGGGTCCTTGTTCACGTAGTCGCGGGTGACGTCGAGCTGCTCGGACTCCATCGCGCGGGAGCCGTAGAACGCCTCCAGAAGACGCTGGCGCACCGAGGTCTGAAGGAAGCCGTCGTTGAAGGAATCGGTCATCGTGTTCTCCTGTGTCTGAGCGTATCAGACGAGTCCTGGAAGGGAAAGGCTACCGGTTCGGCGCCCAGGCGTCAAAAAAGACGTCCTGGTTGTCATCGGTGTTGGCGTACTCGACGCCTGCGGTATCGACGCGGTCTTCACCGTCATCGTCATTGCTATCCTTGCGGAAGGCGAGGAAGGTGTCGTAGCGCAGGGCGACGGCTACATCGGCGGGGATGCCGTCGAGCTTGGTCTCCGGCGCGCCGGCGGCGGCGAGGATGGCCGACTTCAGCTCCACGTTGTCCAGGGCGTCGATGTCGAAGTCGTCGCCGTCGCCGTCGAGCTTGAAGCCCTCCGACACGGCAACCAACTCACGTCGCTCCTTGCGGTCCGCGATGCGGTTCGCCTTCTCCGCGTCGAGGTCAATCTCCGGGGTCTCGGGAGTCTCGGGGATGGCGTCGTACTTGTTGGACTTCTCGAAGAGGGCCGCGCCCAGTTCGATGTCGCCAAGGATCTCGGCGTCCTGGCGGTTGTAGCCCAGCTCCAGAAGCTGCTCGATGAGGGTCATGTCGTTGATCTCCGGGTCGATGTGGGGGGCTTCAGAAAGCTCTGGAACCCCGTCCATGCGGAAGTGTACCCCACTCCCGCCGCGAGGGCGAGGTGTCAAAGCGAGGTGGTTGTACAAGCGGCCAATTTGCTTCCTGTCAAATGGACCGAATTCAGAGTCGACCCCGGGGGTGTTATCCACCCGGGCGTTGTAGCCGGGGGACGTTCCGAGAACCTCCCCATCGTCCTGCCACGTCTTCGCCGTGGTGAGGGCAACTCCATCATTTACTAGAATAGTGAAGAAGGTCCGACCGTCTTCAGATACGCCGGGATTCTCACCCACAGCGCCCACGGCGTAGTCAGCCGCATTGTCCTTCGTGAGCATAGACGGCGGGTGAAGAAGCGTTACAGGCTTCATCGCGAGACTATCGAGCGACTCCCTGGAGTGCAGCGTCTCCCGGGGTACCAGCTCGCGAATCTCTTTGCCGTCTTCGTGGTAGACGTAGATACCGGGGCGGGCTGTGAACGCGCGCGTCTTCAGGTAACCCTCGGGCGTCCACTCGGGCGCGGGCAGCTCCTGCACGGCGTCGACGCGCTCAAAGGTGGCGCCCAGAGGCACACCGTCGGTGTCATCGCAGCGGTCGTCGGTTGTAATGCAAGTCACGTTGTTCGAGCGTACAGGCGTCGTAGGGTGTCCGTCAACCCGTAGTGACACCGCAATAGCACCAAAGCGCTACCCATGAGGAATAGCGCGAGGGTGAGAATTGCGATATCGGAAACGCGTTGGAGGGCGAGGAGCGGGTCGCGGGTGCCCGCTCTTGTGGTTCTCGCTCCCTTAATCGGTCGCTCCCGGCTGGTCCTGCGAACCTTCCCCGGCCACGGCGTCCTTGCCCGCGACGACATCCTCGGGCTCTACGTTGAACGCATCCCCGTGGTCCGCGATGATATCCTCTGCGATCTCCCTGGAAGTCCCCAGGGTGTACTGAATGTTCGCGATGCCCGCGGCGCGGCTCATGCCACCCTTCGCCACCTGGGTCTGCACCTCGATGACGTGCCTACCCTGCGGACCCGATAGGGACGTGCCGGGAGTAGGGGTGCCCTTTACCGCGTCGGCGGGCGGAAGCTCGAAAGCGTAACCGCTCGTACCGTAGCGGTGCTCCCGCACGAACTCGGAAGTGTAGACGCCCGCGGTGATGTTCACCTTGTCCGTCAGCGCGTTGGTGTTCATGACGTCCGCGCGCTCCTTGAGGGTGAGCGTTCCGAGGTCGTGGAACTTCAGGCGCCAGTTCGTCGGCGCGGAACTAACAGAGCGCATGAGGATCGTGTACAGGCGCTCCAGCGCAGGCTTCAGGCGCAGGCGCTGGGCGCTCAGGCTCAACTCCCGGTCCCATGCCTTGCGTCCCGCCTCGCCGTCCGTGTTCAACCCACCCGGGGTGGCGCCGTATCCGATCGTCTCGGGCATGCGGGTGACCGCGCTCCAGGTGGAGCGCACGGCGTTCTTCAGGTCCTTGAAGCCCGAGGCCGACACGGCCTTCTGGGTGTACTCGTCGTCCGCGCGGATGAGCAGCGTGCCCAGCAGGCCCTTAGCCTGCGCAAGTGTCTGCATGCGGGAGATGAGCGCCGTGGCGATGTCCGACTCTTCCAGCTTCTCCAGACCGGCCACCTTCAGCACAGACTGCATCATCTCCTGGGCGAGCACCGCTCCACCCTGGTCGATCTGCCTCTGGTCCTTCATGGCGTCCCAGACGCTGTCGAGGACGCTACCGTCGAGGCCGTTGTTCGCATGCCTCTCACGGTCCGTCAGAGGGCGCCCGGGGACGTACAGGACACGGGTCCAGTGCACCCCACCCAAGAGGCTCTGAAGGTCGTCAGCGAGGCCCCGGCCGCCGCGAGACGTGTCGCCCGACACGGCGGGTGTGATACTCCACGTCTTCGTCTTACGGAAGTTTGGGCTCGTGATGTCGGAGTCCCACGTCTGTGTACTGAACTCGCCTGCGTCGAAGTGGTGCAGAGCGAGAAGCTCCTCGTCGTCGCCCAGCGGGGTGCCGAGCGCGGGACGCCCGCCGCGCGGGTCCTTCGTGACCATAAGCACCAGGGAAGCGCCGTCGCGCATGCCGCTCCACAGCGCCATCCACATGCGCTGGTAGACCTGCAGCTCGCGCTCAAGGCCCTGTACCTCGGAGAAGTGGCGGCGCGTATCGAGGTCTTCGATGTACCAACCCGAGAGCGTCCCCTCGTTCGCCACACGGTCGAGCCACGATACCGCGTAGCCCTCATGCCGGCCGATTGCGTCACGCTCATCCTGCCGGAGCGCGACACGGTTCGTGTTGACGACTACCTGGGAGCCCTTATCCTTTGAACCCCCTAGACCTGTAAGCCGGTTGAGGAAGCTATCAAGACGATCGTTGATTAGAGACATGGGCCCACCCTAGCGTGTTCGTGTGTTGAGGTCTAGGTCTAGGGAGTCGCTCGGGGCGGCGCGTACGCCTCTTTGGTGTAGCCCACGAAACTCCCTTTGGTTACCTGCGCAGGTGCGCAGGTGCGTACGGTGGTTCACACCGACTCCTTGGGGACGGGCGGCACGAGGCGCAGACGCCACGTCCCCGGGTCGTCGTCCAGGAACCCCGCGGGCTCCTCGTCGGCCTCTTCCTCGTCGTCGAAGAGGCCGCGGCTCGCCTCGTCGGCCAGCCTCACTGCGAACACGTCGGCGTTCAAGTGCTGCTGCGTCGCGGCTACGAACTGGAGCGCCCCATGTCGGGGCGGGGTCGCCTCGGGGAGGGCGGGCGTCTCGATGCGGTACACCCCCAGACCGGGGATGAGGTACGGCGTCTCGATGACGAGGGAGGACATGATTATGAAGGCGAGCGCCTTCGGCGGGATTTCCTCTTTCTGGGCGCCCGCGAGGAGGTCTCCCAGGTTGCTGTACTCGGGGTGGTTGAGGTGCACGCTGGGTCGAAGCTCGGACTCGAAAAGGGGCATGTCGACAGGGTTCATCCGAGGAGCCCTCCTAGGTAAGGTGTGTTCACGGACGTCTCGGGCGGGAAGTCCCCCCTGAGGACGTACACGGTGCGCGCCGTGGCGTACCGGTCGATCACCGCCCTGCCGCGCGCCGTGAGTGCGAAGCCGGTACCCTCCCCGGAGGGGTCTACCGCATCCAGGAGGCCGTTCGCGCAGAGTTCCTCCGCGGTGTAGGTGTAGAAGTCGAGTCCTTGCCCGTTCAGAACCCGCAGAAGGCACCGTAGGTGGACCTCTTCGAGCACTTTCTGGACCTCAATCACGTACTTCGCCTTGTTTCGCATGGTGTCTCCGGTCGCCCGTGGGCGTTTGGGTGTCTCTCAGGCCCACAACTTACTTGTGGGCGTCTTGGGCGTCCCGGGTCGTTTTGTGCCCGTTTGGCCCCCATCGGGCCTAAATGGGCCTAAATGGGCCCAAATTTAGTCTGTACGGTGGATAGTGCCGCCCGGAAGCGGGCGTCGAAGTCGTCCGTGCCTCCCGGCGTGTTGCCCTCCGTCCAGTAAATGACGGCGGAACTACTGGCGTCCACGCGGTCGTTCCTGCTACCTCCCGGGAAACGGACGAGTTCGTGCACGTACGCGTCGATCCAGGGGGTGTACCCGTTGCGCACGGCGCCCGTATCCCGAGGGTCTCCCGCGGGGATGCAGACGGAGCCGGACTTCATGTTGGCGGCGAGCACCGCGGCGCGTACTTCCTTGCTGCCGTCCGGGTCGTAGTCCTCCAGCCCGGGTATCTGGGAGCTGAGTCGCTCCAGAAGCGTCGCGCCGTTCGCCTTCTTCTCGATGAGAATCGTTCTCACCTTCGGCCACCTCCGCTTCATCGCCCGTACTGCCTCTTCCGTCTCCGTGTACGTCATACGCTCCGCGACACTGTCGAGAAGGTACATCCAGCCGCGTGCGTCCCCCTTGAAAGGTCGACCCCAGACCTGGATAGCCACGTTCGATGCCGTGACACCCTTGCTGCCGAAGGTTGCGTCCACGGTGATAAGAAGCTCCATGCGACCCAGAGGGGCGCCGGAGGGCGACTTGAGACCGGAACTGCCCGCCGCGATGCGGAAGGGGTCCTCGATGTACCTGCGTACGCGCTCGACCGCCTCCGCCATGAGACCCCCCTTGCCGGGGAGGGGGTTCTGCCCGTGCTGCGCGTTGTACTGGTCGTCGAGGCGCCTTTTGATGCCCTCGATGACCTCGCGTGGGAAGCGGCGCGGAAATAGTAGATTTCCGACAGTCTCCTCGAACGACGCGATGAAATCGGTGTGTTCCTGGGTACCTACCTTGAGACCGCGCTGCATGGCGGCTCCTAACGCCGCCCGCGGGTCGTCTGCGTGGTTCGGCGGCTCGTCCGCCTCTAAATCCTCCTGCGGGATGTGCTCGGAGCGCGCTACCACGAAGCGCCAGAAGTCCCCACCTTCCTTCATACGCCTGTAGAAGACACCCGGTGGGTCGTCCACGTGTAGACGCTGCATGATGATGACGTTGTAGAAGTAGCCCGGGCGCATGTCGTTCACGCGAGAGTCGAGAGCCTTGTCCACGATATCCACGACGTCGCGACAACGGGCGGACACCACCTCGTTATCCACCTGACCGTGCGTCAAGATGTCCTTCACGTCGATGGGGTCATCGAGCGTCCAGCCGTAACCGCGCTCACCGGTAATTTTACTCCCCAGCGCCTTGCTCTCCCGGTAACCGCCCACCGTCGTCCCGTAGCTGGCCTTCGCGTCCTTCTTACGGCTAATCGACCAAACCACCGAGTCCTCGCTCCCGTTGGTAGCGGCGAGCGAGTAGCTGCCGAGAAGACCCTGACGCACGGATGTCGATATTAGGGCCTTCTGGGTCCTCCC
>TARA_R110000822_G_scaffold310552_1_pt1 | contig 11004 bp, 10 predicted proteins | sample TARA_R110000822 | Tara Oceans TARA_R110000822 (sample SAMEA4397666) | marine metagenome | biome: Polar Biome; feature: [SRF] surface water layer (ENVO:00010504); material: water (ENVO:00002006), including particulate matter (ENVO:01000060) such as... | depth 5 m | reverse complement strand
AGGGGTGCACTCCGTCATCTGATGGCGGAGCCATCCACTCGATTGTAAGCTGGCTTTTCCATTCCGCTTGTCAATCCGATAGTATTCTTTTTGTTCGGAAGTGAGCGTTGGCGTGAAAGCTCTTTGCAACCGCAGGAACGAGGATTGCAATGTGCTTGAACAAATTGCTGGGCATTATTCAAAAGCAGGTTGTCCCTGTCTTGAAAAATAATTTCCAAAACGTGATATAATATCTTTTCTAAACGGATTAGTAATAACGCAATCTACTTCATATTTATCCTTGTCATTTATCTCTTTTATTGGAATGCTCAATATGTGCTGAAAGTTTATAAATCCGCCTGGAAATAATATTGTTTCAGGTAAATAATGATATTTTAAATCTAAGTTGTTTCTTTTCAAAGCAGAAATATGCTCTTCTGTTCGTCCATTTATTACTGTCTTGTAGTCATAAATACACGCAATAGTAACGAATTTAGCTTTTGGCTTAGTTCTATAAACATCTGTTGCTAAATCACAAGCTGGCGTTAGAATTACACCAAATCCTTCATCATTCTTGAATTTAATAATGTCACCTGTAAAAATCTTTTCCTTAACAGGTGGCTTGATATAAAATTCAATATTGTGAACTGGTTCAAGATTATTGTCAATACTTATCTCTAAGTATTCTAATATATGAGAAGAAATATATCTGAGTAAAACTTTTTCTATTTCCCAATCTGGATTTGCTGTTTTATATGCAACAAACTCAGGTAGTATCTCGGAAATATGCCTCCAAAAAATTGTCGTAATATTTGTTTCGATTAAGCCTTTATTGTTCAATATTCCAGTGATGCCTGTTGAATGAATATCTCTAAATTCTGATAGTATAACATCATAATCTTCATCTCCACGATTACTACATTTAAACAAATAATTTTCGATTTGAAGTTCAGGTTCTAAATCACCCAAGTGACCAGAAACCACTCGGACTGGAAATCTTAATTTTGATTTGATTTCATTGAGGATTTGATTTCCAAGACCAGTTGTATCGTTAGGTTCTAAACGCAAATCAACAATTGCTCCGTCATACGAATTCTCACGTAATTTTTTTAACCCATCAGTAAGAGTTATTGCTTCATCTAGAGTAATTTGAATCTCACTTGTTTTATTAAATAAATCAATTGAATCTCTTAAAATTTTATTCTGTTTGATGTCATCATCTACTACAAGTATATTCATAGTTACTGCTTGTTAATTTCTATAATGAAGTTCGCTCCTTGAGGGTTACTAATTGCACGAATCTTGGCTTTATTTCTTTCGAGTGATTCTCCAGCTATTGAAAGACCAAGACCTGTTCCTTCTTCTTTAGTGGAAAATCCTGGGTCAAATATGTCTTGATTCTGAATGTTCTCCTCGTCTATTCCAGTTCCACTGTCTTGATAATCGATAAGTATTTTATCTTCTGTTTCTTCAATATCTACTAAAATGTTTTTACTACTACTCGTAGAAAGCCAATGTATACTGTTTTCTATTAAATTGGCAAAAGCAATCTGAAAATCAATTTCCCAACCTTTAAACGTAGTTTCTGTGTTTCCAGTTACTGAATATGAAATTCCTTTTTCGTTTAGTTCACTTTCGAAAAGCTTAAAAGCATCATTTATAGGTTTCGATACTGAAAAGGTTTTAGGATATGACCTTTTGTTATTTGCTAAAGGTTCTAACTTTTTGAAAATATTAATAAAGACTTCAGCTTGTTGTTTATTGTCATTTAATCTATCTAAAATCTTTGCATAAAGTTCTTTTAATTCATCATTTTTAAGTTGTTCATTTCCTTTAAATGCAGACATAAACTCCTTACTCCAAGCAGCAATAAATTTAGGATGTTGTTTTAACGCATTCAGCGGTTTTCTACCCTCGTGAAATACCACAGTCATAATTTTTCCCAACGTTACTTGACCTTGGTATTTGGCAATTGTGCGTTTTATTTCTTCAAATTGTTCTTCCTTTTCTTTTGTTTCTTCTTCAATTATTTTTTTTACCTCAGCTGTTAATGTATCAGAAACATTAGAAGTTGATAAAGCGGAAGCAATACGAGTATTTAGTTTGTCAAAACTGGAAGCTTCATTTATTTGTTCATTAATGCTTTTAGGTTTTCTACCTCCTTTGTTGTGTTGTTTTCTGAATTTATATCTTATCGGTTCTAGTTCAGATAGGCAAGTAAGAACACTAAATATAAGACCTTCATAATATTCATTTTCTTTAAACCCTTCTCTAGATGCCTTTTCCTCTAGTTGAGATTCTTCTTCTTGAAGTACGGTAACATATCCAGCGACTTGATTGTTACTTAGCCTTGTAGTTGGATTATTATATCTTCTTTCATTTAACCCTAACCAGTCGACTTTTGAGTCTCCATAAGGTCTTACCCTAAATCCATCTTTTATTACTGCAATTCCTGGAATTTCTTTTACAAGTTTTTTTGATTCATCACTTGAAAATCCAGGAAGTTCTTCATCCAAATCGAATGCCCTAATATCAAGTTTAAGTAAACCGCAAAACTTTTTACCTTTTTCCAGTTTTACTTTTTTCTCAATTACAATCGGTAGAATGTTTGCTAAACTTTTATTTTCAATGGTAAGTTGAACGTTAATAATTTCTTCATCATTTATTATCTCTGATAAATCCACTTGACCGTAAACTCTATAGTGATAATGTTCTAATATAGGAAGTGGTTTTATTTGCTCAGAATAAGTAGAGTACTTGTCACTATTCGCTTTGTTGATTTCAAGGAAAATTTTAAAGTCATTGTCTATTTCATCGAAAGGTGATAGTAATCTTTTTAACGAACTAATTAATCTGTCTAATTCAATATCAGACCAAGTATGAGAACCAGAAATAGTTAAAAAAGTCCCAGGAATATTATTAGTTGATTTATAGCTCTCTATTAATATATCAACATCTTCCAAATATTTTTCATCCGAGTAGAAATCTTTCCAGTCTAGCAATAATTCTGTAGTCTCTAAGGTTTCTTTTTCTGTTGTAATCATTAACAAATCCTCACCTAGTATAGAAGCAGCATAGCGACCAATTCCTTTTCTTCCCTGAAGTGGTCTTTTTTTATATCTACTTTTCTTTTGCCTTAATTTATCCTGCGTGGATGGAACCATCCATTTTTTAGTTACAGTTTCGAATGTCATTCCGTGACCATCATCTTCTATTGTAATCTTCGATTCCGTTTCATTGAAAATTAATTTTATCCTTACTTCTTCTGCATCAGCATCAAATGAATTCTTAACTAATTCTAGAATTGCAGTGTAGGAATCTTTTATTATACCTTTTCCAACAGTCAAAATATGATTTGCTGCGGGTTTTATATAATAAAATCCAGAATTAATTATTTCTCTTTCGTCTGACATAATAATTGTTTAATTGATTTAGCAATGGCAAACGCCATTAAAGGCGGCACAGCATTTCCTATTTGTTTAAATGCAGCCGAACGAGAGCCTTCAAAATAAAAGTCATCAGGAAAAGATTGTAATCTAGCAGCTTCTCGCACAGAAATTGAACGGCATTGTTTTATGTCAGGATGTATATAATAATGTCCATCTTTGGCGATATGAGCGACTACTGTATGAGAAACACCATTTCCATTCACAACTTTATACCTATCGGTAAAAGAAGTTTCATTTTTATGAGTTTTTAATTCTTTAGGTAAATCGGGATATCTTAATCGTTCTTCGCCTTTATTCCATTTTTTTATTGCAGTTTTATAAATTTTTAAATCTCGTTCATTATGTTGGCGAGAAATATGTTGAGTAACAAAATCAACACCATTTCTTAATTCAAATTTTTGCAAATAATCATTTTTTGGAATTGTGTATTTAGCAACTTGCATTGCATCACCAGGATTTAGCTTAGGTAAATCTTGTAAAATATCATTAACCGTAAATTCTTCTATCACTTTTTTGATTTCTGGAAAACCAAAATCATTATTCTTTTTCCAACCAACTATTATTATTCTTTTTCTGGCTTGTAAAACTCCATAATCAGCAGCATTTAGTGTGTCGTGGTAAACTTCATAACCGATTTTTCGAAAATATGCCTTAAGATTTTTGAAATGTTGCCCTTTGTTTGCACTTAATAAACCAGGTACATTTTCAAAAACAAATGCCTTTGGTTCATATTTTTTTAAGAATCTACCATATTGGATATATAGCTTGTTTCTTGGGTCATTCTCAATATTTTCGTGATGTCTACCAAGTAAAGAATATGCTTGACAAGGTGGTCCACCAATTATTAAATCGACTTTTTTGTCGATTAATGTCTTGTCAATTTTTGAGAATATTGACTTTATAGAATCATCCGTGATTTCAATATTTAGAACAGAATCTAAAATCTTTTTTGGTACTTCTTTATATAATTCTTCTCTTGAAATCAATCCTTTTAGATAATCAATATAAAATTCTTCTTTTCCATTTTTCGTAAGATAATGATAGGCTACTCTAGTTCTAATAGAATCACAAGCATATTTATCCATTTCAATATGTGAAATTGGATTTAATCCTGCTCGAATAAAACCTTCTGACATTCCAGATGCTCCTGCGAATAAATCTATGAAATTCAATTCATCCATATTATTTATTCAGTTTTAAATGTCCATAAATTTTCTCGAGAATCTCAGTTGGGTCAGAGTCTATTGCTTTGGAAATCAGATATAACTCTTCTGCTTTAAGATTTGTATTATCCTTCGTGCTTAGCTGACTTAAGCGAGATTTTCCAATCCCAGTTTTTCGTGAGACTTCTGCTTTATTAATTGATTTGTCAGTAAGATACTTACCAAGAATAGTCATATTTAATCGTTTGTGATTGTTCTGTAAAAGTAAACAAAAGTTTCGATTAAGTATACAAAAGTATCTAAATAAGTTACAATTGTATTCAGAATGTCAGGGCGGTGGTGGGGAAGTGAAAGCTCTTTTTATTTTGTGAGGTACGAGCAAAATGAAATGTGCTTGAACGTGCGGTGGCTCTTTTTTCAGCTGCTTACAACGGTGCGGCTATGATTAGTGCGGCGCGGAAATTCGACGGATTTCCAGCTACGCGCTAAGCAAAAGCTTTTGGTTTTGTTTTTTCTTTTTTTCTGCGAAAGCAAAATCCCAAAGATTTTGCGACCTCATAAATATACACAGACCTTGGCTAAAAGCCCATAAGTCCGCATTAATTATAGGTATTGTTACCATTTGTTTTTCTCCGTCCGAGTGAGCTATTTCCGTTGCGCAAGAGTGAAAAGTACTTAGGTTAGATAATCAGTCGGTAGATTTTTTGGTTTTTTGAAATGGGCTTAAAATCAGCCCAAAGCCAATATTGTGCAAAATTGAAAATAAATCACAAGTATTTGCATTTTGTCGGAATTGAAAAATTCGCGGAGAAATAAGGTGGCTTACCTAATTTGAAGTAAAAGATGAAAACGATTAACGAAAGTATTCGCCAATCTTCTAGAATTGTCTTCTTGCCCTTTTGTTTCTACTACTTCGAAAGTTTCTACCTCTATCGTTAAAGCTGGATATAACAGCCCAAAGTACACAGAGTGAAGCTATAGCAATAATTGCAATATTTGTCTGAAAAATAAATTCCGGTAACTCCATGCTACAATATACAAAAAACTTCTAGAATTTTCGTCAAATTAAAGTGTAAACTACTGAATTTCAATAAAAAATCACTCAATAGTAATTGAATACTTTATGAAATATTTTCGCAAACTAGCTAAAAAGTCCATCTGCGTTCTGATTGTGCATGAATAAAAAGTCCTGCGTACGGTTTTTCAGAAATCCTTGCGTATTTTTTTCATTCCGTTCCGTTCAGATTTTCAATTCCATCTGCACTTTTGGTTTCTGGAAAAGGTCCGTTTGCAGAATTTCCAAGCTGGCAAAATATTTTTTTTAAATAAATGGTAACGTTTAGTATATGGCAAGTAGGGCAGTAGAAAGCGATATACTTTCAAGTTTGCACTGAGCCAAATCGTTGTATTTTGTTTTTATCTTATTTATTTTAAAAGCCAAATCAACGATTTGGCGGTGTTGGTAAATAGCACTGAACTTTTGTAAATAACAGAACGCCCTATTTGCTATATACCATGTTGTAGCACGTATTTATTCTTTTCTAGTCCCAAGTAGATATAAAACGACACTTAGTCCTGATTTCACTTTGTTTATTTCCCAATCAAAATTTTCTGTTCCATTTAGGTTCTCAATAAGTTCATTCATCTCCTTAATGGAATAAGTCCTTAAAGAGGAAACAATTCCGTCCCATAAAACAAACAGAGGAACAACTGGAATCAGATATGTGAAAATAATCCGTCCAAGTTTGAATGGTCGTATAAATGGTGTTGTTAATAAAACACTTATTGGCGAAAATAGCATTGCCAAAATACTAGGTATACTTCTTTCCTGCGCTTCAAATATTGCAATTGAACTATTTGTGTCAATGGCATTTTGCAGGATTAGTTTTGCGTCTTTTGGCTTAAAATGGTGCAGTGATAAAAATTGAGTCCTCAATCCATTTAATTCTTTGGGAACATTTCTCGCATCAATAGGCTTATCTATAAATTCAAAATTATTAGCTTTCTTTTTTGTAAGTCTAAAGGCTGAAATGTTTGGATAATAATCTGTTAGAACTATTTTAAGTCCTGGAATATCTTTTTTTAATTCAGAGTTCAACCAAATAAGACCGCCACCACCTCCTGAACCAAGGTCAATGATTTGGTTAGTTCCACTTTCATTTAGGCCTTTTTTGATTAAAGGAACAATAGGTTTGTAGATTTTTGCTTTATTGGATAAATATTGCAAAAAATCAGTCATATAATTTCTCAAAAAATCTGGAAACCATTTTTGGTCTTCAAATTCAAATAGGTGTATTCTTCCCATTTTATGATGTTTTGGTCATATGTGCTACAACGGTTCGGCTAAGCGTAGTGCGGAGTCAAGGAAACGTTGAGTTTCCGACTTGGCACTAAGCTAAAGCTTATTGCCCGCCCGTACCGAACGGTTACGTTCGGGCGGGTTTAGTTTTATTTTTTCTTGTCCAAAGCTAAATCCATAAGATTTAGCGACTTTATAAATATACACAGACCTTTCGGTTTTGCCTTAAAGTCCGCATTACGTTTAGGTTTTGTTACCAACTGTTTTTGTTCGTCCGAGTTAGCGTTCTCCGTATAGTTTTTCAACTACGCCCCTGTAAGAAGTCCAACTACTCAGCAGTTGCGCCTGAGTAAAAAGTCCATTGTGCGATTTTTAATATTTTAACTGGTTCTTCTTGTATTTTCGGATAAGTTTTTCAGCCCCTTTTAGCATAATCATATGGGAACTAGGATTAATTGTCGGTATTTGATTATCATCAGGGAAAATTGACTCTTGATTTTCTGTTTTTCCATAGACTTGAGAAGATGAGATAAGAGTTTCTGTATTTAGGTCGTATATTGATATTGAAACAGATGCCCTATTACTTGAATTATCGTTTTGATTGGGAAAAGACAATGTTCCTGCGCCATCACTAATAACGTTTCCGCCTATATTTATTAGGTAATCACAGTCGGTATCTCTTTTTAATTCTTTTAAATCTGAATCGGTTAAGTCAAATTTAATTTTTGGTGCCACCAATTTTGTACTTCTTAAGTCGTTCATTTCAATTAAAGAATCTCCTAAAATTTTTTTGAACTCTTTTAGTGAATTGTCATAAAGCTCAGTATCAAATATTCTTGAATTCGATTTGGTACTATTTAAAATCCATTTTCCATCACTAAAGTCCAATTGTTTTCCAGCATCGAAAAAGTAATTGTATTTCGCCCCTCCGCAAGAATAAAGGGCAGAAATAATCAATATTGAGAATAATTTTTTCATTGTTTATTTATGTTTTTCAAAATAGTTGGTAACGGTCTAGTATAAGAATAGTAGCGGATTAACAAGCACTAACTTTTCGATTAAACACAGACCTTTTTTTTATTTACTTGCTTTCGTTTTAGCGATTAAACCGCTATTATTTTTATACATTGTTGTGTTTTCGTACTTTTTTCCACAAACTTGCTAGCGCTGGCAAAGGCATACTCTTTTGCAATTTTTGGCTTGTGTGTTGGCTGTAGCGAATTGCAAATGTGTATGGCTTTATGCGTTGGCATTACATTGCTGAAATTATTTCGTTCCATTTTTTCTTGTGTTCATATTTCAAAGCTGTATCAGATTCAATTAAGTCCACGTAGTTTGATATAAATTCAGATGTTTCAGAGAGAAGTCTTAAATAATATTTCAGCGAGTTAATAAGTCCGTTCGCAATAACGTGGCAACCGTGAATATTTTTTATTCGTTCGATTTCTTTCTCGATTTTCTCTGATTCACTAGAGTCGATATCAGCTGTCGATAATAAATAATATCTATTTACCTGTGTTGTCTTAAATTTTTCAAAAGCGTCTTTTACTAGTTGAGCATTAATTTGAATTCCGTGTTTAACTTCTACTGCCTCAAACTCTTTTCCTTTATCGTCTACAATATCAATATCTCCAATTCTTCCGCTTCTAGTGTCAGCAGAAGTATGACTTTCAATTTCAAGAAGCGTTTTGCCCTCAAATCTTTTAGCTTCTTTCATTAGACACTCATAGGCTGCAAACAAAGCTAAAACTGGCAGGCGAGAAGCACCATCTGCTGTATATTTTGCGTTGAAATGTTTTGTAAGTAGTTCAATTATTGTTGCTATTGGAAGATTTAAAGGTTTTGCTAAATCAATCTCTTGACTGTTTCTTTTTATTATTAATCCTTGCATCAAATAACTTAAGCACTTGTCTAAATCATTTCCTTTTTGAACAAAATCAATAGTTTCTAAAAATGATGTTTTAAGCAAATCTGGTCTTATAGCTCCAGAGTAATTTTTATCGTAAGGAACTTTTTGCTCAAGTGAACGTGTCAACCAACCACTTTCAGCCATTGCTGGAAATTTCACACTTTTTAAGAATGGTGTAATATATTTTGTATCAAAAGTTCTGCCTGAATAACCATTATCAATGCTTGTCTGATGATTTCTAATATCCTGTGTTGGATTTAAAGTTTTGTAGACTATACTCGTGAGTATAACCGTTAGCACACCTTTTGCCGATTCCGATTTTGTGAGAATTACGTCTAAATGCTTTGTAATGGATTTTGGTAAATCAGATTTGATTTTATCATCAGAACCAACTAGCTTCATTGATTCGTCAAATGTTTTTTTAAGAAATGTATTCGGCATCTTTTATTTTGATTGATGTAATTAATTGTTGTTTTATTTGGTTAGCAACTTCTTTAATCATAGGAACTGCAACAGAATTTCCAACTTGTCTATACAATTCAGAACGGTTATTAATCAGTCTAAACTTTTTTGGGAATCCCATTATTTTATAACACTCTTGAATAGTTAGTTTTCTAACTTTATTTTCGTGATATATCCAAAACCTACCAGATGATTCTTGGGATGGCAATGCAGGATGAACACCATCAGTTGAATAAATTCGGTTTGGTTGTTTATGAACTCGAGATAAATGTTCGGTATTTGGTCGAACACCCGCTTTTCGAATAGTTTTATTTCTATAACCTGCGAAAATGAGTCCTGAATCTTGTGTTTTCATTTCCTCAAGGATTGTATATGGCTCGTCCAAAAATTCGAAGTCATTTTCTTTATCTAAAAAATCTTTTAAAACTGGCTTTGGTTTAGTTTTTAATTTAGAGAAATCAAAATTTTTCTTTTTATGACCTATTATTATGATTCGCTCTCTATTTTGAGGAACGCCAAAATCAGATGCATTTAAAACTTTTTTAGAGACTTTGTAGCCTAACTCTTCTAAATGCTGAATGATTGTAGCAAGTGTTCTTTTTTTATCGTGATATAAAAGGTGTTTTACATTTTCTAATAAAACAACCTCTGGTTCTCTTTTTTCAATGATTTTAAATACGTGATAAATCAAAGTTCCTCTAGTATCTTCAAAGCCTTTCATTTTTCCTGATATACTAAAGGGTTGACAAGGAAATCCTGCACATAAAACATTGTGTTTTGGAACAATGTTTAAGTCAAGTTTAGTTATATCTCCAAAAGGTACTTCTCCAAAATTTAATTCGTAGGCTCTTTGAGCGTGATAATTAAATTCGGATGAAAACACACACTTTCCGCCTATTTCTTGCATCGGGATTCTAAATCCACCAATTCCTGCAAAAAGGTCAATGAAAGTAAATTCTGGATTTTGAGGGCTCGGAAATGGAATATCCCATTTAATCGGAAGCATTGCTTGTAATTCCGGTTCGGAAGCTAAACTTAAGTCATTATGTTGTTGGTTATAATATTCAACCGCTTTTTTCTTAAATGATTTCGAAACACCATTAGTGTGGTTGTGTAGATAGTGAGTGAAAAATGCTAAATTTTCGGCATTTCCATTCATATTTTCAATATCTAAATCTTTACGAAGTTTTGAATATTTAAGCATTTTTAAAATCTATTTTTCCTTGTTTCAAATTTGTGAGTCTTTTATACTCTGCTTTTTGTTCAGCGAGTTTTAGAAATTCACTTGAGTTTTCTTTTGGGTAAATCATTTCAGCTATTTTTTCGCTGAAATATTCTTTTTCCAATTGGTTAACGTCCAAATTAAAAATGTCAGCTAATTTTGGAAGAATTTCTTCTGGAATATTTCTTTTCCCGTTTTCAATTTTAGACAAGGTTGATTGGTCTAAATCGAGAGCTGCTGCAAGTTTTGTTAGAGTTAGAGACGCTTCCGTTCTCAATTTATGAATATACTCTCCAAATGTTTCTTTTATCATCTTGAATAATTTACCTTGACAATTTTGTCAAAAATAGAAAAAATTATTCAGATTACTACTAATTCAGCGTTAGGAAATTTTAGCTCTTTTGGTTTTTAGAGCGTTGGATTTGAGCGTTGGCAAAAACCGAAAGTGCTAAAATATGTGGCTGGTCAGTATGAAACACAACACATATATATGTGTAATTAAAGGGTAAGATATAAAAATA
>TARA_R110000822_G_scaffold45921_4_pt1 | contig 11008 bp, 11 predicted proteins | sample TARA_R110000822 | Tara Oceans TARA_R110000822 (sample SAMEA4397666) | marine metagenome | biome: Polar Biome; feature: [SRF] surface water layer (ENVO:00010504); material: water (ENVO:00002006), including particulate matter (ENVO:01000060) such as... | depth 5 m | reverse complement strand
CGTTATTAAGACGAACAGTGAACGGGACATTGTTATATGTAACGCCCTGACCAGAAGCAACAGCGGCCACTAAAGGCGGTTGTATTGCTACAGTTCCAGCGCCAACTCTATCAGCAACCAGCATGTATATTTTAGTGTGATTTGCAAACTTGACGTAATCGCCAGCCTTGAGAGAACCTGTTAAGCCGGTCAACGATACGGTTGTTGCGCCGATTGCTACGCTGGTGTTTGTTGTTACGGTTCCGGTTCCTGTGCCTGCTGTTGAGCCAACTATCGGGGGAACAAAAGTAAAGGTTTCAAACTGTCCATTCTGAGCAACAACAAACGCAAAAACAGGCATAAAATCTGCGCGTGTCATTGGGTTATATGATGCGGTTAAAGCCCACCGCTGCCCGCCTATTCCGCGCACCTGTCGTCTGCCTGACAATGACTCAGACATAAGATTAAATTTCAGAGATGATATTTTAATGCTTGAGGCTTCTGGTGATGCTGGATAAGTTCCACTCATATGCTTCTGCCTACATTGTTCAGTGATGATTGTACTAGGCTGGCAATCATGCCGCGCCTTTTCAATAGTAGCTCATCAAAGCCGCGTGTGTCGTTTGCAGTAATGGAAAAGGTCACGTTGGCAGTGTTGTTCACCGTTTTCGCCTGTGAGATATTTGAAATAGACGAGTTTGGAGTAATTCTGCCATTACCTCCCATCGTTAAGATTTCTGGCCCACGCTCTCCGACTACATAGGATTCGCCTCCACGCACCTGCCCGCCCAATGCGCGACCTGCAAGAGACTTGGCGGAAAAACTTACACCGGCTGCAATGATAGTTCCTGCCGCAGCAGCGCCCAACGCGGGGCCAATGATTGGAATAACAGAAAGTGATGCGTATGCGTTCATAGCAGCCTCATAACTCTTCATTATAATTTTGGCTGCTGTTGCGCGTTTGTCTTTATCGGCGTAATTAACACCAATACGATATGCTTCTTGAACTGCTGAGTTTTTGCCTTGTAGCAAAACATCTTCAAAAGCTAAGAGCTGCGCCGTTTGTTGCGCCTGCGCCTCAATGCGTTGCTCGTCAACCTTATTTTGTGCTGCAACTTGAGACCTTTTTGATTCAAGAAATTGAATCAACTGGTTTTCCTGAAAAGTTCTGTCAGATTCTAATTTTTTATCATTGAGAGCATCTAAATCTTCAATTTCTTTTGCGTGAGATTGCAGAGTAATAATTCTTTTTTGATCTTCAGTAAACGCAGTGGATTGAAGAATAATATCCCTCTGTTTATTATAGGACAGTTTTATCTGCTCCTCCTGCGCCATTAAGGATTCTGCTATACCCTGTGCGCTGGTGTTTACTCGCGCTTGCTCTCTTTCTTTGCTTTCTAGTTCTTTTTGTTTTTTGTCTGCTTCTATTTTTGCGGTAGACTCTGCCTTTATTCGCAAGATTTCTGCTTTGCTTTCTTCTTCACGTTGAGCGCGTAATTTTAGCCCTTCTGCCTCTTCCAGAATTGCGTTGCTGTGCCTTGCATCGTTTACAATGCTAATCATGTCTATCTGTTCACGGATCTCGTTAATTCTTTCTTCTTTTTCTGCTTTTGCGTTGGCTGAATAAAATGGATTATCTAATGCTCTTTGAAGTGTAAATAATTCTTGCTGCAACGGCCCAAGATTTGCCTCATTTATATCATCAAAGGCTGCGTTCATGGTTTGGCGCCAGTTGGATACTGATTTTACTATCCACCCACCCACGCCTTCAGACGCTCCCATTGCCTGATCTACTCGCCCAATAAACTCCAGCGCAAGGTTTCCCATTTGAACAAAAGAGTCACCAATGGTCGCTGGCATAGCTTCTGCTTCAGCGTTTAGTTTCACCATCTCTGAAGTCATTGCCGCAAACATAGTGGCCGCATCTAACTCGCCAGCAGATACCATTTCGCGGAGTTCTATTGTTGTTTTGCCAAGCCCGTCAGCTAGTGCTTGGACGGTTCTTGCGCTGTAGGTCATCATCAAGTTAAATTCTTGCCCTTTCATTTTGCCTTCAGCCATAGCGCGACCGAATGCACCCATAATCATAGCGGCTTGTTCTCCTTTTGCTCCGCTGATAACTAATGAATTATTGAGAGCAGACATAAGATCTAGCTGTTCGCTTGTGGTATACCCAAGCTCACTAAGAACCAGATTGTTTTGGAGAAATCCTTGCGCGGTCTGTTGTAGGCTGGAGTATGTGCGCTCTGCTGTCTTGCTGATTTCTGCAAGTGCAAAATTTGCCGCTTCTGCGCTGCCTGTGGCGTTGATTAAGCGAGAATTAAGGTCAGTCCATTGATTGGTGTAAAGAATAAACTGGCGAGCAACCAGCGCTCCTCCAAGAGCAATTATAGCGGAGGACAAAGCCCCAATGCCGCTGCTCGCTTTCTGCATTGGGCCAATAGAATCGTTTGCCGCCTTTTTAAGCTCGACTCCCATATTTTTTGCAGCATCCTGAGCGCGTATGCCTGCGCGTTCAGTTTTTGCTAATTCATCGTTGGCAGCTTTTAGTGGTCTGGTGTCGGCTCCAAATAAGAGCGTTACTACTTCAGTGGCCATGTTGGAACCTCATCTTTGTACTGCGCCAGAGTCATCACCGCTTTAATCTCCCACGGAACTAAATCATTTCCTGAATGGCGCAAGTAAGCATCTAGCTCCTGCCAAGAATGCTCAGTAATCTCCTTGTACGCCTTTAAAGCATAATCAAATTCTATGTCAAGAGTAGGCGCATTCTCTAAATCTTTTGGCGTTTTACCTGTGCTTTTTTGCACTTGCATGAGCGTTTTGTATCGGCTGATCTTTGAACCTTCGGGGTGCGCGTGAATGTAAAAACACCAACGCCCAAAAGTAACAAACTCATCAATCAGCCCTTGATAAAATTTCGCTTATTGGCAATGAAGTCTAAGAGCTGATTAACAATGCCAGGAGACTTACTATACAGGGCAAGCGCGTTTTCTTTGTTGTACGGGTAATCATTTCCGTTGGAAACAATACCGCGCCACCCCAGAGTGATTTCAACAACTGCTTCAATGTCCATTTTGTCGTAATCAAGAGAAACATCTTTCTTTGATCTTGTTGAGGACATAATTTCAGAGGTTTGTTTTCGCTTTTGCTTTCTCCATGCAGCAGAGTCTGCTCCAGCGATGAGGATATAAACGTCAGTCTTTTTGCCATCAATGGGGGAGACGATATTGCACTCTGCCCCCGCATCATGGTCATCGACCGTTAGCAGGTTAGATAATTCCATTATCTTATACCGGAACGCGTGTGATAACGATCTGGCTTAGATCAGTTCCGTCATAGAGAGCAATGAAATCCATGCTTATAGTAACAGCGCCCTCGCCTGAAACGTCAGGCTGACCAGAGTTGTATTTCACATTTGCAAAGTTGAATTCATACGCATTGCCAGCTAAGTCCACAAGCTCAAGAAAAATGCTGGAAGATGTCTCGTTAATGAATTTCTCGTATAAAGTTTTGCTTTCAAAATAAGTTGTCATTGATCCGGTTAATCTGGATTTTCCAATCGACGGTCGGTTGGTTGTCTTGCTTCCAACGGCGAACAGCGGCTCCAAGCCATTTTCGAGAGTAAAATCAATGCTGGTCACTACTGCAATAGCCGATCCGCCTTCCTGAATCGAGCCAGTAAAACTATCAAACGGCTGAACATCTGCTGCCGCAGCGTAGGTGCTACTGGCAATTGCTGTTGTTGCAAGTGTTAGACCTTTGCCGATCACGCCAAAAGTCGCAGAAACAATTGCATTAGGACTGACAGAAAGCGCAAATGTATTAAACTCGCTGCCGGTGTACCTGTGGAACTCAGGCGTTGCTAAATCAGCAAACTTGCGCTCAATAGTGAATGATCTGCGCGTAACGCCAGCTTTCAATACATCTGATGCCCATGTGCCGCACAGAACAGCTTGTAAAATATCATCGAGACCGCCGTACTCCAGTTCTGCGCTAACATCACCGCTGATTGATTGATTGCCGTGTCGGAAGTCTTCAACCTGCCGATCACCTCGCAACTTCTCTGACTCGATGCCATCTTTGGTCATCCCCAGAGTGGTGCCAGTGTGAGGAAATGGTTTAAACGCAGGTGAAGAAGGCGTTGTTCCATAAGTAGCTTCAGAAACAAAAAAAATGCTGTGTTGTGCGCCATTTGCTATTGCCATGATTATCTCGCCTCTGTAAATGTCTGATATGGGATTGAAACTGGAACGAAATAAAACGCTCCTTCTGCTATTGCTGGCCCGACTGAGGGCGAGCGTAATCTGATGCTTGTGCCATTATACGATAAAGCGGTGCCGCGTTTAAAATGGTCTGCGATTATATCTGGTAGATCCGTTCTTCCTGTCCCTGCTGGAACAAAAATTGTGATCTGGCATATTCCGTTCGTTTCATCTTTTCCATCGGCCCCAAGCGAAGCCTGGACAGTCTCTGCTGGAATTATATTGATTCTAATATAAGGCTTTTTTGAATTTGATTCAAATTTAACATTGGGCCACGCAACAGCAGGACGGTTAGCAAGCTCATTCATCTTGACCGTAAACGCTGCCTCAATATCTGCAAAATAAGTTGCCATCAATCTTTCATCCTATTTGCTCTGATTGCTGCCGCCGTTTCCAGTACCTCAATTCTCAACATTCCCGCAGATGCTTGTGTAGACCAGCCGTCAAACTCTATTCGTGCGGCATAAGGTAAATTGTTTGTCATGTAAAAAACAGAACCAATTTTAATCTTTAATGCCGTACTGATAACCTCACTTGTTGCTGCCACTCCGGTTTTGTCAACCCTATTTGTTGTTGTTTTTATTGGGTTTGATATTGAAGACTGCCAATTTCCTCTTAATGTGCCGCCAACGTACCCTTCGGGCGGGTCTTTATATGCAAGATAATCAACATAAACGCCGTTGTTTTTGAATAGCCATAACTCAGGATTACCAACAGGTGTGCGCTTAATAATTCGAGAAGCGCAACCAATGACAGTAGCTCGCACCATTTGTTCGGCGCGTTTGTTTATATTTAAAACCGCCTGCTCAATGGTGGCCATTGTTATTGCCTCAAATGTAAATAGAGGGCGAGTTTTGTGTCATTTCCTTGAATTGTCGAAATATTCATTATTCGATAGATCACACAATCAACCGTTACTGTGTCGCCAACATTATACTCTGCTGCTTGTGCGAGTAACTTAATGTCCCCTTGCAAAACCAACTCGCTTGTTTGCTCTGCCCTTGTAAACTCAGAGCGCACAGCGTTGCGTGTATAGCTAATCGTGCGGCTTATTGGTTTACCAGTATCAGGGTCGTAATTAACATCTTTTTGACGCTGAAAATTGTAAGTGCCGCCAAATTTTGTAATCAACGCAGTTGCAGAATTTAAAAGCCCCGTATAATCAAAGCGGCTCATGCCCGCGATACCAAAAAGGCTGGAGCAATAAGTTTATAAAGTGCTTTATTGATTGCGATCACTGAGGTTACTGAGTTGCTGTTTTCTGCATACTCAACTTCGATCTCGCCGACCTTCTCGCGCATTGTTCTACGCTCTATGTTTGCCAGTTGCGAAACGCCTTCTGACTCTGCTTTTACAGACTCAAACACGGCTCGTTTTAACTGTATTGGAATTTCATCGTAATCCAGCTCGTAGCCATCAACAACAACGCCGACTCGCGGGAATTGTAACGGCTGCGCTTTAGTGGACTTCTGACCAATAAAGCGCAGCGTTTCAATGTAGTCCATCGCTCGAAGAATCTGACTCTCTAGCACAGTTGAATCGTACTCAATGCCACGCGCATCAGCCCAAGTTGTGTAGTTTGCGACTGAAACATAGGAATCAGCGTTTGCAACAATGCTACCATCTTCAACTATTATAGCCATAAAATCCCCCTGCAAAAGGAGTGGTTTCCCACCCCTTGTTGCTTGCGATTAACCCAGCAGCAGAGCAGTATGTTCTGGCTTTATGACAGCATAGCCCCAAGCAAGTGACACCTCATAAACCACTTTTCTATAGCCTGGATAAATCGCAACTTCGAACGCAAGACCGGAACGTGAATCAACCAGCGTAGTAACATCAATCGCCATATCACCAGCAGAAGGGCGTTCTGGCAGACGAGTAGCCAACACGATTGCACTTCGATTAAAAGCCATGTTGCGAGCAGAGGTCGCCACTTTTGTGATCGCAATCGTGCCGGTCGCAGCGGTTGCAGTTCTTAGCCCTGGCTCAGAAATTGTGATTGCACCTGCTGCAACAGCCTGAATCACATACTTGCTAGAACCAGATTCATGCGCCAGCGTGATGATGTCCCCAGCAGCAAGACCTGCGGTGTAATCCGCAGTTGTTACTAAAGACGTTGCACCAACAGCGCGAACAGCAGATGTAAGCGTTCCGGTAGAAAAGCTGCCAGCGGTCTGAGAAACAATCTGACCAGACTCACGAATGTCCATGCCAGAAACAGTCTGGAACACGCCCTGACGCAGAATTGTATCTGTGCCTTGACGGTTTGCTTCGGCCTGTTTACCGAGAAAAGACGCTCCAGCAGCAGTGTTAATCACAAGCTGGTTGTCAGATAGTGGTGCGCCGTTATCCTTCAAAATTCGCAGCGCGTTGCTTGCGTCTGTGAAGTCGCCAGCGGTGCCAAAAGGAGTTGTTGCCGCAGTGCCGTAAGCGCGGGAGAACTGTGACTGCAAACCAGCAAGGTCAGATTCGACTTCGTTTACCAGCACACGCAGTGCTTGTGCAAACTGGCCGCGCCAGATAGAGGAGATGCCAGGGCCAGTGTTCAGCCCGCGCTCTTCTTCGCCATCCCATGAGAACTTCACAGCTTTTGCTTTTGTCAAACTTACAGCAACAGAGGCAATCACTTGATCTGCTTCCGCGGGAACAGTCATTGCTGGAGTAATTGAGGAACTGGTGTTTACGGGCGCAACAGGAATGTAAACTGCTTGGCCGATTTTGCCGCGAGCCAGTGAAGCATCAATGGTTACAGCAGGGATTAGACCTGTCAGTTCACGGCTGACAATATCAAGATCAGCGTAGAGGTCTGGCAGTAGATTGGTCAAAGTATTGGTTGTCATAGCGCATTGCTCCGGTTTAGGATTTGGATGATTTAATCAGTAACTCTGCCGCCTGACTGCATAAACTTCGTCCTATCAACTGGACGCATGCCGTCAAAATCAGTTCGAGTTATCGTTCTATCGCCCGACCCAGCCCCACCGGATGAACGTGCGGCCCCGCCGCCTGTCGCTTGACTGCCATCTACCAAAAACGGATAATCCGCTTTTATTCTGCTAGTCAATTCTTCAAGAGTGCTGACGGTCAGTTGACCTGACTCATCTACCACCCTAATTTTATCGTCAACGAGAATCAGCCTCTGGCCGACCTCCTTTTGCAATAGTTTAAGCCTGCCAACGTCTTTAGTCAAACCGGCTGCAATTTTTGCCGCCTCTGTCATAATCTTGGCCTGATTTGCCAGCGAGGTCATGCTATCAATCTGCTGACGCAGCTTACCCGTTTCAGCCTGCTGCGACTCAAACAGTTGCTTATAATCATTTTTTGCTTTTAGCTTTTCCTCGTTTTCTATTTTTGCTTGCTGACCTGCCTGCTCTGCTGCCTCCTGCGCTTTCTTTTTCTCAGCCAGCAGTGCATCGTTGTTAGCTTTTAAGCCTTTTGTGGTTTCTTCCACATAAGATTTAAATTGCTGTTCAAGCGTTGTTTTTAACTCTGGATCAATCTCAATATCTTTTAAAAAGTCCATGCTTCACCTCTGGTTTGCAAGTTGCGGCTCTGCCGCGTTAAATGTCAGCTTTTTGAAAAGCCAACGGTTCAAGCTCTTGTAATCTTTTGAGCGATATGGTGCCGCCGCCCGAATCAACAAAGTTGGTCAGCTTTAAATCGCCTTTGCGGAATAACTCTGCTCGCTCTTTGCCCAGCACTTCAACTTGAAACGCTTTGGGCTGTCTTGTAAGCCACGATTGATAATCAGTAGAGCCACGCACTTGTTCGACACCATCAGCCCCAATAGCCGGTCTTACGCCTAATCTACCGCCTGTCAGATCAAATTCATCTTTAACCTTTGGGACTATTGTCGAGCGACAAGAAAAGTGCGCTGGAGGCTTTGGGCTGCGTATCGGGTCATCAGTGAACGGGTAAACCGTTCCATCACGGCTGGCGCATACAAGAGAGGTTTTGCTATCAAGCGTTGCCACCCACTCATAGCCCTCCAGCACATCCTCGTTCTCAGACATAAATAACGAGCGCGATTCGGTAGATACATGATTAGTGATTGTGCGCGTAAGCGTTGCCGCCTGCTGCTTTTGCAACCCTTTGAGCTGCATCAGGCTGGATGTGACCTGCTGTCTGGTGTCTCCCAAGATTACACCGGAGCGAATCGTGTCCACGATCTGCGCTGACTTCTTTCCATCAAACATCCGAAGCGCCTGTTCTATCGTATAACCGCGCTTCGGCTCTACTTGCATAACACTTGAGAACATAGCTGCCGATACTTGATTGGGCGCGGGAATCGTCAGACTAGCCGATATGTTTTGTTTCAGCAGCCGTTCGTTAAATCCTATCTCGTATTGTGCAAACTTCAATGCTTCATCAACTGTTTTTCCTGAGAATGTGGCCAGCGTCTTTTTTGAGTATTGCTCAAGGTCAAACAAAATAGATTCAAGTCGCCCACGACTGAACTCGGTAATATCGGATGCTAGTCTACTGTTGACGATGTTAATCAGTTTCTCAATAACCGCAGCAGCCTCACGCTCACGCCCTGCCGCGTAACGCTGCACGAATATTTGATGCCTTGTAACACCGTCGAGTAGATTACTCATATCAGCGGATTATTTAATCCCCGTTCTGATTTAACCATATCAAGGGTTCTGTCTGTATCAATTAACCCAGCGGCTTTAAGTCTTTTGAAAATGTCAGCCTCGCCAATAATTTCTCTATCGAGCAACGTGACCATCGACATAATCAACTGCGGGTCTACTGACTTGTCGTAAAACTCTGTGTTCAAATAGAACTCACATTCGCCTTGAACGCCCATGAACTCAGCAACCCACTTAATGCACTTGTACAGTGCCTCAGACAGGTTGTTGACTACATCTCCCAACACGCTGTTCTCGGATGCAAAGCGAATCCGCGCACCCTCTGCTGTCTCGTTCTGACCGCGATCAGTGATTATCCGCGCACCTATGGCGACCATTTCTGCCATCTTTGCATTCATAGCCTCTCGCACAATCGTATTGGCTTGAGCCTGAACAAGCGTTGCATTGCCAGCGGAACCAAGAACATGACCTGCTCTGCTGCCAAGTTTTATTCCGTTTGGGTTGTATTCAGAAAATTCTTCTGCGCTCAATGAATGAGTAAGAAAAAGCGTTGGCTGACCAGTGAGGAAACATGATTCCTCATAATCTGCGCTGTTACGATAATGAGCCAGATTCACCTCTGCAATGTCAGCCAGTGGTGCGGTATCAACAGAGTAATCGTTGTTCTTTGCGCCACAGAACATAAACGGAATTTCCATCCACCTGCTTCCGTCTGCTTTTGTCGGATAGAACTCATCAGTGTAAAGAATTTCTTCGCGGTAGATTTGCTGACAATACCCGTCCTCTTTTAACCTCAGAATGCGCTGCTGCTTTTTGGTATCGTGTGCAAATTCGTCATTCTCATCAGAAGGGTAATCCTCCTCCAGCACTACCATTGTCAGCAACTTGCGCCCTGCAATCAGGTTGGCTTTCCAATTTATTATCTGCTCTGCCGTGTACGGGACTATGCTTGCTCGTAGCTCAAGAGATGAAACATCTTCGGCAGAAAGACCTTCTGCGCTTTTTGGATAATCAACTAGAAATCCAGCTCTGCCTACTTCTAAGATGTTTGAAAGCTCGTCTTTGGCAAGCTGATTTAGACTTAAACCATCACCCGTGGCATCTTCCATCAGGTAGCTAATCTGGTCAGGGATTATAACTTCTGGGTCTTTTCTAAAAACTGCGCCTGACAAAGCGTTTTTGGTTCTGCCCGTGAAGTTGGTATAGACCGCCCGCTTGATGTAGTTGCGGTATCTTAAAGTCCCAGTGCCTTTGTGTTCTTCGTTTGCGTAGCGCAGATTAGTTGCACCCTCGCTGCCGGTCTCGCTGTCAGGGACAGGCAGATAACGCGCTCGCTTTTCCTTAATAGCAACTGAGCCGCTGACCGCATCGCGGGTTTGCTGCCAAGTGTCGTAGTACATCTGATAAGACGGGTTTTTTGTGGATGCTGGCATTTATAGTATTCCTTACACTGGGAACTGCAAATTAAAGCGACCAAGCGGTTTGTTGATTGGAAACTTCCTATGCAAATAATATCCCGCGCAATCCGCCCAATCATCTATTGCAGGATGTTCGCTGTACTTCTCAGGGTCGCCCCTTTTATCGTACCCCTGCGACTCAAAAGCATCACACAGCAGCGGGCATTTATCTGTGTTTATCATCATCCTGTCATGCGATAGCAGCGCGTTGATCGCGTTTATTCTATCACGGATTGCTGGATTTGCATTGGGCGCATCAACGCGCAATCCTGCCTGTCTAATCATTTGTATGTCTGTCTGCGCTGCGTTTGTTGTGCGGCTTGCTCCAGAAGCATCTGGGTAGACAATAATTTGCCGATCTGATTTAGAATACTTTTGCACTCTGTGAATGAAATCCTGTGTATCGTGACTGATAAACTCGTCAACAGCAATAGGTTTTCCGGACTCTATAATCCAGAGCGTAGCGCAAGTCCCACCTATGTTAAAATCCAGACCGACATTCAACACCTTGTCAAAGTCCTTTAATTCTCTGTCCGTGTGATGCTGTGTGCGATTAAAAAAGTGATAAACTTTATTCTGCGACAGCGAAACGAACTCGCCGTTCAGATACATGTCGGCAAGAATAGGGTCGTAATTCGACCGGATTTGTTCAATATACCCTTCTGGAAGATATGGATTGCTGGCAGTTGCTGCTTTAATAATTTCATAACCTGTC
>TARA_R110000822_G_scaffold73536_3_pt1 | contig 11037 bp, 16 predicted proteins | sample TARA_R110000822 | Tara Oceans TARA_R110000822 (sample SAMEA4397666) | marine metagenome | biome: Polar Biome; feature: [SRF] surface water layer (ENVO:00010504); material: water (ENVO:00002006), including particulate matter (ENVO:01000060) such as... | depth 5 m | reverse complement strand
TCTATGAGAGGAGTCCTTATGATTAAAAGAGTTGACTACATTTAATTTTGAGGTGTGCTTCGCTAGGTTGACCCAGTCTCCACCTAATGCGATATTAGTCTTTGAGTCATATATTCTACCATTAACTGGTTGCCACGCAGTAGGAGCGTCGTCCATAGGGGCATGGAAGGTTTCAAATTGAGAAGGGCCTCCACCAAGCCAGAGCCAGACAACTGTTTTATCTTTGTATGCGTCAAATCCCTCTTGAGAAAAAGCATAGTCAGACATACCAAGGGTACTCAGTCCAGCCCCAATAGAACCTATTCTTAAGAAGTTTCTTCTATCAAAAATAAAATCAAGCATAATTAGCTCCAAAATGAAGGATGTGGTCTATATAAATATACACCTAAAAGTCGTCAACCAGCGTTCCCACTGAGTATTCTGTGACTCTTGTCTCAAAAAAGTTCTTACACTTTTCTAGGTCAATGATCTCACTCATCCAAGGAAATGGGTTCTTAACTTCTCCAAATGGAGAGTCTAATCCAAGATTTACTATCCTTCTATCTGCAATGTACTGTACGTAATCAATAAACATATCTGAATTAAGACCTAAAATACCCGTAGGAAGAACCTCTCTAGCATATGCTAGCTCTAGTTCCATAGCAGCTTCTATGTGTTCTAAGGTTTCTTTCTCAAAAGCCTTTGTCCACACTTTTGGGTCGTCTTCTCTAATCCTATTAATCAGCTTTGTTCCGAATTCGATATGTAAGCTTTCATCTCTGAGAGTATACTGAATCTGCTCTCCAACTCCCGGTAGTTTGTTTTGTCTATTAAAAGAAAGCAGCATAGCAAACCCAGAGAAAAAGAATATCCCCTCACAGATAACATAGTATGTGATAATATTACGGAGAAACTCCCTCTTACCCTCTAAAGTGTTGATATTAAAATCAGGCCTATTGATATCTGTGGTGATATTCATCAAGAAGTCATCTTTTGCTTTAATGCTAGGGATGGAGCTATAAGCCTCATATACTTCGTCAATGTCAAGATTAAGAGAATCACAAATATAAACTACTGTTAGATTATGTAGGCTCTCTTCATATGCCTGTCTGAGTATATACTGACGACATTCTGGATCTGTTACAAACTTGAAGACACTTAACAGTAAGTTGTTTGCTACTAAGGATTCTGATCCAGCAAAAAATCCTAGACATCTCTTAACTACAAGTTTCTCATCTTCAGAAAGAAGTGTAGACTTCCATTGCTCTATATCTTTTGCCATAGAAATCTCTGTAGGCATCCAATTATTTGCTGCTCCATCAATAAATAAATCCCAAGCCCACTTGTTAACGTGTGGAAGAATCTGATTTACAACAGATACCTTGTCCGATATAATTTCCTTAGTTTTTTTCATCTTCTTTTGTTCTTTCAATTATTTGAGCTACTAGATCTTTTACTTTTTCTAACTCCTCAGGTGTCAATTCTACTATGTATTTTAACGGTGAAGTAGCTGACTGTCTATATTCTTGGAATATCATTGACAGCTCTCGCATCCGGGATCTAATACAGAACAGGACCTCTCTTCATTAATTATACTTTGATTTTTAAGGTTTGTGTCAGAAATAGTTGATTTTTCTAGTCTGGTAGCTGCTTTACTTCTTAGGTAATAGGTTGTTTTTAAACCTTTTTCCCACGCATAGAGGTACATATCATTAAGATACTTTAAACTTTCGTGTTTATTATAAAGATTTAAAGACTGTCCCATGTCAATCCATTTTTGCCTTGCAGCAGCCGCATCTATAATAGTATGAAAATCCATATCAAAAGCGTTTTTAAACTGCTCTTTTAGACTATCATCTAAATGAACCAATGCTGTTACATCGCCATCAACACTCTTGAGTGCATCTACTAAACCTTGAGACCAGATACCTTTTTTCTTAGCAGCTGTTACAAAATGCTCATTAATCATTGTGAACTCACCACTCAGGGTAGAATAAACAAACAGTACTGAGTAGTCAGGTTCTATTGATTGAGAACACCCCTGTATATAAGAAATGGTTGCTGTAGGAGCAATGGCCATGACATTTGAGTTTCTCATTCCATATTGTGAGACTAGATCCCTAACGCTATCCCATTCATCTAGAGTTTCGAATGACAATTTGTCATTGGATACTTCTCTGGGGTTTCTTTCAGACATTAATTCACAGAATGTATCAATAGGGAAATTGCCTTTATCCCACTCAGACCCCCCGAAGGTAGGGTAAGTCCCTCTTTCTTTAGCAAGGAGGGCAGAAGTCTTTATAGCATGAAGGGAAATAAACTCCTGAACCTTATCGCATAACTCAACTGCAGCTTTCGAATCGTAGAAAACTCCTAACTTATGAAGGAGCTCATGAGTGCCCATAATCCCAAGTCCAACAGGTCTATTCTTAATGTTAGAACTTCTTGCCTCCTCTGTAGGATAGAAATTAATATCTATAACATTATCTAATCCTCTTACTGCAACCTCAATAGTTTCCTTTAGCTTTTTCCAATCAATGGTTCTCACCTTGACATGGTTTGCTAGATTAATACTAGCCAGATTGCATACAGCAGTCTCTCCTCTCTCTACTACCTCCCCTTCATAATATGTAGTAGGCTTAGTGTGTAAAAGTATTTCTGTACATAAGTTGGAAGAGTGTACTACTCCAGCATGCTTATTCGAGTATCTAATATTTGACGGATCTTTAAAGGTAATCCAAGGATGTCCAGTTTCAAACAATGACTTCAAGCATTTTTTCCATAGGTCTTTAGCTGCTATTTTAATAAAGCTTTTAATCTCACCCTTGTCTGCCATTTTTTTATAATTCTTATAGAGCTTTGAGAATTCTTCACCATAAGTCTCGTGCAAGTCTGGACATTCTGCAGGATCAAATAGATACCAATCTTTTTCTTTAGAAACATGTTCCATAAACTCGTCACATACCCATAAGGCTGTATTCATATCATGACATCTTCGACGATCATCACCAGTGTTCTTTCTTAGGTCTAGAAAATCTTCAACATCTAAGTGCCAGATCTCTAAATATGCACAGCCAGCCCCTTTTCTCTTCCCCCCTTGATTTACTCCGATTAGAGTATCATTGAATATCTTGAGCCAAGGGACAAGACCTGAAGAGTTACCGTTAGTTCCCTGTATGTATGATCCAGAAGATCTAACAGGAGTCCAGTCTACGCCAAGGCCTCCCGCATACTTAGATAACCTAGCCTGTCCATGAATAGTTCCAAAGATACCGTCTATTGAATCATCAACAGTACTGAGATAACATGAGGAAAGCTGAGACCTTTGTGTTCCACTATTGAATAGGGTAGGGGTAGATGGAGAATATCTAAATTCAGACATCATTTTATATATCTCAATGGCTTTCTCTTCTTTGTTTTTCTCTTTAAGACAGAGCCCCATTGCCACTCTCATATAAAAGCTTTGAGGAGTCTCCATTCTTCTTTGGTCTACATGTATAAAGTAGCGATCATATAGAGTCTGTATCCCAAGATATTTAAAGAGCTTATCTCTCTCTGGAGCAATGTGATTAGATAGAAGATTAAGATCATAAGATAATAGTTCTTTACTTAGCCTATTAGCCTTCACCAACTTCTTTACATTCTGAATAAATGACTTTTTATATTGTTGTTCAAATACATCACTATCAACACTCTCTCCAAAAACTTCTTTGTATAGATTGGTAAGAAGTAGTCTAGCTGCAACATACGCATAGCTAGGCTCTTTCTCGATCTTAGAACGAGAGGATAGGATTAATGCCTTGTCTATCTCTGCTGTTGGGATTTTATCATATAACTGTAGACTAGCATCTAATACTATTTCGCTAACAGAAACTTCCCCTAGCCCCTCACAAGCTCTTTCTGCACACCCATTAATCTTATCTAAATTTAATTCTTCTAGTCTCCCGTTTCGCTTTTTTACTTGCTTATTCTTTGCTGACATGTTAAACCTTTGGTACGATCACTGTTACTGATATCACTACTTAATAGTACCACAATAAGCATCGTGGTTGTGGGAAATACGCTGCATAATAACAAAAAAACTCGCCCTTTTTGTGAGGGCGAGCCTTTGGTATGTTTTAAAAAGCGACACTGGATTGTGTCTCTACATCATGTTCGCTGGGAGTTGTTACCAAAAAAAGTTTCGAACCTAAATGAGAAACAAAATTATTAGCTAGAGAAGTGCCGCTTTAGCGAAAATTGTTTTTATTACATTCGCTCATTTTTCTCCAGACACAAGATTATACACCGCTGAAAGATAGTTACTGCTTCTATTTATTCATATTTTTGTCAACACATCCACAATAATTTTTTCTATTAACTTTTTCTCCCGGATACATTATTGATATGAGACCTCTTCCATGACATATTTTACACTTTTTACTTGCGTATAGTCTTGCTATATCAGGATATACATCTCTAGTAAATGTAATTTCGCCCTTATCTATATCCATTAATGTCTCCTAAAAAATTAAGTCAATAAAAAAAGGGGACGAAGAATCGCCCCCTTTTGTGGAACAAAATCCATTTTATTCTGTAGTTCTAATCGAATCACCAACAATCCAACTAACGCCAATTGCGGCAATAGTATTAGCTGTTTCTTCTGGAATTCCAAAAGCATCGTTCATAATTACTACGACAACGCTAGTAAGGGCCAACCAAAAGCGACGTGATTTTAATAAGCTTTTTAGCTTTTCAACCATTTGACATCTCCTTTAAGAAAAAATATTAACATAAACTATTATACCTTGTTTACTCTTACTTATCAAGAGATTCATTTATTTTTTCTAGAGTTTCTACAATTTGTTCATGTCTTTTATCTTGTCTTCCTTGGACATCTTCAATTATATTCTCGTAATGCTGTCTTTGTATGTTAAATTGTTCTGTAAAACTATCTTGCATTTCTCCAACTTGTTTCTGATGATTAGGAAACACTACCTTAGTTGTATACCACAGATACCATCCTAACAGACCTGTAGCAGAGATGGTTCCCCAATCAAAGGCAGGCATTACATCCCCAACAGCTACTAGTAGAGGTGGTAAAAATGCTAGTATTCTCATTTTTATTCCAATTATTATAAGTTAAAAAAAGAGAGGCAAATTTCTTTGCCCCTCTAATTAAAAAGACATTACCATAAGTATCTAGGATGATAGCCAGTTTGTACTGGAATCTGTCCAAGATCATACTGCAAGTTGCCCGGGAAGTCCGAGGTTGGATTGGCAGCATTGTCGGTTGCAAGCGTCTTAAGATTGGCAGAATCGTCTGCGCTAGCAGCTACGTCCCATCCACCAGAATAAACAACAGATGGTGCAGATGACCAGCCACTGAAATCGTTCCAGTCCCCTGCTCGAATAGCAGTCTTGTATAGACGCGATCTAATTGTACCTGCTTGATGTATCGAATCACCATTAGCAGAATCACTCGATCCGAACAAAGCTGCATCGTTTGCAACTCCTCCGAGAGATGTAGTGACTTTTACAATAACTCCACTTCCAGCTGAGAAGTTCCAAGTACCAGCGACGTTAACCGCTGCGTTATGAACCCCAGATACTGCCGTTATCGGATCATCTGCTGGTCCAAAAGCAACAGCACTTACATAAGGGGGCGTAGAAAACGATTCCCCACCCCAAATTGGACCCATGATAACACCGCCATCATTGTCCACACCACTAGGAATACCGTTTACAAAAACTCCAGTGGTTGGAGTCGCTTGCGTTACATCAGTAATAAAACCCATTTTATTAAACCTTTTTGATTTGGGTTATTACAAATCCTATAATTCCTAACAAATAAAATCCTATCCTTAGCATCTTATACACTAAAAGTCATTTTTTTTAAAATATATTTAGAGAGTATATCCTCAATCCATGTATTTTTGACTTAATAACTGTCTGATATTGCTCATCTAGCCAGATATATCCATTACAAATACTTTTAACTGATGTCTTATCTTCAATAATTTTAGATGTTAATAAATTATCATAGATATCATCATTGTGAAATCCCGCAGAAGGAATTATAAATTCACAGCCCGCATCTTCTATTATTCTAGCAAGGCTAACATTTTTTCTTAGAGAATATAGACTATGATGTATAATAACACGCAAGGTTGACCCATAATCTTTACAGATATTAAGATGTACTTCAATCTCTTCTTTTAGATCAAGGAGCTTATCCTCTTTTACTAAAACAGGATTTAATACTAGATCTATATCGCTGACATAAGTCTTAGCTATAGAGAGAGTCTCGTGGATTCTTACTTTTTTACTGCTTATTCCAGTAGGATAGTCTACAGGACAAGACACAGATATATCCAAAGGTGCAAGATCTTCGGACATTCTGTTTGCCAAATAGGAAGGCATAGAAAGACCATTGACCCCAAGGTCAATTGCTTCAAATATTTCTTTTATCTGATAGGCTATGTCATTTACATAGCTTTTATTGTAATTGCAAAATTCTAGATACATTATTGACTATCTTATCTACTGTTTCAAGTTCTTCTTCCCCTACAATATGATCACAAAAGCCATATTTGACGCTATCTTTCGATGACATCCACCAGTCTTCTTTTGATTCAAGCTTTCTTTTTATATGACTTTCTACTTGAGATATCTTTTTTCCTTTGAAAAATTCTCCAGTTGCTAGACATGGATAAGTATACATCTCATACGTCCTAGACCTTAGTATCTGATCCCATTGAGCTCCAGATAGAACCTGTCTATAAGTCCCCTGAGTCGCAGTGTACCCTTCGTGGATCATCCAGTCACAGTTAGGCATCGTCACTCTCTTGCCATGCGGATATGCAGCCTGAGGTATCAGACTTGCCATAGAAGCTGCTATACCGTATGATATTATTATAAACTTGCATGAACTATATTTTATAGCATCATATATTACCATTCCCTCGTACCAATCTCCACCTATACTAAAGGAGTGGAGAACAATGGGCTCTTTAGAGTCTGCTTCCAACAATCTAAGACTTGTCAGAAAGTGAGTAGCAGTTTTTGTAACTATCTCTGAATCTTCAGAGTCTAGTGGCAATAAGAACATTTCTCTAGTGTCTCTAATGAAACCGTTGAAATCTATATCGTCATTATTTTTTTTCATTATAAGGTATAGAGAAGAGCCTTCCTAACGTCTGACATTACATCCCTATCTATAAACAGCTTTGCAACAGATATTCTGAATCTATAGGGAGTTAGGACATCTATGGTTTCGACACCAGAGACAGCCCCTATAACATTGATATGGGATTCTAGTATTTTAAAGTTGCTATGGCCTACCCAAAGTTTAAAATGATTACTCGCTAATGACTGTTCTGTTAGGGGGATAATACCAAAAGGTGTCATAACGCTCCTCACATGAGCAACCTTGTCATACTGCTTAGGTATGTCTTCATAGTCAATGTCTAGATCGGAAAGATCTTCTTCTATCAACTGCTCAAGTAACTGCTGTTCTTCCTCAAGTTCCTGCTCATAAGCGTCTATCCATTTTTCCCAGTAAACATCAAAATCTTTTGGATATTCAAAGTTCTCGTTCATGGGTGATACCATTTTCTCATTCTTTCATTTGAAAATTAAAAACCTGAGAAGGCTTAACTGCTACGTTTTCATATTCTGAAGAAAAAGATTCTTTAGACTGTAACCAATGTATAAGAACCTTGCTTATAAATAGTTTCTTTTCATTATCTCCATAGCACCAGCTCTGATAGGCTTGTGTAAAATATGGAGACATTTCCCCACTCTCTAACATTCCCAGAAGGTTACCAAGAATAGAAGCGCACTCATCTGAAGTGTTATCTATACCTACTATTACATTAAAGTCAGCTGATTCTGGATCAATAGTTATAGTTATACTTGACCCTATTCTTTCTGCTGGAATAAGAAACTTATTTTCTTCTTCAAGAGGTTCTTCTTCTTCAAGTGGGGGTTCTTCTTTGTCTATTTTGTAAAAAATTTTCGACAGTATATACTTAAGTATTCTCATACTATATTATACCCCATAAATGAAAGTAAAAAAGTGGAGTTATGGATTTTGTTTCTGTGACCAGTACCAGAGTGGGACTACATCATCTTTTGATCAAAGAAAAACCATCTTTTATAGTGGTTTATGTCTCTTCCACTGTCTATATTAACAAGATATGTTAATATTTCATCCAAGGAACTGAATATATGCTGGTGCGGAAGCATAAAAAATAGCCAATTGGGAGCATTTTTCTTTCCCTGTTGACACCATATTAGAACTGGCTTCTTTTGACTATTAGCAACTGAGATTTCTTCATAGGTTCCGCAAGCATGAACATTTATATCTATAGAGGCTATAATAAAATCAGATATATCAACGCATCTTAAGTCAAGGGTTCTTACAACAGAATAAGAGTCTCTTATCTTAGAGTACTCACCCCTCTTCTTTAGTCCGTTTATCTTCTCTCTGGTTCCAATGTCTTCTATACCTATGTCCGCAGGTTTATCACATGGATTAAGAACAGTTACACCTAGAGTTTTTAATATAGGAGACAGACTGTTTCTCCACCCTGTCCCCCCATCGTGTACTCTATCCATTGCTCCAGCTAAATAGGTACGCATCCCTTTTAGCTTATTCATTTAAGTCCTCTAAGATTTTATCTCTAGTGTTTTCCCAGCTAAACTTAAATGCTGTCTCTACACCTTCTGTATTGTCAATATTCTTTCCAGTTTTCCAGTCTTCATAGACAGAACGTATAGCCTCAGAGAATGAACTCTTGATACCGTCTAGAGAAGCCCAGTCCCCAACTTCATCCTCTCTAAAATAGAGTCCATCAAATGCCTTCTCCATCTTTTTAGGCTTTATTGTAATACTATTTTTACTATTGCAATATTGTGTGTGTGCTGAGTATTCTGTAGCAACAACCTTCTTTCCGCAGGCCATGAGTTCAAGAAGTTCAAAGTTCCAACCTTCAGCTCTACTTGGAAAAAGACCGCAGTCAACATTGTTTATTACATTTGCAAGCTCTTGCTGATTTTGTACTCGGTCTAACATTCGGACTCTTTGATCTTGCTTATAAAAGTTAGACCACTGGGTATTTACTTCTTGACTTGCAACGGGGTTAGAACACATCATCCATAGCTCTACGTCTTGCTCCTCAGGAAACGCTTCTTTAAAAATATCTAAGATAGCGTCATGCCCTTTTCTTACTTCCCATTTACCACAATTAAAGATAACAAATTTCTTATTGTTTTCTTGTTGTTGATTTCTCTTATCAGAGGATAAGGTGGGAAAGAAAATACCTGTGTCAACACCTAGTGGAACTACTTTTACATTTGAATTAGGTATTTCACTTTCGATTACTTCTTTTGACCATTTAGAAGGTGTGTAAATTTTATCACAAGATGACAAGTGATGCTTCTTTAATTCATTAAACTTGTTCAGTTCAAAAAATGGAAAAGCTATCATCTCACCTTTGCCAACTCTGGTACCAAGATCAAACTCATGCCAGATTTTTATACATGGGGCGGTCATGTCGAACATTCTACCTCTTGAGGCACACTCTTCTACAAGAGTTTTTTCTTGTTCGCTCTCAACCTGAGGCGATCCAATAGGAAATAAAGAAAGGTTTGACTTTTCTGACAAACCCTTTAAAATATTTTTAGATGCTACTCCATATCCCAGAGAATTGATAGGAGCCATTAGATTAATATTCTTCATAGTATACGTCCTCTTCATCAATTACAACAAACCAAAAAAGAATATCCATTATATCCATTTGTTTTTCCTAGAATAAAAAAAGACCCGTTTTGTTTCTACAACTCTTTAAGGTTAGGAACGGGTCATAAACCTACGGTGTCGAGCAGAGATGAAGCTCGTCTGTTTTGAATGTGCTATTGCCTATAGATAAGAACAGATAACTTACTATTTAGGCGACAATAGAAACCTTAAAAAGGAGTATCCTCTACTGATTCTGAACTAGCACTAGCGGCTGCAGTTTGTTGCTGATTATTTCCATTTGGATTAGCGTTATTTGGGGTCAAATTAACACTTTCTGCAACGAGAGTTAATTTATTACGCTTAACACCCTCATCAGTCTCCCAAGAGTTTAACTTCAAGCGAGCCTCGACCATTACATGTCGGCCTTTTGTGAGATATTGAGACAGAGATTCTGCCTGTTTGCCCCAAAGGGTTACATCTACAAAAGTAGCTTCTTCTTGACGATCTCCAGCCTTGTTCCAAATTCGATTTGAAACAACACTAACATCTGTTACAGCTGTTCCATTTGGAGTCTTGCGAAGTTCGCTGTCTCTTGTTACCCGACCCGTAATAATAACTTTGTTGATATCACTCATTTTTTTACCTCTTTCTTAAGAAATAGAATTAGTTAGTTGGTTTCATAATTCCACGATAACGTAATGCCTTGCGAGCAAGTCGTCTAGCGTAAAGTGTTCCGTTAACACGGAGAAGCTTTCGAAATTCTCCAGCGTAGTCGCTGTGAGCAAAAGCATGTGTTACTGCAGAAGCGGACATGCTGCCTGTAGCGAATTGTTTCATAACCTTTCGGTTACAAGTTGTTGAGAGTAAAAAATCCCAAGCCGTGGTTTCCTTAGTTTTCATATCCTAAGACTCCTAATAAAAAACTACATAAAAAATAGTGATAACCTCATAAGGTTTCTCACAGAGTATTGATGAGTATAACATCTTTGTCTCATAATATATTATAGTTTAAAAATGGCGAGAGAGTCACTACAAAATATAAAAAAATAAAAAAAAGAGGATCCAAACTTCCACTTTTATTTTTAACGGTTTCTTATAGCCTGTACTGAGATTATTTCTACTTTACAGTATCTGTCTTTCCATCTGGCAGCAAGTTCCACCATCTTGCCTGCCTCATTTTTAGATGAAGCATGATTCATATTCATAAAATGTTCAATCCCATCTATGCTATATATAACTCTATAACTTTTCATATAATATTTTTAAGTGGAGGCGGCGGGAGTCGAACCCGCGTCCTGTCTGGCTTCCATAGTAGTATCTACATTGTTAGTACG
>TARA_R110000822_G_scaffold14136_2_pt1 | contig 11042 bp, 9 predicted proteins | sample TARA_R110000822 | Tara Oceans TARA_R110000822 (sample SAMEA4397666) | marine metagenome | biome: Polar Biome; feature: [SRF] surface water layer (ENVO:00010504); material: water (ENVO:00002006), including particulate matter (ENVO:01000060) such as... | depth 5 m | reverse complement strand
TTTAAAAACCTCTAAATCTTTATGTTCAGCAGGAATTTTACCGTAAATAGCTTGGAAATTAATCTGTTTAGCCTCTTTATATTGTTCATCGGTTATATCCTGTGTTCCAAAGTAATGCTTTGCTAATTGCTTATGAGCTGACTCAGGTGTTAGTTCATACCCAATCTGATCACAAAGTAAACGAAGGTGATAGCCATCGAAATCAAACTCAACGAAGTAATCATTGGACGGGATGAAACAGTTTCTGTGCTCTTCACTTTTAGGTATAGCAGCGAAATTAACGCTATTATAAGCATTAGTTGGTCTAGAAGTTGCATTGTATAAATTATAATATGTTAGTACTTTGTTATCTTTTATGTTATACAGTGGATCCCTTGGAGAGAACTTCTCTAAGAAAGGTTCATAGTTAATACCTATACCTTGTTGTTCTATTAGGTAGAATACGTTAGTTGCGGTATTATTATAGAAGTGAAATCCATCAGGAATAGGTAACTCTAAAATATGTTCTATAGATTCAAAAGCATTTTCATTTATTTCAAAATGTTTAGAGATAGGTATTATCTTATTTATTTCTGTTACCTTACGAAATTTATTATAAAAGGAGTTAATAGTGGGGTTAGTTTTAGTAACCTCTAATCTATCGTAATAAGTCATACTATACAAGAGCGATATATCTATTGCATCCTGTAGATTAAAGTGATAGAGCAATTTCTTCTTATCAACTGTATATAGTGTAGTAAATTTAGATAGGAATTGGTAGATACGTTCTTTATCTACGTTTAAACCTTCTTCATGATCAATGGGTATAATGTATCCATGTCCGCTTTTTACTGTCCTTATGTAGACTGCTACAGTTTTAGAAAGAGCTGGATGGTATAAGTCATGGGTAGGTATAATGTCTACGTAACACCCTACACCTTTTAACTTCTCTAATTGAAGTAGCTTACTCTCTTCTTCTACTATATAAAACATTCTTATAACCTTTTATGTAATATACGAAATATAAGCTAAGCTACAAACTAATAGTTGTTATTTGTTGAAATATAATTATTAGGCGAGGTATTACCTGAGTTATTGCTTACTTCGTCAAAGTATTGAGACCCGCCTCCACCGCCTCCACCGCTACTAGTACCTGAAGTTGTAGTGGATGTGTTATTATTAGTATCTACTTCGATAATTTCCTCGAAGGGTGTTAACTTTCTTGGTGGTTTCTTTTTAAATCTAGGTTTATTTTTAATAAGAGGTTTAGACTGTATACTAGAAATACCACTTATTATTCGAATTTGTTCTTTTCTTGGTAACTCTTCAAACTTGTACCCCTTTACATCTGATTGTATATCTGCAAATTTGTCATACTCAGTAATAAATGTATCTAGTCCTTTAATTACTAAAGATCCTTTTTTAGCATTTTCTTTATTTCTTGTAATCGCTCCTTTAAACAAGTACCCTTGATTGAATATATCTTTGATTGGTTTATCTATTATCCACTTAATAGAAGTACCTATAAGAAATTTTTCCTTAAGTTTCTTTGTAGATGTTTCTTTTTTAACTTCTATTATTTTACCGTTTCTAGTATCTTTAATAAAGTATCTCAAGAAAAAACCTTTTTTGTAGTCTTCAGGTACTGGGTATACTTGTTCAGATACTATCATCTGTTCATATGTAGGGTCCGGTAAATGCGGTTCTGAGTCATCGGCAAATATCTCAATAGCATCTACGTTAGGTATGTCACCTGTAAATGTTTTACCGTTGTAGAGCTTATGATACGATCCTTCATACGGTTGTCCAGAAGGCAACATAAACTGCCCTCTTAGTGCTAATAGTCCTTTTAAGTATTTAAATGCCGGTAGCCACATATTATTCTTTTTGATTTGGGTTCCATGCTTGGAAGTGCATGTAATCGTAGTTCTTAGCTCTTCCTAAACTATACCATCCGTTCTGCTCAAAAATATCAATCATTTTCTTATACTCTGGTCTAGAGAATGCTGCATCTGGTGCTTTTGTTCTTAATTTATTTTTAGCATAATATAAATCTATTGCAATACCCCAAGAGTGCATACTCCAGGTTGTACCGCCTCTTTTTGCTCTTTTATTATAGGTACCACTGTAAACATTTATTTTTAGTTCTTTTATTCTTGCTGAACCATATTCTGCTAATATACCGTCGAAAGATGCTCTTAATTGACGACTTACTTTTTTATGTACACCGTTTATCTTTCTTACTGGTTTCCCGTCATAGGTAAGATTAAATCCGTCTGGTACTACTAAAGTAGCAAAATTAGCACGATCTCCAGGTTCACCGTACATTGCTTTAACGTTCTTTTGACCTTTCGTTGCATGTGCCTGTGCTACTGCTTTAATTTCTTTTCTCCTTACTTCTTTTTGTTTAACTAATTTCTCTAAGGATGCTGCATAAGTTGCGTCTGGTTTTTCTGATGCTGGTAGATTAAACATGTATGCAGTAATAGCTGTTTGCCATCTGTTATCTCCACCGATAGTATCGTCTAATCCTGAAATTACAAAACCTACTCTGTTGTGGTATCTAGCTGGTAGTACATTATTGCCTATTACAAATGCTTCTCCAATCCTTAACCCACTTATACCGTCTACGGTTAAGTTTATAGTCAAAGGTATAATACCCCTAAACGGGAGTTTTTTTCCTTTCTGGCGTCCAAATCTTTGGTTTTCTTTATATGCTTTCTCTGTGAAATCTTTATGATTTGCTCTTACATTATTAATTGCTTCTCTATCCCATTTTTTACTATATGAATATAGTGCATAGACTGCTGATACTTTCCCACCGCCGTCAAGAATTACTTTGTTATCTTCTTCCTGCTTATTTACTGTTTCTCCTTTTGTAGATTTTTCTGCTGGGCCGGTTTCTAGTATTTTCTTATACCTGTCTGTAACTCCTATATTATACCTAGACATAGCGTCTAAATTAGTATCATCGTTAGAAACTGATGCAGCTATTGCTAACATATTTGTAAGGTCCCCTGATATCTTTGTTTCAAGGTTAAAATTAGTCACTAAACTACCTAACCCAATCAGGTCTAGTACACTTAAAGTCTCCTTAGAGGATAGTTCAGGGTTATAATAGTTTCGATCTACTACTCTCCATTCATTCTCCTCTTTATTTAAATCTAAATCAAATTCATTTATTCCTCCTAAATTTTGAGTTATTTGAAACATAAGTGATTTAAGATACGTAAATACGTTTACAGAAGAGTCTTGGCCGTCTTTAGTTATAGAGTTTATACCGGTAATTAAGTTATCGATATTTAAAAGAATATGGTAAATATTAAAATACTCTAATCGTTCATCTTTAAGTTCATTCGGGTAGGTCGTTCCTTTATTTGCGTATCCTCCGTACATTTCTAAATCAGATAAATAAACTCCTGCATTAGTTTTTTTAGGAAGCATACAAACTCCTGGGTCTAAAGCAACATGTCCAGGGAACGTAATAAACGGACTTGAAAGTTTTTCTTCGTATCTTTTAGTCCTAAAGAATGTTTCTTTTACACCGTCTTCATTTTCCGGTACTAGTAAGTTGTTACACAGTGACATTAAAGACCCTAAATTTAGAAAAACAAATTGGTTTTCATAACTATTACCAGGTTCATATTTTGTATCTGTTCCAACTGCTTCTTGTTCAAGACCTTCTATATTAAAGCCATTACTTCTGGTTACAATGACTGGATTGTCTGTATCGACTGTACCGTTTTTATCTAACATGTACCTCTTTTCAACTTCTTCTAACTTGCCGTTAATCTTAAGAGCTTTTAGAGCTTTAACTATAGTATGTTCAGAAGATTTTGATGCATCATCTCCTACAAGTTCTTTTAATTTACTTTTTTCATTATCCGGAAGAAGAACTTTTAGTGATTCTACTACTTCACCTCTAGCTTGTATTTGTACACTACAGTCAAATCCACCATCGGTATTATAAGACCAACTGAAATTTAATATACGGCCAAGGAATGCGGAATAGTTAAAACTAGTTTCTTCTTCTAATCTCTGTATATCTAACTGTAACTCCTCTAACGATTTAGTTTTAGAGATATACTCTTGAGCAAGGGAAGTTTCTAGAGTACTAACTTCTAAATCATTACTAGAAGAATCTATATAGGCTCCTGAACCGTATTCTACTAGAACGTTAAATCCAGGTCTAAAGTACAATTGTTCCATAGCATCTAGGTGTTCTAAACTCCAGACTCTAAAACCTATATTTGCTTTTTTTAAAGTACCGTATGCTCCTTGGGTTGCTACTTGAAAGGAATCTATACCTACCATTGGACGGAAACCACTTATTTCATCATAACCGTATGAGCTCTGATTACTTTCGTCTAGAAAATTGCCCATTAGTTCTAAGCCTTCTCTAGGTTTAGTTTGTCTTTTACCTGTTTCTGTTTGAGAAGATTTTAATGTTCCACCTTGTAAAATAAAGTTAGATGCTAATTTGTCTGTGTATTCCTCTGCATCAGGTGTTTCTTTAGTGTTAACCCCAGATACCATTCTACACCATGCTCCTCTGTTATGTAAAAGCATAGTCTGTTCAACTGTTCTTTCTTGAGATTTTAGAATAGTTTTCCTTGCTTCTAATTGTTTATGAACAGCAGAACTAATCGGTACACCAAATGCTTTTCCTGTTGCCATTATCTTTCGCTGTTTAATTCATCGTAAAGTTTTATAACATTATATGGGTCTGCTGGGATTCGTATTTGTACTCCTGGTGTTACTACTAGGGAGTCTTTTTTAAAACCATTTGCTCCTGCAATTATCCACCACAGTGCTGCATTATTATAAAACTGTAAAGCTAAAGTGTCGTACCTATCTCCTGCAGATGTTATTGCATAGATATCTTCCGAATCTAAGGGGATGTCTGGGAATACTACATTACTATAGTGACGTACACCTTCAGAGTCTTTATTAACTTGTATTTTTTTGTATCTATTCACTATTAAAGTATTTGTAATGCTTTTAATGCCTCGTTACTTTTTACTATTCTCGTTGCTGAACCTACTGGTTGTGGGCTTTCTAAGGTGTTACCAACATTATTAATGTATTGGCCTCCATATGTCGTATTGAATTTATGTATTGGAGTAAATGAACAGTTAACGTCAAGTATCTGTGGAAGTTCTCCTCCTGCTCCTTCTGCATTGGGACCAAATTGGTAGCCATTATTCCAACTTAATCCAATTGAGCTAAAGAACCCTGTTTGATTTATTAAGTAGTCTCCAATAGTAACTCCTACAAAATTACCTCTCATATAACTTGATCCTACATAAGTAGGAGCTAAAGAACCTGCTAAAAGATTTAACTTATCGTATATAGGTTGAATTTCGTTTTTAGATAAAGCAGCTACTTTAAAAGAAAAACTAATCTGTCTTCCAAATCCAGAATAAGTATAAAAGTCTTCTGCTCTTCCTATGTACTTAAAACTATTCCAATTTGCAGAATAATCATCACCGAAACTATCTAGAAATGCTCTAAATTTTAATATAGTAACCTGTGGCTGTGCATTTTGGGTTGTACCTGGTGATATAATCTTGAAGTTAAACTTAATTAAATCATCATTTTCTTTATTATCAGGTACATCTTCTCCGAGCGAATATACTATTGGTACTGCTGCAGTGATAGAGTCGTAAGGCTTTGTTTTATCTGCATCGTTAAACCCAACTCCACTTAATGTTAAGTTAGCTGAGTTAGTATTAGTTTTAGGGCTAGTTTCACCGCTATAGTAGCTTCCTTCTCCTCTTGTCTCCCAAGTTCCTTTTTCTTCTTTTGGGCTATTTTCATACTCTAACCCTTCTGTGGTAGCTAATGCTCTAGATTTTGCTCCAGGTGTTTTCTTTGTTGAAAAATACTCTAGTACAAGTGTACTGTTGTTTGCTTCAAAGTCTCCGGTTTTTTCTATAACACCTTGTGTAGTTATCTGACCGTCTTGTCTTCTATTGTTTTTATATTCAATATGACCCCGTACACCTTTAAGGTACCCTAGTTTACCAGAAAATCCTTCAACAAAGTGAAGTCCTGTTCCACTAACAGGTACTTGTGCAAGAGTTGATGCTAACATCTTTGCTGTACCGCCTAAACCTCTCAAAACTTTACCTGCTCCAGTCTTTTCTCTGTTTGCTGATAGAATATTTTGCTCTACTACGTTTAACATTGCTTGGTTAGCAACAAATTTTAAGGCTGCAGGAGTACTTGTTAATAGTTTAGAAATTCTTTGAAGATCGTCTACTCTTTTAGCTCCTTCTAAGGCTATTCCTTTAAGGTTGGGAGGATTATTGATATCCTTAATGACTAAAGGGTCACTAGATCCAAAATCTCCGTAAGTTAACGACTTTAGGTTCGTCTGTATATCTATTAACGGCATACTTTATAAGTGTTTAATTACCCTCTGTTAGAAGAGTTAGTACCTGTACCGTCTATTGCTCTAGCGTTAACTCCTTTTTCTGGAAGGTTATCGATATAGTTATTAGCAGGTTTTTTGCCTTTTAAACTCAATCGAGACTGTTGAGCCAGGATATCTGGATTATCAGTTATAGATGAGTTGTAGTGGAGGCTTGATGTTTTTAATGCTCCAGCTCTTTGAGTAGGTGTTTGACCTTTAAGGCTTAAAGCAGATTCTTTTACTTTTGATAATAGTGACATAGTATTTGGTTTTAATATAAATAGTTATTAATTGCTTAGTTTAGAATTAAGTACGAGTGTTTGTCCAACTTTAGCTCCATCAAGGTATACATTTCCTCCGGAACCTACTATTTTGATTAGGTCTTCAAGAAGTTTTTCTACATTACCTCCTAATTTTGTACCTCCTGCCATCGTCAGAGTATCTTCACCTAAAGGTTTAATTGTAAAATCGGATACAGCCATTTCTTGAGGTGCTGCTGGTCCTCTAGATTTAGCTTTAGATAAGTCTCTAGCTGCGGATGCTGCATCAATTGCTACAGATACTCCTGTACCTATTCCGGGTATTATGCTGGCTGCTCCAGATGCTAATTCCATTGCTGCTCCTACATAATCTCCTTTAGCTGCTCTGCTAATTGCAAAACCGATTCCTGCTAATGCTCCAATAATAGGTATCTTTTTTAGTAAACTCTTTCCTACTGCTTTTGCACCAATTTTAGCTCCTGTTTTCGCTAATGTCTTACCTCCAACACTCGCTGCTGTTTTTGTTGCAGTTTTAGCAGCGGCTTTTCCTCCCATACCTAGTATGGATTTTAAACCTTTTGCTCCTTTAGTTAATTTAGAAAATATTTTGAGTAGTCCTCTAAATTTTTTAAATATACCAATTGACCCTATTGCTCCTAAAGCTATAAGTATTTTACCTGAATGATCAGACATAAATTTAAAAGCAGGTGTTATATAGGTATTTAAGAAATCACCCATCGATATAACAGACTCAGTCATTTGTTGCTGTAGTTCATCACTTGCTTCTTTAGCAGTCATGGTTTCACGTTGTTTCTCCAATTCTGCGAATCCTGCTGTTTCTCTAAGTTTCATAAGCATTTGTTCCCTCTTTCCGGCATCTTTCTCCGACAGTGCTTTTGCGTATTGTATTTTTAGATTTTCAGAAAGTGATTTGCTTTGATCTCCTCCAAGCTTTTTAATTGCTTCTTGCTTTACAAGTGTCTCAGCAAGTTCTTGTCTAGACATTCCCATTGCTTTCGCGAGTGCTTCTTGCTGTATAACGTTAAGGTTAGCGAAATCTTTAGATGAACCCATGTTTTTTGCTAATTCAGCTGCTAATGTTGCCTGGTCTCCGGATAATGCGGCTGCTCTTGCTTTATCTAAGTTTAAGTCTTTACCTAAAAGTAATTCAGCTTCCATTTCTGCTGCAATACTGGATTCAAAGTCTAGTAAACTAGAACCGGCACTATCTAATTGACTAAAACTCAGTCCTAATTTTCTAGCCTGATATGCTGCTTTAGCTATTCCACCTGGAAATTGAGATGTAGTAAGTTGAGTTGCTGCAGATGCTCCTGCAACGTCTTTCATAATATCTTGATATCTTATAGCAGATTTGTTAGCTACATTTTGAAACTTTACCTGTCCTATTAAGTCTGAATTAAAGTCTTTTATATTACCTCCTGTAGCTGCGGTAAGTTGTGTGAGTTTTGCTGCTTCTTCAGCAGAAAGGCCTAACCTCTTAGTCATTGTACTAATAGCAACTAATGACTCGTTTGAAAGATCTGCTGTAGTGCCCATCGCATTCGAGAGAGCGTGCTGGGCTTCAAGCATATCTTTTCCGGTTAAACCTCTAGTTGAGGCTCCTAATTTAACCATTCTCATATCCAATGCTGCAGCTTCTTTTGCAGAGAGATTCATATTTCTCTGCATGTCTACCATTACCTCATTGGTTCTAACAAGGCCGGATACTATCTTACCAATAGTAAAGGCCATTGCCATTTTGGCTACTGCTCCTAATAGCTGTTTTCCTCCGGCAGCCATTGCATTTCCTCCTTCTGATGCTGCTTTTCTTGCTGCTTTAGATGCATTTTCAAACTCACCAAACACCTGGCTAAGGCCGGGTATTTGTTTTGTAAATCCAGCCATTTTATCAAAGAAGTTGGACTTCTCGTCTATTTTAGCGGCTGCAGCTGCTACTTCACTAAATGATGATGCTAATTTTTCTGCTTCGTCTTTAGCGTTTGTTAATTCCTTAACAGTTCTATTAAGAGCGGCTGCTTCTTTTTCTGATGCATTAACTCTTGCTTCCCCTAATACTTTTATTTGAGAATCTAATTCAGCTATTTTACCTTTTAAACGTGCTTGTGCTCTTGATGCTATTGCTAAAGATTTAGCAGACTTAAGGTCATCTTTATTTAACCTAGATATTATTTGAGCTTCTTTTTGTATACCCTTAACTGCACTAGCAGAGTTCCTCATTGCATTAGTGAAATCTTCCCCTCCTTTAGCGGCGTCACTTATATTATGGACCATCTCCCCTAAAGCATCACGGGAAATAATTGCATCTTCTCTTAGGTCAGCTAATCTTTCACCGGCTCTTTCCAAATTAACTGCTAATTCATTAGCTACTTTTGGATCCGGTATACTCTTATTTGCATTATTATCTTCTGCCATCTGTGGTAGTTATATAATATAAATAGCAAAGGCCTCTTTTATTTAGAAGCCTTTGTTGTATATGCTGGTTTTATATTAGGTTTTGCTATTTGAGGTTTACTTGATTGAACCGGTGTAGGTGTTGATTCACTCTGATTGTCAAAATGTTCTTTAATTTTATTGAACGTAAACTTTCTTAACCATATTGGCATATTATAAACTGTGTTCCAGTCATAACCTCCATTACCGTTAAATACTATTTCATGAATAGTTGAAAATACATTTAACCTATACTGTGGTGTCAGGCCAAAAAAAGTTGAGCCCAATGGGCAGGTCAACTTCCTCCTCTCCACCATCGTCATCCGATAGTATAAATTTCATGTTTACATCGCAATTTACTTTTGCGTACTCTTTTCTTAACGCTCTAGCATCTTTTGCTAAGAGGTAGGTATCGACGAATGATCTAATATCTTTTTGTTCAGTTTGCCCGTTTATAGAAGTTATAATCCTCTTTAGTCTAGTAGTAACCTCAGGAGATGCATTTTTATTAAGTTTCTTTAAACCTTCTAATTCTCTTTCTATATTTTTTTCATCACTGTGATTCAGTAACTTAAAGGTAACGGTGTTTCCTGTAGCTGGTAAATCAAACTTAAATTCATTTTTTCCTTCTGTTACTGTCTTTTCGTCTAAGTATTTAAGCTCTAATGTAGATAAGTCAACTGTTTGTGGACCTCCGTAGCTGAATTCATAATCTTTACCGTATGATAAAATTCTAGCTGCAAACATTATTGCATTCTTATCTCCTACTAGCAATTGATTATAATCAACTCCTTCTGTAATTATAAGAGATTTTAACAGTCTATCTATTACTGTTCCGTTTTTAATGTAATTCTGGTTGGTTAAGATGTCCTCTTCTTTTGCGGTCATGTACTTCATTTCGATTTTTCCTTTTGATAGAGGAGAATCTTTAGGGTACAGCAATCCTTTTGAAGGTAGTTCTACTGTTTCAGTAGGTACTTTAAATTGTGATTCCATAAATTTTATTTAATTATAACTTATTCTATATATAAATATACGAATAAAATACTTTATAGACAACAAAAAACCCGGAAAAGATCCGGGTTAATTTAATATAATTGAAGTAGGTGTGTATTAGTAATTCAATACGCAGTAATCCATTGCTACTGTAATACTGATTTCAACAGCTTCGTCTGATGTCCAGTCATATTGACCGAAATCTCCGTTTGTTAATATAGCACCTTTAACGATCCATTCTCCTACAATGTCTCCAACTGGTCCTAATATGTTTAATGTTAAATCTTTCTTATAGAAATCTGAATAACCTGCTCTACCTGTTACTGATTCGTAACCCTGTCTTGCCCATTCCATTACTGCTTGTGCTCCGGAAGGTGTTATTGGATCGTATAAAGTCATGGTCATATCGTCCCACTCTCTTTTACCTCTAATTTTTCTATATGAATTGATGTGGTCTAATTTTATTACGTTATCCGTAAAGGTAGGAGCCTTTACATTCTTTACCATGAAGGAAGGAATGCCGTCGATAAGCATAACAAATCTATTCTGTACCTTTGGTTCAAAGGCCTTGAACATTATTTCGTTTGGATCTAATACTGCCATGTTGTATTTACTTTATTATAAATATTGTTAATTAAAATTTATCCATTAAATGTTGCTCCAGTAGGCTCAACTGTAAAGTCTAGTACTATAAATTCTGCAGTTTTAGCTGGCTGAATAAAGATTTGACCTATTAGTTGATTTCTGTCTACGACATCTGCGGTGTTGTTTGTGTCATCCATTACTACTCTGTAAGTATAAAGACCTTGTCTCTGTACCACTGATTCTAAGTAAGGATTAACTACTGATAAGAATCTATTTCTAGTTGCTACAGTATTTTGTTCGAATACTAAAGTTCTAGCTTGATCTCCTAAGAATTTCTTAAGCTCAATTAATAG
>TARA_R110000822_G_scaffold48839_15_pt1 | contig 11068 bp, 6 predicted proteins | sample TARA_R110000822 | Tara Oceans TARA_R110000822 (sample SAMEA4397666) | marine metagenome | biome: Polar Biome; feature: [SRF] surface water layer (ENVO:00010504); material: water (ENVO:00002006), including particulate matter (ENVO:01000060) such as... | depth 5 m | reverse complement strand
GCCTTCCAGCACACCATCATGGACACCCTCACCCGCTACAAGCGCATGCAGGGCCACAACACCCTGTGGCAAGTGGGCAGTGACCATGCAGGTATCGCCACCCAAATGGTGGTTGAGCGCAAACTGGCTGCAGAAGAAGGAAAAACCCGCCACGACCTTGGCCGTGAAGATTTCATCAAACGCATCTGGGAATGGAAGGAAGAGTCCGGCGGCACCATTACCGGCCAAATGCGTCGCTTGGGGAACTCAGTAGATTGGGACACCGAACGTTTCACCATGGACGACGGCTTCTACAAGGCCGTGCAGGAAGTGTTTATCCGCCTGTACGAAGATGGCCTGGTATACCGTGGCAAGCGCCTGGTGAACTGGGACCCGAAGCTGCACACCGCCATTTCCGACCTGGAAGTTGAGAACAGGGAAGAAAAGGGCTTTTTCTGGCACCTGCGTTATCCGCTGGCCGACGGCGCCACCACGCAAGATGGCAAAGACTACCTGGTCGTCGCCACTACCCGCCCGGAAACCATGCTGGGCGATGCCGCCGTGGCTGTGCATCCGGACGACGAGCGCTACCAGCACCTGATTGGCAAATTTGTAATTCTGCCGCTGGTGAACCGCCGCATTCCGGTGATTGCCGACCACCATGCTGATCCGGAAAAGGGCTCTGGCTGTGTGAAGATTACCCCGGCTCACGATTTCAATGACTACGCCGTGGGCAAGCGCAACAACCTGCCGATGATGAACGTGCTGACTCAGGACGCTAATATTCGTGAGCAGGCCGAAGTGTTCAACAGCGACGGCACTGAAAACACCGAACTGGATGGCGCTCTGCCCGCAGCGTACGCCGGCCTGACCCGGGAAGATGCCCGAAAGCAGATCGTAGCCGATATGGAAGCTGCCGGTCTGGTTCAGCAAGTGGAAGATCACGTACTGAGCGTCCCCCGTGGCGACCGCTCCGGGCTGATCATTGAGCCGATGCTGACTGACCAATGGTTTGCCGATGCCAAAACCCTGGCCAAGCCAGCTATTGAAGCCGTTGAAGACGGCCGTATCCAGTTTGTGCCCAAGCAGTACGAGAACATGTATTTCTCCTGGATGCGCGACATTCAGGATTGGTGTATTTCCCGCCAGCTTTGGTGGGGCCACCGCATTCCGGCCTGGTACGACACGGAAGGTAATATCTACGTAGGCCGCAGTGAAGACGAAGTCCGCCAGAAGCACAATCTGGCGCCGGACTTTGTCTTGAAGCAGGACGACGACGTACTGGACACCTGGTTCAGCTCTGCCTTGTGGACATTCGGCACTCTGGGCTGGCCAGAGATCACCGAGCGCCTGAAAACCTTCCATCCCACGGATGTTCTGGTTACTGGTTTTGACATTATTTTCTTCTGGGTTGCCCGGATGATCATGATGACCATGCACTTCATGAAAAACGAAGACGGCACGCCCCAGGTTCCGTTCAAGACGGTGTATGTAACTGGCCTGATACGCGACGAGCATGGCGACAAGATGTCCAAATCCAAGGGTAACGTGATTGACCCGCTGGATATGATTGATGGTATCGACCTGGCCCCGCTGCTGGAGAAACGCACCGGCAACATGATGCAGCCCAAGCTGGCGAAGAAAATTGCCAAGCAAACCGAAAAAGAATTTCCTGAAGGCATTTCTGCTCACGGCACCGACGCCCTGCGCTTCACCCTGGCGGCCATGGCCACCACTGGTCGTGATATCAACTGGGATATGAAGCGCCTGGAAGGCTACCGCAACTTCTGCAACAAACTCTGGAACGCTGCCCGTTACGTGCTGATGAACACCGAAGGTGAAGACTGCGGCGTAAATGGCGAAGCGGTGGAGTTGTCACTGGCTGATCGCTGGATCATCAGCGCCTTGCAGCAGTGCGAGCAGGATGTAACCCGCCATCTGGATCAGTATCGTTTCGACCTGGCGTCCCACGCTTTGTACGAGTTCATCTGGAACGAATACTGTGACTGGTATCTTGAGCTTTCCAAGCCTTCCCTCGGCGACGACAACGCCAGCGCCGAAGCCAAACGCGGTACACGCCGCACACTGGTTCGCGTGCTGGAGACCGTTCTGCGTCTGGCGCATCCGATCATGCCGTTTATCACGGAAGAAATCTGGCAGCGCATTGCGCCGTTGGCAGGCAAGTCCGGTGACAGTATCATGCTGCAGCCATTCCCGCAGGTGGACGCCAGCAAACACGATGCTAAGGCCGTCGAAGACATTGAATGGCTGAAAGGTGTGATTGTGGCCGTGCGCAACATACGCGGCGAGATGAACATTTCCCCGGCCAGGAAGATTCCGGTTCTGTTCCGTGGCAACAGCGCGGAAGGTCAGCGCCGGATGAACGAGAACCGTCAGTTCCTGAGCTCGCTGGCCAAGCTGGAAAGTCTGGAGTGGCTTGAGGGTGAGAATGCGCCCATGTGCGCCACTCAGCTGGTTGGCGATATGGAAGTGTTGGTGCCTATGGCCGGGCTGATCGATAAGGATGCGGAGCTGAAGCGCCTGGATAAGGAGCTTGAACGTCTGCAGAAAGAGATCGGGCGCCTGGAAGGCAAGCTGGGTAATGAGAAATTCACCGCCAAGGCGCCGGCTGAGGTCGTTGCCAAGGAGCAGGAGAAGCTGGCGGAGGTTCAGGGTAATCTGAGCCGGCTGCAGCAACAGCGCGCAGACATTGAGGCCATGTAGTTATGGCGGCTGCGGGTGAGCGTTCCGGGGGTGGCGGGTTGATTGCCATTCTTGGAGCGGGTTCTGTGGGGCGGCTTTGGGCCGCCCTTTTGCCGTCTGGTTGTTTAGGTTTTTTACCTCGACTCTCTATTGATGCATCCGAGCATGAATTTGAACCTCGGAGGAGCTTCAGCCGTCAGGAAGTCTCTCCCGAAACACGCTGTGAATACGTCCTTGTACGCTCTGCTCCGCCCTTTGGCGCTAATGCTCCTGCGTCGCGCCAAAGGTCCAGGGCAAGCCGTCCATGGCTTGCCCGTGAAGTGCTTCGCACTCCACCCATGGCTCCACAAGGTTTCGGGGAGGCTTTCCTGACGGCTTCGCCGGACCCCGGGGAGACCCGCACCCACGTTAGTCTGCCTTGGCTTCAGTCAGCTGAGAACGTAGCGCTTCTACTCGTAACAACGAAAGCTGGGGATACGCTTACAGCTTTAAATAACTGGCTACCTCGTATTCCGGAAAACACGCCTGTTGTTTTGTTTCAGAACGGTCTGGGTAGCCAGCAAACAGTTGCTGAGCACTGGCCAGAACGGCCGATTTTGGCGGCCAGCACTACTGAAGGTGCAAATAGACCTTCGCCAGATGTACTGGTTCATGCAGGGGCTGGCGATACCTGGGTAGGTGCGCTTACGGCTTCCGCCGCCAATCACACAGCGAGTGTTATTCAACAGTTGGCTGAGACCGGCTTGAGGGTTCATGCTGAGGAGAACATTCTGCAGCGGCTTTGGCAGAAGCTGGTGATCAATGCGGGGATCAATCCGTTTACTGCTCTGCTCAACTGCCCTAACGGTGACATTCTGAGCTCAACTCTTTATCAACAGAATATTGACAGGCTTTGCGCGGAGATATCTCTTTTGCTTCACGCGGAAACCTCGAGGGCTATTGCACCGGGGGTGCTTCGGGAGCAAATTGAAACGGTGGCGAGAAATACCGCCAGCAATACTTCGTCCATGCGCGCGGATGTTATGGCAGGGCGTAAAACCGAGATTGATTTTATCAATGGCTATCTTGTGCAATGTGGAGAGCGCCATGGCATTGCCACGCCGGTAAACCAAATGTTGACCAACCGAGTACAAGGCCTGTAACACTTTTAACAAATCCGCTTTTAACAATCAGGAGCACCCTCATGGGCAATCGCCTTTCCAAGATTTACACCCGAACTGGTGACGACGGCACTACGGGCCTCGCCGATGGTAATCGTATTGCCAAAAATGCTCAGCGTGTTGAGGCGATGGGCATGGCCGATGAGCTGAACTGCCATATTGGTCTGCTGATTGAAGCTTTGGACACGGATGATGAGATGCTGGAATCATTGCGCCGCATTCAGCATCACCTGTTCGATCTTGGCGGTGAGTTTGCAATTCCTGGCAGTCAGGCAATCAACGATGAGCACATCAGTTGGCTGGAGAATCTGCTGGACGAGATGAACGAGCCATTACCGCCCCTGAAGAACTTCATTCTTCCCGGTGGAAGCCCTGCAGCAGCTCAATGCCACCTGGCACGCGCTGTTTGCCGCCGCACCGAGCGCGTAGTGGTTGCCCTCAGTCATGAAGATTCTATCAACCTGCTGGCGCGCCAGTACCTGAACCGTTTATCAGACCTGCTATTTGTAGCATCAAGGGTGTTAGCGCGCCGTGAAGGCGCTGAAGAGATTTTATGGGATCAGAAGAAGTCGGGCATTTAGCCCGGCTTCAGACTTTAAACGCCTCAACGAGCTTTTGCAGAGAAGCGGTCAACTCCGACATTTGTCGGGATGAGGCCAGTGTTTCCTCAGCGTTAGCCGCAGTGGATGTACCCAACTCACCGATGTGAGCAACGCTGACGTTCACGTCTTTCGACACTGCAGACTGCTCTTCCGCTGCCTGGGCAATCTGGTGGCTCATATCCACGATTACCGAGATACCATTGGCAATCCGGGTCAATGCTTCCGTTACTTCTCCGGATTTCTGAACGGTTGCCTGTGTCACATCCCGGCTGTTGGTCATGGCCGCTACAGCATCCTTCACGCCGCTCTGAAGCCGTGAAATCATGCCTTCGATTTCTTCGGTGGACTTGTGGGTGCGCTGGGACAAAGAGCGCACCTCATCAGCAACGACCGCAAAACCACGGCCGTGCTCGCCCGCTCGCGCTGCTTCAATAGCTGCGTTCAACGCCAGAAGATTGGTCTGGCCGGCTATCGCCTTGATTTCCACCAAAACCTGACTGATGTTGTCGCTGTCTGCACTAACCCGGTTGATGACCCCCACCGCACCGGAAATTTCAGTCGCCAACCGGTTGATGGTTTCCACGGTATCCGAAACAACGCCGCGCCCGGTTTCTGTATCCTGTTCAGCTGCTGTAGCGCTGTCTGCAACCCGGTGAGCACTCTCTGTGACTTCATTCACAGCTTCAACCATTTGACTCATGGCTTCATTGATCTGGCCACTCTCTGCCATCTGGCGCGCCACCGCTTCGCTGTTGGCGGCAGCCGTATCCTTGACTCGCGCAGCTTGCTGATCAACCTCAGAAGTTGTCTGGCCTACAGAGCGTATCAGGTCGGCCATTCGATCTGTCATGTTGTTGAACTCACCGGTCAACTCGCCGAGTTCATCGCGGTTATCAAGTGAAATCCGGGTGGTCATATCCCCTGCAGCTACCTTGCGCGCCGCTTCACTGAACCGGTTGATCGCTGTGCGCACAGACATGAAGAAACCAACATAGAGATACACCACGATCAGCAGAACCACGATCAGTGCCACCACGATCAGACGACGCTGGCTCACTTCCTGCTGCAGACGGGCATTCAAGTTGGCCTCAATCACATCAAACGCTGCAGCTTTCAGCACTCCGTAACCCGCCAGCTGCGCAGAAACAAGCGAGTCATATTCTTGCCAGGACAGCTCCAGGCGCATGGGGGTAATAATATTCACATCAAGCAGTTGGCGAACGTTCAGCAGACTCTCATCAACCTGCTGCAACGCATCATCTGCCTTGGAAGCCAGGGCCGGAGAGGCGTTTGCAGCAATAGTCAGTGCTGGCGAAAGCAACGAACTGCGATTTGTAAGGCGGTCATAGATTTCATTGAAGGTTTCGCTCAGCGCATAGCCAACCTGCCCTTCAACCAACGCGTAGAAACCGTACGAGCGAGCCTGCCCGATAACACTGCGGGCATCCGGCACGGTTTCACGTATCAGCCCGAGAACAAGCTGGTTTTCTCTCGATACACCCTGGCCCAGCCCGGATGTTTCTATAGTGGCGGGGAGAAGCGCCAGGACCTTTTGGACAAACTCCTGATAGTACTTGAACTGGGGATCAAAATTGGTCTGATAGTTGTCATCTGCACGGAGGGTCAGCCAGTCAGCGTGAAGGGCCTCAACCTGGTCTGCCCAGGCGCCAGACGAATCAAATGAGCGTGGCTGTGCCGCCAGGCTCTCAAGAATGGAATTAATATTTTCCGCCGCATCATCGGAGCGAGCCATAATAGCGCTTTCGTTTTTGGTCACCGCAGGCGCACGATAATCCCGATAGTCCATCGATGCGTCTACCAGGCGATCAATCTGGCGCAATTGCTCCAGACCTTCGACACTGCGAGTCATAGTCTCAACCGAGCGGTTGAGCTCAGTCATCACGAGCCAGGACAACCCACCAATCGGCAAAAGGAACAGAATGCTGATAAGACTGAACTTGTACAGCATTGGCAGTCGATTCATCAATGCGACTGCTGGATTAATGAGTTGCTTCACATTGACCTCCTTTTTAAAGCACAAACACTGAACTCACGTTCTTTTTTTGTTAACGCCCGAACACCTGAAAACTTGAGCGCTATCTTTCGCTGTCTGCACCTTCATACAATTCCTGCGATAACCAGCAACGCCAGTACGCAGATCCACACCAGCATACTCCGGTTCAACAAGTCCCTCACCGCACTCAGGCTACGTCCGCCAAAACTGGCCCATTCGTCCGGGTGAACGCGGGAAAAGCGGGCCGGATCAAGCGCATATCCGGTTAACGACCCATTGGCAGAGATCATGAGCACTTCTGAAGTTTTTTTCGTGATTCCGAGAATCACTGCCTTGGCGTCGCCCAACCATCCCGACAGGTCACCCGCAATTCCAAAGGTGATTGAAAGCAGCCTGACCGGTACCCAGCTAATCCACTCGCAGGCTTTGAGGTACCTTGGCCTTGCCGCGGCTTGAGGCCATTGCTCTGCCAGAGCCACCAGACCCCGCACAAATATCGCCAGGCCAATACCACCCACGACATACCAGAATGCAATAAGGAAAAAACGTTGAAAGACCGCCAGCATCAGTGCTCGGGATAACGAGAGGTGCATAACCTCGGGTGATACTGCCGCACCGCGCTCTGCAGCTGGCAGACGCTCCTGAATATGGTGCCAGGCCGCCTGCATGTCACCCTTGTGCCAAGCACTGCCATAGACCTCAACAGACTGCCGCCAGCCGGGCATACCCATCATCAGAACGAGAACAAAAATTTCGAGAGGGTAAGCAGCAATTCGCCAGCCGTAGAGCGACAGGATATATACACAAAGAGCTGCCAGCAGTGCAGGCAGCGCTACCAGGACCAAACCAGCCATAATGCCGGATTCACGGCCAGCTTTAACGACGCTGCCCTTATGAAACCAGCGACGCCAGAGTGCATCACTGGAAACCGCATTGAGGCCGTCAAGCCGCCTGCGCACAAGGTAGGCAATCAGAAACACCACCAGAATCATTCAGAAGCTCCCTTGTGGGCCAGTTTTTCACAATGCCCGGCAGACTGCGCTGTCTGCAATGAAGCCCGGAAACCATGCCAGTCAAACGCTGGTCCGGGGTCAGTCTTGCGGCCGGGCGCGATGTCGCAATGCCCGGTAATCCGATCGCTGGTAATGGCCGGCCACGCCGAGCTGATCACCGTCGCGAGCTCTGCGAGCGACCGATACTGCTCGGGTGTATAGGGCACGTCATCCGCCCCCTCAAGCTCAATTCCAATGGAGAAATCATTACACTCCTCAACACCCTTAAAACAGGAGCGTCCAGCGTGCCAGGCCCGTTCCAGAAGGCTGACAAACTGCACAACGGCGCCATCCCGCCTGATCAGAGCATGGGCGGAAACACGCATTTCGGCAATCGTTGAAAAGTATGGGTGCTCAGCTGGATTCAGACAGTTCGTAAAAAAGTCTTCAATGTAGCGTCCACCAAACTGCCCAGGAGGAAGGCTGATGTTATGCACTACCAGGAGGCTTATAGCCGCGCTTTCGGGGCGGGAGCCGTAGTTCGGCGACGGGCACCAGCGGGCAGATGAAAGGCGCCCGGTTTCGCGGAGAGTTTTTATGTCTTCGCCATAAACGGTTGCGCCAGAGTGATCAAAGGCTGAGTGGGGCAAGATGAATCCACAATTATCAGAGCATTACACTGTGACTGGATTGAATCACAAAGTAAGGCCTGTTACCACGGATCAATCCTTGCGGCTGCTACGCAGGTTATCGATGATGGACTCAAGCGCCCTGTCAAAGATCAGCCCGTCATCAAGCATGCTGACGGCACCGCTCGCCATGGCGGCAGCCAGCTCCTGACGCCGATACTCAGCGACCTTGGCGCCACTGCGATTGACAAAGATGTACTTGCCCGTAGCTCTTATAAATGCTGCCAGCTTGCAACGGACTCTGGTGCCGTCGCGGGTGAATTCAACCCAGGCGCCAACACGAAGACTGTCTGTCTGATCCAGCCATTGACGGGAAACCACTTCTGCCTCGTCTGGAGCAGGCGCAAACTCGCCGGGCTCCGAAAGCACCTGGGGCTCAATCTCAGCTTCACCGGGTCCGGACACTGCTGTATGCGGGCCTCTGGTAACCGGTTCTGCAACCTCTGGCTCCAGCCTTACTTCGGGCGCTGCTAGTGCTTCCGGTATCGGCTCATCTTTGGTCTCCGAAGGCCCTGGCCGGGATGGTGCAGTCGCCAGGCGCTGGAATACGTCAACGTGCGCCAACTCCAGATCACGAACCGCTGTATCAGTTGCAAACGGGTCCCAGGAAATTTCCTGAAGCGCCACGCGAAAGTCGTCAACAATAGCCGGGATCGCCCTGAGAAGTGCGCTTCGGGTTGTGTCATCAACCGGCTGCGGATCGACACTCCACACGAGATGGCCAGTCAGTTCACGGGCATCGGCCCAGCGTTCGCCGTCTTCACCCTCCCGCAATACGACCCACTGAAGGTACTTTGTCCAGGCTTCGTTCAGCATCTCGAGAACGGGCTCCGGAATGTCCCTATCGGACGAAAGATCCGTCACCAGTGATTCGGCCACATGACATGCCCGTTCCTGGCGCGCCCTGCCTTCCTCCGCGTCCCGAAGACGCTGCTCTACCAACTCCCGCCGACGGCGATCAAGATCCGTAAAATGACTAAAGTCTTTCAGCAGCTCATCGAACAGTGACACATTATTCGTGAACTCGCTCAGCACCCGGTCCACGACCGACTCAATTTTTTCACGCAGTGGATCGCGCTGACCAAGACGCTTCTCACTCCAGCCAATAGCAGAAAGCGCCAATTCATTCAGTAACTTGCGAACAGGATGGCCGCCGCGGTTGAAAAAATTCTTGTCGCTCAATGCAACTTTTAACACCGGTATCTGCAACCTGCCAATGAGCGCCTTCATCACAGGGTGCAGCTGTCGGTCTTCCAGAATAAAGTCGAACAGCATGGACACCAGGTTGATAACATCGTTGTCCACTTGGCCGATGCTGGCTGTCTGGCCATCGGCGGCCTTGAGAACAGACTGTAACTGCTGATCGAGAGTAGGAACTTCAACACCGCCCCACTGGCCACTGGCTACCTGCGCTTCGCTGAGACGGGCCATCAACCTTTCAGTATCGAGATAGGCCTCTCCTGCAGCGCCAGGCCCGATCGCAGCCTGAAAGTTGCTCCTTTGATGCAGAAGTTCGCTCAATTCAGTGAAGGTTGCATGGGAGGCACCACCCTGTATCTGATCATAACCATAGTTTTGGCGGTTATTCAGTTCGCCCGTGCCTTCGACTGATCCATGCCGGACAGAACTTGGGGGTACCGGCGCCGAGGCCGCCGAACTGGTGCTGGGAGCAGCGCCCGCTGCAGAGCGGGACGGTGCTCGTTTGACGTCTGGCAGTATGCCTTCTGAAATCAGAGTGCGGTTCGCTTCCTGATAGAAATCACCAAGGGTGTCTACCAGCAAGCGATCAAACAATTTCAACACAACAAGTTTTGCGCGGATATCGATATCGAGGTCCGCACAGGCTTCAGCGAGGCCCCCGCAAATGACTTCCGGGCTGAGTGGCATCTGGTTATCCGCCAATTCCACTCCGGGCACCAGATGATTAACCCGCAACGACAAAAGCTGAATTGCGCCCTGATACCGATTGCGAAGCTTGTTGATCAGGTTATCAATAGCGACCTGTTGTTCAAGGTCGGAATGCTCAACAAGGCTCAGCGAATCCTGATCGACCTTATCCAGGGCGCCCCCGGATTGCCGGGGCCGAAACTTGCCGATATCGTTAAACGCCTGACTGACGTATTGCAGTACGGAGACAGCCATAGCTTTACGCCGTAGCCTGAGCTCGCGCATGGCATCGAAGTAGACCGTCTGATCCTTATTGGAGCCTGCACGATCGGCGAGTTCGAACAGGGCATCGTCAGCGCGCTCGAAAAACCGCCCAAGAACGCCTTTCAGAGACTGTCCTGAGGTATCACGCAGACGAACAAGAGCCGACGGCAGATCAAACCGGGAAAACGGCTTCTGACCAGAAAAACTGACAACCTTGTTATCCTGCTTCATTAAACAACTCCGGACCAGAAAAAATGAAACGGCTGGTCATAAATTTGAAACTGCCCTGATCACACATCATACGAGTTACCCGCGTCACCTTGTGTCAGAATTTGTCACCTTTTGTGTAGACCGGACTCAGGTCACAATTCTCTAAGAATTTGGCGAAACCACTGGCGAACTATAGAATCGTGCCCCGGCATATTTCTGAACCCTTTGGCCCCGACACACGTGGATGCATGATCATGAACTTCACTGAACGCCTACGCCAGTCACGAATCGAAGCCGTCGCGCTCAGCCTGCGCGAAGATATCGGAGATGGCGATATAACAGCCCAGCTTATCCCGGCGCAAAAACAAGCGGCCGGACGTGTAATTACACGGGAGCAGGCAACTATAGCGGGGCGCGAGTGGGTAAACGAAGTGTTCCGTCAGGTGGACAGCTCAGTATCGCTGGAGTGGCTGGTTGAGGATGGCCAGACCGTTTCCCCTGACCAAGTCCTGTTCCGTATGGAAGGTACCGCCAGAAGCCTGCTGACTGCCGAAAGGGCTGCGTTGAA
>TARA_R110000822_G_scaffold209083_3_pt1 | contig 11113 bp, 10 predicted proteins | sample TARA_R110000822 | Tara Oceans TARA_R110000822 (sample SAMEA4397666) | marine metagenome | biome: Polar Biome; feature: [SRF] surface water layer (ENVO:00010504); material: water (ENVO:00002006), including particulate matter (ENVO:01000060) such as... | depth 5 m | reverse complement strand
CCCCGATCCGATGTCGCTGCTGGCGACCACCGAGCCGTTCAACGAGCGCGTGCGCGAGACCCGGCTGGACGGCGCATTCGGCTCCATCCACCGCTACTTCGCCCATTGCTTTGGCGGTCGCAACCGCTATCGCGAAGCCATTGACGCCAATCTGGCCCGCGCCGAGCAGGCGCTCAAGGCCGTCAATCCCAGTGCCATCCTCAACCGGCGGCCCAAGGCCTTCACCCGCGAGGCGCTGCGTCAGTTGCTCAAGCAACGCCCCACGGCCTGACCCGACCGGCTCAGCAGGTCTTGGCCACCCAGCGCTTCGACTTGACGTCGATGTGGCGAATGGTGGCCTTCTTGAAGTTCAGGTCCACGAACAGCTTGCACAGCCACTCCCCGTTGCGCCAGGCCATGTGCACGCTGGAATCGTTGGAGTAGTGCAGCTCGAAGCTGCCCCCGAAGGCCAGATAACTGTTGCGGAACCGCATCAGCTCCAACAGACGCCGTACCACCGGGCGCTGCACGTTGCTTGCCACGTCGTCGAGGCTCAGCCAGTGCCGGTTGATGTCACGTAGCTCGCCGGTCTTGTCCATCAATTCGTGATCGTTCGAGAGCGCCAGCAGCCCCGAGTAATAGACCTGCGGAATGCCCGGCGCGAAGAACTGAATGGCCCGCGCCGCAATGTAGGCGTCGTCGTTGCCCTTCAGGGCATCGTAGAACGTGCAGGTGAGTTGGTAGATGGCGCCCACGCTGTGCACGTTGGCGGCTGAACGACGCAGGATGGGGTCGGCCGAACGTTCGCTCACGTTGTCGACCATGGCCTGAATCTTGTCCTGCGGCAGCACGCCTTCGACGTCGGGGATGCAGATGCCGTCGTGGGTGTCGAGCACGGTGATCTGCTTGCGCGGGCAGGTGCGCAGCCATTGCTTGAGATAGACGCTGTTGGCATCCAGCAGCGAGTAGATCAGCAGCGGCGGCAGGGCGAAGGCATAGGGCCACATGCCGCGCTTGGCGATGGCGTACTGATAACTGGAATGGTCGTGCACCTCGGGCAGAATCTCGGCGCCGCATTCTTCGGCAATGCCGTTGGCCCAATCGAGAATTTCGTAGACATCGGGCTCGACCAGAAAACAGCTGGTGCCGATGCGCTTGGTGGTGTAGCCAAAGGCATCGAGCCGGAACAGCTTGACGCCGCGCGCCGCCAGAAAGCGGATGTAGCGCTCCATCAGCGCATAGCTTTTCTGGTTGGCAAAGTTCAGGTCGATCTGCTTTTCGGTGAAGGTGCACCACACCCGCCCCTTGCTGCCATCGCCGAAGGTGATCTCGCGGAACGGCTCCTTTTCCTTGCGGATGTGAATCTTCGCAAGGTCGTCGGGCGTGATGTCGCCCATCTCGTCGACATCGACGAACAGGTCGGCAAATTCACTCTTCTTGCCGTGCTGAAGATAATCCTTGAACTCCACCGACGCATCGGAGATGTGGTTGATGGTCAGGTCAAGACACAGGTCATAGCGCGAGGAGATGCGCTCCACGTCGTCCCAGGTGCCGTAGGCCGGATCGACCTCTTCGTGGGTCAGCGGCGAAAACCCGCCATCGGCGTTCGACGGATACAGCGGCAAGATGTGCACGCCCCCGACCGCGCCCTGCAAATGCGTGTCGATCGCCGCAAGCAGGTCGGCCAGGTTGTGGCCGATGCGGTTGGGATAGGCGATGAGCTGAATCTGGTTCTTGAGGGCCATCAGGTGCGGTTCGGGTTGCGGGTCGGAACGGGCGAGACTCGCAGCCTACCGGCCGATTCGCAAGCCTGACGCACGGCATACTGGGCCCATGACAGCGGCTTCTGCGGCACGACGCATTCCGTTCATCACCCTGCCCAACTGGATCAAGGCGGCCGCCGCCTGCGGCATCCACTTTCAGGGCGTGCTGCAGGAGCTCGGCATTGTCATCGAGCCCGGCCGGCTGGAACACGCCACCATCGAAGAGGGCCAGCTCGCCAGGCTGATGGCCGCCTGCGTGCAGCAGTCACGCACCCGGCACTTCCCGTTCGTGCTGGGCGAAACGTACTCCTTCGAATACCTCGCCGACCTTGAAACCTTCATCACCACCAGCCCGACCCTGCGCGAAGCCGTCGTGGTCTTCGAATGGGTGCAGGCGCTGATCACGCCTTACATCAGCGTGCGCCTGCGCGAACACGGCGACGAGGCGCGCCTGGTGCTGCACGTGCTAGGCGATGCCCGCAGCCGGCACGAGCCGCCCTGGCTGGCGGAATCGCTGTTTGCGTCCATTTTCCGCTTTGGCCGGCTGCTGATGCCGCCCCCGCACGATTTTGCGCGCCTGATGATGCGAACCCCCGCGCCGCCCTATGCCCAGACCTGCCGGGAGTTCTTTGGCGTCGAGGTGATCTTCAATGCCGAAGAAGACGCCGCGGTGTTCGCCCGCCGGCTGCTGGACCTGCCCCTGGGCGGTGACTTTCCCAGCCTGCACAGCCAGGCGCGCACGCGCATCGAACAGCAATTGCAGCGGGTGCTGCCGCAGGATTCGCTGATCACCCGCGTTGAACGGGCCCTGCAACGCAAACCCGCCCTGCTGGGGCTGGGCGCCGCCGCCACGGCCACTGAGCTGGGCCTGCAACTGCGCACCCTGCAGCGGCGCCTGGCCCAGGCGAACGACCGCTTCGACGCGATTCAGGCGCGGGTGCGCCACCAGATGGCCTGCGAGGCCCTGGCCAATCCGCAGACCCCTCTGGACGACATCAGCACCGCGCTCGGGTTTGCCGATCGCCGCAGCTTCACCCGCGCCTTCAGCCGCTGGAGCGGCATGACCCCCAGCGCCTGGCGGCAACAGCAAGGGCAAGGACACAGGCCCGGGCAGGACCTGGGCCGGCTGTCGTGATCGGTTCCCTTGGGTCGCGGCCCGTCATCGACGCACATCCGGGCGCGACCTAGCATCCAGGCTGATCCTGTTCTGCTGGAGTCGCCCATGGATGGTCTGCACGCCCCCACCCCGCCTGGCCTCGGCATCGTGCCGCGCAAGGCACCGCCGCTGGACATCGCCGCCATTCCGCGCTTCTGGTTCGACAACGATCCCTTCAAGACCCGCTTTTTCGATGCGCTGTCGCTCTTGTTTCCCGAAGGCGAAAAATTCTTCATCGCCTGCGTGCGCGACTACCGCGCCAACATCACCGACCCCGCGCTGCAGCAGCAGGTCAAAGACTTCATCTATCAGGAAGGCCAGCACGGCGCGCTGCACACCGCCTTCAACGACCGTCTGAAAGCCCAAGGCGTGCAGGTGGATCGCATCCTCGCCCGGCAACGCAAAATCATGTTCGACGGCTTCCGCGGCAAGCTGCCGCGGCGCTACACCCTGGGGCAGACGGCGGCAGCCGAACACCTGACCGCCATCATGGCGCACCGCTTCACCCATGCCGACGTGTTCGGCCGCGCCGACCCGATTGCCCGCGCCCTGTTTGCCTGGCATGCCGTGGAAGAGATCGAGCACAAAGCCGTGGCCTTCGATGTGCTGCGCACGGTTGCCAAAGGCGGCTGGCTCAACCGCGCGGCCTCGATGCTGCAGGTGTCGGTGACCTTTCCGCTGCACGTCGTGCTGCTCATGAACCACCTGCTGAAGCTCGACGGCGTGCTGCCCGACCCGCAGGTGTGGAAAGACGGTCGCCAATGGCTGCTGGGCAGCGATGGCCTGCTGCGGCCGCTGCTGGGGGAATACCTGCAGTACTACCGCTTCGGATTTCATCCCAACGATCAGGGCGACGTGGCCCGCATCCAGCGCTGGCGTGAGGAATTTGCCGCGCACGGTGACGCGCGGCTGGCCACCGATCGCACCCTGCATGCCTGAGCCGCGCGCGCCCCTCAACACCGCCAGCGGTCGTTGAGGCTGCGGCGCTTCAGTCCGACGCGGAGGCCACCGACGACCCCGGCGGCTCGCCCGCGCGTGCGGTGAGGGGCGCCAGGCGGGCATCCAGCACTTCGCGCTCGTCAAACACGAAACAGCCCCCGTGGAAGTGCGCCTGCCCCACGGTCTCGAAGTATTTCAGGATGCCGCCATCGAGTTGATACACGTGCGCCAGCCCGCGCTCACGCATCAGCAGCGCGGCTTTTTCACAGCGGATGCCGCCGGTGCAGTAACTGACCACGGTCACGTCCTTGAGCGCCTCGACCTGTTCAGCCAGCCGCGCCGGAAACTCGGTGAACTTGTCGATGCGCCAGTCGATGGCGCCCGCAAACGCGCCGTGATCGACCTCGAAGGCGTTGCGCGTGTCCAGCAGCGCCACCGGACGGCCTGAATCGTCCACTCCGGCATCGAGCCAGCGGGCCAGCGTGGCGGCATCGACCGCCGGCGCCCGCCCGGCTTCGGGGCGCAGCGTGGGGTGGTCCATGCGAATGATCTCGCGCTTGACCTTCACCTTGAGCCGCTGGAACGGCTGGGTGTCTGAATGGCTTTCCTTGACCTCGATGTCTGTGAATCGTGCGTCTTCGCAGAGCAGCGCCCGCCACGCGCGCACCGCACGCGCCTCGCCGGCGAGAAACAGGTTGATGCCTTCTTCGGCCAGCAGCACCGTGCCCTTGAGCCCGCGCGACGCAGCGGCCTCGTGCAGCCGTTCCCGCAACGCAGGCAGGTCGGTCAGGGTGACAAAACGGTAGGCGGCGATGTTGAGACAGGTCACTGCGCTTACGGCATGTCGCTGGCGTCATCATCGTCAATCGCGCGCTGAACCTGATCGATTGTCGTCCCTTGCCCCGCAACGCTGGGTGAGATCGCGGCGAAACGACCGCTGACAGCCCCGGCATCTGCCAACTCGACGACATCCGCACCGTCCGCGAGGCGTTGTCGCGCCTTTTCGAATAAGGCTTCGAAGACCTGCCGCAGTCGTTGGTTGCTGAGGTTGCCGCAAGTCACCCAAAGCAGTTGGGGCGGGGCACCGTGGCGCGTGACCATTTCGACAAAATCGCCGTCCTTGCTGATCACAACGACTTCCGCCAAACGGGCACGCCGAAAAATCACCTCGTCGGTGGCATCACGCAAGCCCAGGTCCCGAACCGCCATGGCCGTCACTGAAAACCGTTGTGTCAGCCAGGACGCCAGCGGCGGCGGGAGCTGCGCATCGATCCAGAACGTCACGCGACCAATCGTTCGAGGTCCGCTCGGCGTGCGGCAAAGCTCAGGCAGGCGCGGATGTCCTCAACCTCAATATCTGGAAAATCCTCAAGAATCTGAGATTCAGGCACACCACTGGCAAGCATCTGCAGCACGTCGCTGACACGAATGCGCATGCCGCGAATGCAGGGCTTGCCGCCGCATTGCGCGGGGTCCCAGGTAATTCGAACGTCATGCATGGAGCTGCTCCTGATCGACTGCAACCGATTGTAGCGCCGGTGTTCATTCCGACAGATAGGTATACCCCGACAACCCCGCTTCCAGCTCCGCCAGCAGGCTGGCGCGCTGGCCTGCGGGGATGTCGCTGGCGGCGAACTTGCGACGATAGCTCTGGGCCAGTTGTTCCGGCGCCAGGTGCACGTAGCGCAGCAGTTCATCCGTGCGGTCGCCGTGTTCGGCACCTTCCAGCTTCCAGCCCTGTGGCGCGCTGGCGTCGAGCACGACATTGACGGCGTTGGTGTCGCCGAACAGGTTGTGCATGTCGCCCAGAATCTCCTGGTAGGCGCCGACCATGAAGAACCCCAGCAGGTAGCGCTCGCCGGCGCGCAGCGGGTGCAGCGCCAGGGTGGGCATCACGCCTTCACGGTCCACGTACGCGTCGAGTCGCCCGTCGGAATCACAGGTGAGGTCGCACAGCCGGGTGCGTTGGGTGGGCGGCTCGTCGAGGCGATGGATGGGCAGGATGGGAAACACCTGATCAATCGCCCAGGCATCCGGCACGCTCTGAAACACCGAGAAGTTGCAGAAGTACTGGGCCGACAAACGTTCATTGAGCCGGTCCAGGGCCTCACGATGGGCGCGAATGCCGGTGTCGAGCATCGGCATCAGCGCCCGCGCCACGGCGACCTGCGCACGTTCGGCCCAGGCGCGGTCGGTGAGCGTGATGCGTCCGTCGGTATACGACGCGTGCGCTTCGGCGAGCAGGGTGCCGGCCTCGTACAGGCTTTCCAGCGGGCCGCGCTCGGTGAGTTCATTGAGCAGATCGCTGAACTCGCAGAGCACCTGCGGCGCATCATCGGCCAGGGGCGGCAGCGGCGCATCGCCCAGCACTTCGGCATCGACCACATCGGCAATCAGCACGGCGTGGTGCGCGGTGAGCGCACGGCCGGACTCGCTGATCAGATCGGGCACCGGCAGGCCGGCCTCCTCACACACCGCCTGCACGGTGCGGACGATGGTGCGCGCGTATTCACGCACCGAGTAGTTCATCGAGCAGTAGCTGCGCGAGCGTGTGCCTTCGTAGTCCACCCCCAGCCCGCCGCCCACGTCGAGCACGTCCACCGGCGCGCCGAGGCGCTTCAGCTCCACGTAAAACCGCGCCGCTTCGCGCAGGCCGCGGGCAATGTCACCCACGTTGGCGACCTGAGAGCCGAGGTGAAAATGGATCATCTTCACCACGTCCAGCCGCCCTGCGGCACGGAGCAGTTCCACCGCTTCGAGAATTTGCGGCGTGGCAAGGCCAAATTTGGCCTTCTCGCCGCCGGTGTTCTGCTGGGTCGATTCGCTGCTGGCCGCCAGCCGCACGCGCAGGCCGATCATCGGCGTCACGTCCAGCCGCTGGCATTCTTCCAGCACCAGCGGCAGTTCGCTGAGCTTCTCGACCACGATGTACACGCGATGCCCGAGCTTCTGGCCGATGAGCGCGCGGCGAATGTAGGCGCGGTCCTTGTAGCCGTTGCAGACAATGATGCTGCCCGGAGGCGCCAGCCCCAGCACCGCGGCCAGCTCCGGCTTGGAGCCGGCCTCGATGCCCACCCGCGCCCCGCCGTGGGCAACGATGGCCTCGACCACCGACTCCTGCTGATTGACCTTGATCGGATACACCGCCGTGTACTGGCCTTCATAGGCATAGTCGGCAATGACCCCGGCGAAGGCATCACAGAGCATGTCGACCCGGTCGCGCAGGATGTCGGTGAAGCGCACCAGCACCGGCAGATCAAGACCTTCCCTGGGCAGTTGCTGGGCGAGTCGGTACAGGTCCACGGTGACCGGCGAACGGTCACGAAACGGCCGGACCTGCAGATGGCCCTGGTCGCCCACGCCGAAGTAGCCGTCACCCCAATGGTCGAGGTTGTAGCGGGCAGCGGCATCGCGCGGCGTCCAGGCGGAAGAGGTCACAGGGCTGTCACTCAGGTTGAAAAGACGAGCCGATATACTCGCGCCCTTATTTTACGGGGTAACGTCATGTCGCTTGATCAGTCTTGGGTTTCTGAAGCCGTGGACGCCACCGGCACCGCCTTTGCACTCAAGGGCGAGCGGGTCCATGAAGAACAGACGCCCTACCAGAAGATCGAAATCTTCAAAACCGAGACCTTCGGCCATCTGATGACCATCGACGGCTGCACGATGGTGTCGACGCGCGACAACTTTCTGTACCACGAGATGATGAGCCACCCGGCGCTCAACTCGCACCCCAACCCCGAAACCGTCGTCATTGTCGGCGGCGGTGACTGCGGCACCCTGCGCGAAGTGCTCAAGCACCCGGAGGTGAGGGCCGCCACCCAGGTCGAGATCGACGAGCGGGTCACCCGCCTGTCAGAGCAGTACTTTCCCGAACTCTGCGACAAGAACGACGACCCGCGCGCCACGCTGTTCTTTGGCGATGGCATCCAGTGGATGAAGGACGTCGCGCCGGGCTCGGTGGACGTGATCATCATCGACTCCACCGACCCCGTCGGACCCGCCGAGGGCCTGTTCGGCCTGAAGTTCTACCGCGACTGCATCAGGGCGCTGAAGCCCGACGGCATGCTGGTGCAGCAGTCTGAGTCGCCGCTGCTGCACCTGAGCCTGATTCAGGACATGCACGCGGCGATGAAGCAGGCCGGCTTTGCCGAAACCACCCTGCTGCACTTCCCGCAGGTGATCTACCCCGGCGGCTGGTGGAGCGGCTCGATCGCGCTGAAAAAAGCGGGCTCGATGGTTCAGCGCCTGGACCACGCCGAGTCGCTGGACACGCAGTACTACAACCGCGACATGCACCGCGCGTGCTTTGCCTTGCCCAATTTTGTGAAAAAGGCGCTCGGCTGATCCGGACGCAGCGCGTCAACGCGCGGGCACACCTGAAGGACGGGGGCGGGACATCACGCCCCCCGACTCAGGCGTAGCGGTCGAGCAGCCCCTGCCTGGCGCCGGCCTGAGGCGCGACCCGGCTCAGATCAGCGGCGGCTTCACGCGCCGGGCGGGCCACGCGCCGGGCCAGGGCGTCATCCCGGCCTTGCGACGACGACTGCCCCACATCGGCGCCCATCAGCTGCAACCCTTTCGCCGCCAGCGCGTTGCTCAACTCGGGCAAGGCTTGCGCAAGCAGCATGCGCGCCTGTGCATCGCCACTGACCAGACTCACGGCGACCTGCTGGTCGCGCACCGCCAGGTGCACGTCCACCGTGCCCAGGCGCGGCGGGTCGAGGCGCAGCTTCATCTGCCAGACCTCGTCCTCCACCATGGTTTCGATCTGCTCGGCCAGTGCCGCCGCAGCGTCGGCGATCGGCAGCGGCGGCAGGGCCGGCGCCGCAGCGGGGGCGGCGGATGTCGCCGGGCTGGTCGCCATCGCAGTGCCGGCACCCGCGGTGATCGCCGTTGCCGGTGACCCGTTCGCGGTGCCGGCGTCGGCGGTCAGTGCCGGCGCCTGCCCCCCCGCCATCTCCAGCCGCGCGAGCGGCGGCTCACCACCCGAGGCTGCGGCCACAGCGGCGGATTGGGCGGCAGGCCGATCCGCTTCAGCCGCCGCACTCTGCGACAGATCATCGGTGTGCACGGCGGCGGCGGGCACCAGGCTTGCGCCCGCCAAGGGCGCTGGTGTGTCCGGCACATCAGGCGCGTTGGCGGGTGCCGCATCCTCGGGGTCGATGGACGGACCGAGCATCGATGAATCGACCTCGGGGCCCGCACCATTCACGGCTTCAGCGGGCGTCGGCATGACCGCCGCCGAGGCCGAGGCCGTGTGCGCGATGACGGCCCGCCCCTTGGCTGGCCCGGCGGCCCGCGCCGCGTCGGCGGCATCAGTCGACGGCACCGTGACGCTCGGCGCGGTCGCGTCGCGTGCGCCGGCGGCCAGGGTGACGGGCTCCGTCCCAGCGACCACTGCAGTGTCGGCCTCAGTGCCCAGCGCGGTGCCCGCAGCCCCCGGGGGTTCCGCAGACGTCGGCGCAACCGGGTTCAGGGTCGGGGCCGCACCGGCATTGACCGCGCGCCCATCCAAAGGCTCGGCATCTGGCGTGGCAGCCGTGGGCTCATCGGCGTTCGGCAGCGCGGCGCCGGCGGGCTGGGTCGGCGCCGTCTGTGGCTCGGCGCGCGCCTGCAAAGACGCGAGCGTGGTGGCGCCGTCGAAGGCAATCGATGCCTCGGCGTCCTGCGCGGGTTCGGGGTCAGACTCGGTGCCCGCCGTGGCCGTCGCGGGCAGCGCGGACGCGGGCGCGGGCTGCAGCGACCGTGTGTGCGCGTCACCTGCGGCGCTTGCGCCTTCGTGCTGGGCCGAGAGCGCACCCGCGAAGCCGCCCTTGTGCGACGCGACATCGCCGCGGGCTCCGCTCAAAGCGGGCGCGGACGCGGACGCGGGCGAGACGGCCATCATCCGCCCGCCGCCCAGGCGACAACGGTGCCGAGGCTGCGGTCATCGTCGCTCGCCTGCTGCCGCCGATCACGATCATGCTGCAGCTGTTGGCGCTGGCGCTCGGCGGCGCGCGACAGGCTCTGGGCCTGGGTGTGCGCCCGTTGAAAATCGAGTTGCGCCTGCAGGGCCTGGCGCTCTGCCCGCGCAATCCGCTGCTGCTGCTGTTGGCGGGCGGCGCTCAAGCGCTCGGCAAAGGCGCGGCGGGCCTGAATCTGCCAGACGCTCTGCGCCAGCGGCCGGGCGTCGTACTCCTCGGCGTAGCGCTGCAGTTCGGACAGTTGTCCCTGCGCCACCTGCACGCCCTTGCGGGCGGTGACCAGGCTGGCGGCCGCGCGATCGCGCGCACGCTGCTGAAGGTCGGCGATGCGTTGCAGGCGGGGCGTGGCAGGTGTCATGGCAGGGTTCCGGTCAGTTCGGCAAGGGCGCGGCGAGCATCGGTCAGGGGTGCCGCCTGCTCGACCGCCTGGGACAGAAATCGCTCGATCTTGGCCTGATGCAGCAAGGCTTCATCGGTGTCGGCATCGGCGCCGCTCTGGTAGGCGCCCACGGCGATCAGGTCCCGGTTGCGACTCAGCGCGCCCAGCCATCGGCGCAGCTGGGTTGCGGCCTTGCGCTGGGCGCCGTCGGCCAAGTGGGTGAACAGGCGGCTGACGCTGGCCTCGACATCGATGGCCGGAAACCGGCCCTGTTCGGCAATGCGCCGCGACAACACGATGTGACCATCGAGAATGGCGCGGGCGCTGTCGGCCACCGGGTCTTGCAGGTCGTCGCCCTCGGTCAGCACGGTGTAGATGCCGGTGATGCTGCCGCCGCGCTGCAAGGCGCCGGCACGCTCGACCAACTGCGGAATGCGGGCAAACACCGACGGCGGATAGCCGCGGGTGGCGGGTGGCTCGCCCACCGCCAGCCCGATCTCGCGGGCGGCCTGGGCATAGCGGGTGAGCGAGTCCATGAGCAGCAGCACATGGCAGCCCTGATCCCGAAAATACTCGGCCACCGCCGTCGCCAGGCGCGCGCCGTTGAGCCGGGCCAGCGGGCTGGCGTCGGCCGGTGCGGCAATCACGCAGGCATGCGCCAGACCATCGGCGCCCAGGGTGTCGAAAACGAAATCGCGCACTTCGCGGCCGCGCTCGCCGATCAGCCCCACCACGGTCACGTCGGCCGTGGTGTGGCGCGTCATCATGCCCAGCAAGGTCGATTTGCCGACGCCAGAGCCGGCAAACAGGCCGACCCGCTGGCCGCGCCCGAGGGTGAGCATGGCATTGATCGCCCGCACGCCGACATCCATGGGGGTGTCGATGGCGGCGCGCTGCAGCGGATTGATGGGCGGCGCCGACAGCCGCAAGG
>TARA_R110000822_G_scaffold297577_2_pt1 | contig 11128 bp, 12 predicted proteins | sample TARA_R110000822 | Tara Oceans TARA_R110000822 (sample SAMEA4397666) | marine metagenome | biome: Polar Biome; feature: [SRF] surface water layer (ENVO:00010504); material: water (ENVO:00002006), including particulate matter (ENVO:01000060) such as... | depth 5 m | reverse complement strand
TATAGAAGTTATAATACTGGCCGTTATAGTAGATTTTATATAAATCTTCAGTAGCAATGCCTGATAAATCGATTGTAGATGAAGTAGCGAAAGCACCTGGAGTAGTAGCAATATTGTTTACAATATTACTTGATGTTGCGGGAGACCATGTGTTTGAAGCGCTAACTACTCTTGCTACTAATAATGAATTACCACCATTAATAAAATAATTGTAGGAACTAATAGCAGTCATGAATGAGTATGAATCACCACCACTGATAAAGGCGCCACCAAATTTATTTTCGTAATCTGAATAAGAAGTTACGATTGTTGGGATTTCAACTGGTCCTTTAGTCGTTGGACCTATAATAGCGGCCCCAACTGAGGATGGGGATTGAACTAAAAATGATTGGTCATTTTCCCTTGCTAATACACCCGGTGATACTAATGTTTCTGCCATTGTAAAGATAGATTATGTTTTCGTATAAATATTAGATTTTTTTTCAAAAAACTAAAAAACCTTTAAAAATATAACCTAAAAATACAATTAATTAGAAGTAATTTCTCCAGTTTCTAAGTTTATACTTCCCGAACCATATTTTTCAGTTAACCCATTAGCTGCTTGCTCACTTTGGATTTCTAAATCTTCAAGTTGATTTTTCAATTTTTGTCTTTCTCTTTTAAGAACAAAAAGTTGATATTCAAGTTGCCCTAATGAGAATATAACTTCTGATTGTTGGGTTCTTAATTGGTTAATTTGATTTAATTCTTCTTGAGTTAAATTTTGTGTACTCATAATAATAAATATTTAATTTTATCCTAAAAATATTTCGTTAACATATCCTTCTTCATTACCCCATCGACAAGGAACTTCCCAAGGGTGCATATCTTTTTGAGCATAAACCCAATCTTCTACTTCTAATTCTTCAAAACGTTTAGCAATAGCTTCATTATAATGTTCCATAATACTTCTTACACGACGTTGAATATCAGCACGAGCTATATCATGTGAATTTTGTTCGTCACCACTTGCATGGATAAACTGAATGTATCCTAATTTAGGGATTCTAACCATTTTGGTGTGTAAGAAAGTTCTTACTACTAATTCGTAATCATCAGCAATAGATAATTCACGATTATGACCACCAATTGCAAAGTAAGTTTCTCGTCTCCAAGCACGAACGTGATTTGGAATACCTACAATATGACGAATGGTTTTTGGATTGATATTACATGTCACGGCAACATCCCAAAGATAAGGTCCATATTGTACTTTTTCATATTTACCATATCCCATAGCAAACTCACCACCATAAGTAAGTGATTGGAAAAATTGGTTAGCTTCTACTGAATCGTTATAGAAAAATCCTGCTTCTGGAAATGCTTGGGTTGCATTATATAAATCCATAGTGCAGTTTTCAGTTAACATATCATCGTGGTCTAATTCTGCTAATAGATAACCGCGACATAAACTTGCTGCACGATACTTAGCTTCACCAATTATACCACCACTTTTTTCTTCAAAGCTATAAACTTTAACTCTGGGGTCAATAGATGCTATATTTTTAATAATTTGTAATGTTTTACCATTATCATTAGAATCATCAACTACTACCCATTCCCAATCAGGGTAGGTTTGAGCTTTAAGAGACATATAGGTGTCATAAATTTTAACTCCAGTATTATATGAAGGAGTAAAATATGAAATCATTTTTGAATTGTCATTAGTTAGCATTTGGTGCATAGCACAATAGTATGCGTTATGCCCCGTCAATTCATTAACTTCGGTCCCATTAAACCAACGTTTTCTAACATCATAGGTATTACTAAAAAGATTAGGGAATTTAGAATCGTTTTCACCAATTGTTACAATAGAATCAGGACGAAATGATGTAATAGCTTCATTAATGTTAGAATCATCTGCGATGTATTTAATATCTAAAGAGCAATCTTCAAAATCCTTATTATGAATAGATTCAAGATAAGGTTCACCTGGTCCTATATAAAGTACTTTTGGTACTCTTGCTTTTTTAGATTTAGGAGCAGATTTAGTTTCTTCTTTTTTAGGAGCTAATCTAACTACTTTAGTTTTTTTACCTTCGCTTTTGCGACCATAATACACACCTTGATTATCAGGATGTCTATCTAAAATTGAAAATTGCTCAATATAATCAAATCCCCATTCTGGGAGTTTTTTCTCACACATTTCGCGAGTAGCAACATCATGATATTCAAAAGCAATTTCTTCAACGCAGTCCATTTCTTCTTTAGTAATAGGCATAAAATTGATTTCTGCACCTTCAATATCACATTTGATAATTTGAGGTTTAAACTCAAGAAGTTTTTTAATATGGTCAGTGCTATCTAACCATAATTCAAATACTTCATAACGTGGATCATTTTTATAAACAACGTTATATTTTGTTACCTCTGCGGGATCTCCGTCAAACCCAATTACTTGGACTGCTCCGTTTTTGATAAACCATTCAGCTGAGCTAAGCATACCTGGGTGGTAATAAGCCTCATAAAAAGAACAGCCCATGTCAAGGACTAGTTTGTCTTCAACATTTAAAAATGACCAATGGTGTTTTGGATCTTCTGTAGGGATGTTTTTCATAGATTAATTATTTTTTTCTAAAGCAAAATTATGTAAATATTCAGGATACTTACCAGTATCATTATATAAATTAGTGTTAATTAAAAATACTAAATCAGGGAAGGGACATGTTCGTTCAGGTGACATTAATATATTAGTTACTTCAAGCATTTTATCATATTCTCCCAGTAAGTTATAACTTTCAGCTAACCCAATCAAGTGTTCGTTACGACGAGGACAAAAGTTATGTGATTTTTGATAATACCAGATAGCTTTACGAATATTACCTATAAATTTATAAGCTCGAGCTACTCCACATAATGCATAATAACACATTTCATCCATATGTTTAGCTTCTCCTGTGTTTTTAAAATCGTGGGCTTGGTGTACAAATTCTTCAAAGTAAAAAATACATCTACGAGCATATTCTTCAGAATGAGCTCTACCTAATGGAAAAAAATCACCTTCATAAGTGTCTTCATAGCTTTTACCTATGTAAAAGAAATGATATCGATTTTCTAAAAGTGTATTTTCTCTAATTAAACGTTCTTCGAATATAAGAGCATCACTTAAAAATTTAGTAGGTACACTCCAACTTTGTCCTGTATTATGTCCTACTTGTCTAAATCCTTTAGGTAATGCTACTCGTTCAAATGCCTGTTTATCTTCAAGGTAATCAACATCTAAATAAATGGTTTCATGAGCGGTATCATGGTTAAATCTCCACGGAAGTTTAGCGTTCCATATCCATGTTCTATAATATACTATACCACCCCCCGCTGCTACTACATCGAATGATTGGATATTAGTATTCCAAAAAAGGCTCCAATCAAATCCATCAGGGTCAATCGTGTTTGTAGTATCTACTTCAAGAGTTTCATCGCAGTCCATTTTTAGAATCCAATCACAACCATGATCTGTATCTAAACATTTTTGAAGTAAGTGATCTCGGTTCCAACCAAAACCTACCCATCCTTCTTCTACTTTGTAAATAAACCCAGGAATGTCTTTATCTTTAAAAAAATCATAAACTACTTCAGGAGTACCATCAGTAGACCCATTATCTTGTAAAACCCAAAAATCAATATATTGATAACAAGACTCTAACATTTGTCTAATGTTATGAGCTTCATTTCTAAACATAGACATCATTACAATATGAGTACGAGCTGGATCTGGGTCTTTATGGCGACGTAAATAATTGTAATAACATAGATCTTTATCTATTGTTAGGATATTAGTAATTTTAGCAATCTGGTTAACATAATCACCATCAGCTTCATAGTGAGATTGGTAGCGAATATTTTTTACAGCTCCCCACTTCATCATATATTGAGCAGTATCTAATCTGTCTTCTAAAATATTATGACTAGCCGCAAATCGCGTTACTCCCTTTCCTTTTTCTTGGCCCCAATTAATTAAAGTAGCTCCTGAGTTTAGGTGATTTTTAATGTTTTCATACCAGTCAGGGTAGATAATGTTATCGTCATCTAAAATGTAAAACCAATCGTCATCGGTCATTTTAAGAGTATCTAAAGCATAATTACGATTAGGATTTCCAAAATCTCCAGTAAATGGTGATTTTAAATTAATAGCACCTTCAATATTATATTCATGCTTTAAAGATGAGTCATAAACAATAACCCACTGACATTCAGAAGGGATTGTTTGTTTTATTTTCTCTAAATTAAGAGGGCGGAGGCAAGGAGTAATTATATAAACCATTATTTTATTTACAATTTTTCAAAATATCCACCAACATCAAATATAGTATTCATATTAATAGAACCCTTGGAATTAGGAACAAATTTATTAGGATCAACCAATCTAAAATCTACTGAAACACGGGTTTCATTGCTTTCATTTTTCTTATTTCCATGTAGTAAATTAGCTCCACTAAATACTAAGATTTCACCATAATTAACTAAATATGGTTTATAATCACCTTTATCTTCAGAACTTTCAGCCCATATTGAATTAAAGGGGGTTGTATTAACAAATGGCATCCAAAAATTAACCTCAGTAGTTCCATGCTCATAAGTTTTATCTTTATGCCATTCGCCTACAGCAACATTACCATTACCTAATTGGGCCCTGAATGTGGGGATTTGTTGGTAAATTAACTCTTGATAATTAAAACTTTCTTTAATTGATTTTACTAATTCAATATAAGTAGGTAAAAAATTAGTATGAAATTTATCGTAATATCTTTTGTGCCATTTAGTTTTTTGGTCTTGCTCTCGAGACAATAATTCATATTGTTCTAATAAATGAAGATCTTCTAAACGAGTATCATTAATTTCAAGCATGTCTGATACAATTTCTCTAAATGGAAATTTTTGGGTATCATAACTAATTTTATAAGGAGTATTTAAATACATAACTTTATTCTACATCAAAGAAAAATAATTGGAAAAATCTACTATTTTGAATGTTATTACCATAATATTTGGTAGCAGCGTGGATAGTTTTGGCGTCCCAAATCACTAAACGATTGTAAACATTTCCTACTCTATCAACAACTTCGAAACTTGACCCATCATAAAAGTTAATTTCATCACCATATCCCTTAAATGTAGTAATAAATTCTGGGGTATCAAATTCATCAAAGCGAGTAGCTCCTGTAATTTTACTTCTATAAGTAGCAGTACCTGCTTCTAAAGGAGCATCAGGTGATAAAAATACAACAGCAGCAAATGTTTGGTTATCTACATGATATACAATAGAATCACCATCTACACAAAATTGGAAACGACCATTAGCATATTCGGGATGTTCCCAGTTAGTAACTTTACGCCCAATAATTTGTTCAAATCGTTCTTTAGTACCATTTAAGATAAAACGTTCTTGACTACGTTCACCTTTATGATATCCTGAAGGGGTGAACGTAAGTTTATTCATAGCATATTCTCGAACAGCATCTGGGTCTTTGTAGAAATTATCTACCACCATAACCCCTTTATGGAGGTTATCAAATCCAGAGTTAAGAATATAATCTTCAGTAAGAAATTTGTTTTCAAGAATTACAGGAAGAAGGTTAGTAAATTTTGAAGTAAAATCTTTAATATTACCTATATTCACTACTCCTGAATTGTCTTCTAAGATTAGGGAAAGTGGTTTGTGTGTGTCTTTTTCTTCGATAAAAAACTCAAATCCTACATTTTTATTAACAATAAAAGGGTAGGTTTGTTCTACATCAGGACGTGATATACGTTGATGTGTAAGAATAGAATCACCAATTAAAATATTTTTAATTTCTCGATTTTGGTGGAACATCCAACCTGTTACTTTATATATAGAATTTTGAATTTGTTTATATTCGTCTATATGCCACCTTACATATGGTGAATTACTTTCGTGTGCCATTTATTTAAACTTTATAATTAAAATATTGGTAAAACCATGAATAACTATCTACTATATGGTCACAATTGTGTTTTCCTAAAACCTCTAAATAATCTTCTTTTAATGGTTCTAATTTGTTTTTTATAGTATGATCCGCTCCAAATCCTAATATTCTATCATTCTCAATTGTTAATTGGTTTATTTGATCAAATGTATGAACAAATCGAGGTACTTCCAAATAATCATACACTTTATTTAAAGTTTCTTGTGGGAAAGTTAATAAATCTTCAAATTTAAGAATTAAAACTTTATCAAATTTATCCTGAGTGATCATATCATATGTTCGAGTTATATGGGTACCTATTGGATTTTGACTCATATAAAATTTTAATCGATCATCTGTGGTATTGTTTTTAAAACTTTCCCATTCTGTAATGCCAAAATCTAAGTGAAGATTTCTTCTGTAGAATTTTTCCATAGAAGCATAAATACTTCTTAAATCTCGTACTAACATTATCATTTTGGGATTAGGGTAAAACCAATCTACAAAATCATATGATACACCCCATGTTCTACTTTTATCTAAAACGTATTTTTTATCAGTAATACCATCAAACCAACCAAATAAACCTGCTTTACAGAATGATTTAAAACCATTATCCATAGTTTTAGTATCTTGTGCTTTAAATACTTCACTTGTAGAAAATGATTTACGAGCATATACTAATAATCCTTGAATATCGGATGTTGGGGTAACATAAAAATCAGGGTTTTGCCCCATTATGTTTTGGAGTAATGTGGATCCTGCTCTTGGGAAGGAAGTATTAAAAAATATTTGTTCTGGCATTAGTTTAAAGATCTATATACTTTACCTCTATCGAATATGTCTGTTCCTACAATAAAGGGGCATTCATAGTGTTTTCCTTCAAATGAATAATCAAATAAATAGGAATCTATTAATTTTAGATGTTTAGTTGGTAATTTAGCTTCTATATTAGCATGCATGTTATATCCAAATACTTTTGGAGAGGTTCCTATCCATAATATAGTAGAAGGCAAATTAAAGGCAGCGGCTGCATGTTGTAACGCTGAGTCTATTAATACTCGTTTTTCGGAGTTAATAAGGAGGGCTATTAGTTCTAAATTAGTTAATTTGTAGTCTACTACCTCAACATTAGGTAATTTCTCAGAATTAGGAGTACATATTTGAATTATATGGTATAACTGAGAGAAATTATTAGCTAAATCTAATGATACTTCATAAGGAATATCACGTGTCCAAGAATAAGCATTAGGGTTATCTAAAGGACCTCCATTAGTTTGGATAATCATTATGGGTTTAGGTCTAATCCACATATTAGTAAATTTTCTTTGAGAATAATTTACATATATTTCTGGGATTTGACGTGTGTATTTGAGATCTAATAAATCACACCAATTTTCTATTAAATGTTTTTCTTTTGAAATGTGACCTGATTGGTAATACGGTTCATGCATAAACACTATAGTATCTTTATCCTTTATATAGTCATCGTAAAAATAAGGGGTACTACTATGAACATAAACCCTATAAACATAAGGGTTATTTAAAAATATTTCAGGATGTCCTACTACTAAAATAAGTTTTCTATCTAAATATTTTATAGATAGATCTTTAAGTAGAGAAGTAGCAGCAATATGTTTCCCCAATCCACCTTGGATATGGAAAACCAAATACTTATCCTTTTTATCAGGGATAATATTTTTAGGAATTATATTTATTTTTTCCTTTTCTACCATTTAGATAACCTTATGGAATAATAATTCAGTTAAATTATTAGCACTTCCTAATTTTCCTTTTGGTACAATATTAAATGCTAAGCTTTTTCTCGTCTTACTGGTTTGATTAGTTGGTACTGAATGGGTAAGGTAAGAAGGGAAGAGTACTAAGTCACCTGAGGAGCATTTAAATTCAAAACTTTCTTGAGCATATTTTGAATTTTGATAACCATCTGTTAATTTACTATATATGTAAGGAGCATTTGTTGTACCTATTTGTTTATGAAAATTTAAAGCAGGAGTATTATCTTCAAAATCTCCATAATAAAACCCTCCAGAAATTACACTATTAGGATGAACATGTTGAGTATGATGTTCACCTGGGTCTTTATGAGAAATCCATGAAATAGATGTAGTATATTCTTTATAATCATACATTAAAACCTGTTGAGCAAAATTAGTAGCAGATTCTATAATAAATTCTTTTAAAGAAAAAAGTTCCTTATAATTTAAAATATAAACATCCTGAGAGTTGGTTCCATAAGATTGACGGAATTCCCCAACCATTTTAAATGAATCTAAAAACTTAGTAATTTCTACTAAATCATTTTGGTATTTCCTAACCATAACAGGGGTTGGAAATAAACTCATAACTTCTGCTGTGCTTGTTTTCATAACATATTATCTAAATGGTTCCCCACCAGTCCAAAATACTAAGGCTTTTCGTTGGCCACGAATTATAGGTTTAACTCTATGCATTAAAAATGTAGGAAATATTATAACATCTCCTTTTTGACGAGGTACTTCAACAAATTCATCTTTACCCCCAAACCATACTTCAAATTCCCCACCATCGTATTCTGAGGGGTCACTTAATTGGACAGTTAATGCTAATTTTCTTCGGTTAACTCCTAATTTACCAATATCCATATGCCAATCTAAATGGCCCCCATTTTCTGGGTATATTACATAATGAATAAGGTCGGTTACATTAGTTATGCTAAAATTAAATAAGGCTTCGTTAGCTTGAACTACTAATTGTTCTAACTTTTCATATAACCATTTAGTATCATTATTAGGAGGTAAATATGCTATATCACGATTATTGTATACACTTGAATCTAAATTTCCTAACTCAACAGTTCCTACTTTTCCTTTAGAAAAAGTATAATTTTCATGAACCATTTGTTCAAGATAAGAAATTTCATCATTGCTAAATACCTGAGAGTAATAATAAAAGTTATTAAAATCCGATTTTATGGGGGATTCAATTGTAGGAAGGGTTTGCATATTAATTAAAATGTGAAAACCAACCTGTTACTATATACTTAGTTTGGGTTGGGCTTGTTATACCTCTATGTAAATGTGTCCAATCTGAAGGCCATATGAGTAATTTGCCTTCTTCAGGAATTTCTTTATGGTCTTGAAAATTAAATTGGGTTTCTCCTCTATCAGTTACATTATTAAGATAAAACATCCAGACTAATGCTCTATGTCCAGTTTCAATACCACCCCGTTCACAATGCCATGAATGGTATGCTTCTTGTGGTAAATACCTTTGAATATTGAAATGTGTATCTAATCTAACTTCATCTATACGAGTTAATGAATCTGAGAATTTTGAATAATATTCATCTAATCCTTTATATAATATATGAATTAAATTATTTAATTCAGGATTCCAGTATTTGTCTTTTTCAAAAGAAGGGTTAAATGTAATATCAGTAGATTGTTTATATTCTGGAAGGGGTGCTACAGTCCCTTGGGATCTAACTGATCCTTGTTTTTTATAGGGGGATTGTTCAAACTTGTCAATTAAATTTTGACATAGTTTGGAAGATAAAGCTTGTTTTTTAGAATATATAAACTGCATTACTGATTTCTTTCATCAAGTAGATTTCTCATAGGTCCCGATGGTAATTTGCCTTGTTCTTTAAGTCTTTCTGCAGTAACTAAGGGGCCTACTATATTATTAACTTCATTAATATCAGTATGTTCGTTTATACCACGTGCTCTATTTAATAGTCTTAAATGTAAACTTTCTGCTTGGTGGGTGTTTACATTTTGATTATCAAAAGATTTATCATCTAATTCACTTTTTATCTGAGACCAAATTTGGAGTTCTCTAATTCTATCTTTAGCAGTTTGTTCTAATAAAGCTCTATCATAAAGATTTTCATCTATATTAACTTCAATAGATGCACGTTGTAAATCATCAGTAGTATTCTCTAATTTACGAAATAATTTTTCGTATTTAATTTTATTACGTCGTATTTCAAATGAAGATCTAATGATGTTTTCAAACATTCCTGATTGTTCTCTAACAGCTTGCCAATATTTTGAGGCGTTTGTTGGGTGTCGTATGTCATCTAAAACACTAACACGCATTTCAGTCTCGGTTCTAAAAAGTTGTTTTTTAGACCAAGTGTCAACTAATTCATCACGAAGGGTTAGTAAAGTTTGAGCATCTTCTTCTTTAAGAATGCTTAAGACTGGGGTGAGATCACCTGTAACTATTAAATTTTTAGAATCTTTCATAATAAACTAATTTTATATAACTAAATGTAATAAATAACCTTTTAATTGCCAAATTTAAGGCACAATTAATATAACAGGTTCACCTGGGGTTGAGGATTCTTCTCCATAGACTTGACCAAAAGTTACAGCATCTACATATTCTTGGGCTGCTTCTTTAGTAGTTTCGTTAGCACCTACTCTATTAGCCCATTCAACGTTATCTGTAATGTATAATTCGTTACAAAAATTAAAAATATATAAAGTAGCATTCTCTTCATGAGTTATAAAATCTTTTTGTCCGTCGTTTTGTATAAAATAGTATCCCATATTAATAAATATTAAATTGGATTGTATGGACCTTTTCTACTCCAACAAACTAAACAACAAGTGTAAGTAAGAGAAGCTTCGTATTCATTTGTGGATAGTGTCGTAGGGTTATTACCACCTCCTACAAATGCTGAAGTTTGAGGACCGGCACCTGAAAGTCCAAATACGCTTGTAGGGTTGGTCCCCCCACTCGACCATGAAGAACCATTATATAAAATAGCACATGTTGTTATACTACCGGGTGATCTACCTCCAGTAGCTCCTGCGGCGTTTGAACTTGCACCCCATGCTTCACCATTTCTTTGAGTAGCAGGTTGGTTTGTTCCAGCAGACCATGAAGAACCATTATATTCAGCTGTAAGGTTAGTAGCAGTGTTAGCACCTCCGGCCCGCAAAGCATCGTTTTGTGTGCCTGCTCCTCGAGTACCTAAAGCAGGAGCAGGAGAAGTACCACCGGCGGACCATGAAGAACCATTATATTCAAAAGTACATGTTACTAAAGTACTTGCTCCCCATGTTAAAACAGAATTTTGTGAAGCACCTGTTGCCCCTGAGGCATACCATTGTGGAGTTGGCATAGCGGTTTCTGCAGACCATGAGGTACCG
>TARA_R110000822_G_scaffold186035_4_pt1 | contig 11137 bp, 9 predicted proteins | sample TARA_R110000822 | Tara Oceans TARA_R110000822 (sample SAMEA4397666) | marine metagenome | biome: Polar Biome; feature: [SRF] surface water layer (ENVO:00010504); material: water (ENVO:00002006), including particulate matter (ENVO:01000060) such as... | depth 5 m | reverse complement strand
TTTTTTTCATTAATTCAATAATTTTACACCGCCATATGTGTCGAGAAGATTCTATATGATTTTTATAATCTCTTTTACATGGAAATACTCCTTTTAATGGGGTAATTAAAGGACAAGAATCACATACAAATATTTTTGTATCTACAATATTTTTAATATTCCTTTTTATTAATTCTTTATTTCTTTGTTTTAGATCAGTAGTTTTTATTTCCGTAACATATCTATCAGTATTACAACAATTTTCTTTTTGAGTAATATATCTTAAATTACTTACATTATTATTTAATTTGTTTCTGTCTATATGATCTATTACAAGTTTATCGGGCCTATCGCCTATAAATAATTTAGCTACCATATGATGAACTAAATAATTTTTTCTTGTATTTAATCTGTTAATTTGAAAATATTTATAACCTCTATTTTGAATACTTCCGGCGACTGATTTATAACCATTTTTTAATTTCCTTCTAATATTTCCAAAATTAGAGACTTCATAATTTTCAATATAATGTTTGTAAATCTCCATCTTATATTACATATAAATGTTTTCTTTATATGGTAATAGACCCATTAAAATTCTATGGACTTAATTATTTAATTTTCAAATTTTTGTATTTTCTAACATATAGAACAAACAGTTCAAAAAAATGCAGTCACAAAATGAAGAAAATACACTTACATTAAGTCAAAATTATAATAAATTAAAATCTATGATTAATTTAATGGAGGATGATTATGGAAAGTTTGAAAAGAAAGGTATCAAGGTATCAGCCGCTAAGTTTAGGGCTACTTTACTATCAACTAAGAAATTATGTGATACTCTGCGAAAGCAAGTGCAAGTAATGGTAAAGGCATCAGTTGTACCAAAGGCAAAACAAGTACTGAAGGAAGAACCCGTAAAGATTGAGGCTGCTGAAATTAAGGATGTAATTCCCGAATTAGAGTGTAATGTTTTATCGACTGAAAAACTACTTGTAAAGAAGCCAAGGGTAAAGAGGGCTCCAAAGAAAGCGAACGATAAAATCGTTCAACTTATAGAGTTGGAGAAGTCTTAACCAAATTGTTATATTGTTGCTTTGTCTTTTCAAGATAGACATCACATGCTATGCGGTAAGATTTAGGTTTTGATAATTCAGTATTGATTTCAGTTTTGATTTCAAAGAATTTATTAGAATAATCACCATGAGTTTGACTTTTCTTACCAAAGTTAAAAAACATACCAATACCAGATATTAAACCAATTGACATCATAGCTAAACTGTAAAACAAACTATCACACGAAATTAACGGCGATAATCCAGATAAAACAATTGGTAAAATTATTGCAGGTAATTGAAAGATAATAAATTTAACTTTATTTTTTTTGCTTTTTATTTCGTGATTTGTAGATCGAATTTCACAATCGTCACACCACTTTAATAATAATTGCTCTTCTCGAGACTCCCAAAGCAATTCTTTGCGGCTTTCAGTGTCTTTGGATTCTGGAGTATAATCCCTAGAATCTCTATTAATTTTAATATCGATGTTAGATTTATCGAACTGCATATGTTTAAAACTTTTTCGTTCATGTATATATAACGAAATGTTCAATTTTATAAAACTAAATAAACATTTTAATTGTCCATTAATACACTAGAAGCAAATGAAATTGAAGCCGTAGCCGATGTTAGGGGTTTGAGATAATGCCAGCCATTTGAGGGTAATTGTCTGCTTGGTGGAAAATATAATCGATTTTGGGTTGGTGAATATGTTCCATTACCTAAATAAGCCAAATTACCAGCATTAGAACCGTGAGCATAGGCAACAACATAACCAGTATTACAGTCTATATAATGCCAGTAGGGCTGCAATGTTTGGTCGAATGGGACAAAGTATATTCTATTTTGCATTGGTGAAAACACAGCACCCCAATATGCACCGCCAACAGCTGCAGCTCCGTGCTCATAGGGAACAACCGCGCCAGTATCACAATTTATATAATGCCATTCGATTTCGTTTGACTGACCGTAGGGCACGAAATATATTCTATTTTCGCTTGGTGAATATGAACTATCATTATAGGCAGAGCTACCAGCTATAGGGTGTGTATAGGGAACAACCGCTTCAGTATCACAATTTATATAATGCCAGTAAGTCTCGGACGACTGACTAAGTGGAGAAAAATATATTCTATTTTCGCTTGGTGAATATGAACCGCTTGCATAAGCATAGAGTACAGCTGTAGCGTTGTGCTCATAGGCAACAATCGCGTCAGTATCACAATTTATATAATGCCAGTCAGGCTGTGGTGCTTGAGAACGGGGGGCAAAATATATACGATTTTGTATTGGTGAATATACACCACCATTATAAGCATTAGCAACCGCCGTAGAATTGTTAGCATAGGGAACAACCGCGTCAGTATCACAATTTATATAATGCCAGTAAGTTTGATTTGCTTGACCTGATGGAACAAAATATATACGATTTTTGCTGGGTGAATAAACCCCGCCAAAATAGGCACCGTTAACAGCTGAAGCTCCGTGTGTGTATTCAACGACAGCCCCAGTATCACAATCTATATAATGCCAAACCGGCTGCGGTGCTTGATTACGAGGCACAAAATAGATACGATTTTGAGTAGGTGAATATACAGAACCATTATAAGCATTATTAACAAAAGTAATTCCAGCTGGAGGTTCATAAACATTTACTGTGGTTTCTGAATATTTATTAGGGGCACTTATATTAGTTACGTATTTTTTAACACCACTTGAGGAATACCCAACCATTCTCATAGATGGTAAAACACCCAAATCAACATAGTTCTTTGTAGCAACATCCTGTGGATTTACAGGGTCGGAAGCATTAATGATAGTTCCGTTTTTATTATCAATCAAACCACATGATAATTTTTTATCAAATGTCTCTACAACTTGATATTGCAAAGTTATAATAGGTGAATAACCATCATTGGTAGAAGCGGGGAAGTTTCCTAACGCGTCAGTTCTAATAGAACCAATTACAGAAATATTGCTATCTACAGTAATCGGTGAAGTGCCGGGAACACTGAAAAAATCACCAGCCTTAGCGTCAATTAACACAGCATATTTTCTACCAGCAACATAATTTAATTGTGGATAAGCAAAACTAAGATTATAATCACCTTCAACAGTAGGAGGAAACGAAGGGTCATTATACTTACCAATTGATAGACTGACTACAAAATTATAACTATTTGTATCATAGTTATATTGATAAACAACCATAAACCTATTAGTTTCGTCTGAAGTGCTTCTTTGACTTGATTTAATCTTAAATCGGATGTTTTTTAGATTTGACAAAGCGGTAAATTCAAAACCAGTTTTAACATACAATTGTCCTGCGGTAGTTCCGTCTATAGCAAGGTCGGCACCTTGTCCGTCAAATGCTGTAATATCCGTTCCATCACCAACAGTTGCTATATTTAAATCCTGTGTTATTGTTGTTTTTGTAGCATCTGTAGAGGTCAAACTTATATTTTGTGTCTTAGTGTTAAGGTCTTCTAGGCTGTCAATTAAATATTTTTTTGTTATTAATTCTTGGTCTAATGTAAATGTTGTTTGTGTTGTTGTTAGGGTATTCACTAAATTTTTATTTCCTACTTCACTAATAACAGAAGAACCGTTTAATTTTAAGTCTGTCGCACTTATACCAACATCTACACCGTCTAAATCAATATAGGTTTCTTGTGTGCTGTCATATATTCTATCGGTAGCAACTTCTGGAACTTTAATTAAACCATCTATATTTGTTATATCTGGTGATTGTGATGAGGCTGTAAAATTATCTATTTTTTGAAATTCATCACCAATGCCAAAAATATTCATAGTATTCAAACAATTTTTAAAATTGTTTATTATATATATTATCCAAGAAAAAAAAAATGATTATTAATAAATGTTTTTATTAATGCCGTTTGATAAATCAAACACGAGAACCAAAACTCTTAGAAATATACACGAAAAACTAAAACCCAATCAAGACCATTTAAATCTAAAGTTTCATTTAATTCATTCATTAGTTTTATATCAATTGTGCTAATATTTTTACGACTATGAAAATCCGTGTAATCTAGTGTGTTCGCATCGTTATCTTCAATTTGAAATTTACCAAAATCTACAGTTATAGGAATGTCACAGAATATATTAATTCTCTTTTTATTGTTTTCAATTAAAGACACATTATTAGATAAAGCATTTGAGCTGACATATATATGCTTAAGACCAACTAAATCAGGTAAAGCATCAACTAAAACATCAGTTTGTAAAAGGTAATCCTTATCAATACCAAGCACAGTAGCCATTGGATTTGCAGATGTTTGACTTTCCAAACTGTATAATGAAAAATTCTTACCAGCATCTATGTCAGCTTGAGAAATGGTTACTCGTATTCGCCCGGTTAATGTGTTTTGTGTAAATACAAGGTTAGTTAAACTATTTAACGATTCTTTTAAAGTTTCAATTGTGTATTGGCCAACTGGTATTATGGTTGATGTTGAAACCCCGTCATAATCATGAACAAAGGTATTATTATTATTATTTACATTATATTGTGTATTTGGCACTATAGCCGATTTTAATGAAACTCTTGTTGCTTGTGACAGATCACTGTCATTGGTGGTAAACATCATATCATATTTACTAATTGATTGTATTGATTTATCACGGGAAGAAATTCTAAGTAATCTACTTTTTTGAGCCATTGTTTTAATGTTCGAACGATTTTTCGTTCAGTGTATATAATAGCGAATGTTTTTTTATAATGTTTTTATTAAATAAATTGAACATCTTTGATGTTCGGTATATTAAAAATCTACATTAAATTCATTAAGATCCTGCAAATACCCAGCATACCCTTGCTTAACTAAATTCTTTTGGTTGCTTGGGGTTTTAATTGTTCCAGTTCTAACTGTCTCCTTTTTAATTGTGCGGATTCTAAAATTTGGATCTCGAATTGATCTTGCAATTAATGGATTTATTTTTTGTAATTCTAAAAGAATTGAATTGTCACGGGCTGCTTGTCGAATTTCTAAGTCACTCACCCGTTTATCAGCATTGGTATCTAAAATATTAGCCACTTCACCAATATCACCGCCAACAGCCCTTACAACCCCCGCAATTCTATCAAAACCATCACGAGCAGTCCTTCTTAAACCGGCATTGTCATCCATAATATCAATCATACCAGTTTTTATTTCATCACGAATAGACGATTGCCCGGTAACCACTCTACGACCAGCATCATTTATAGTATTACGAAGAAGTTCTTGATCTCGAGTTATTCGATTTACCCCCGAAAATAGAGATTCGCGGGCCCCCCTAACCTCTTCGCGCATTGATGTTTGTCCTGATAATATTCGACCGGATGAATCTCTAATTACTTTGGCAACTTCATCTTTAGCCTCTGAAACTTGACTCATACTATTTCGAATATCATTAATGCCTTTCAAAAGTCCGTCTGTATTATTTAATGCTGCTTCAACATTTTCATTAATCGTTCTGTAAGTTCCAGATCCATCATTTCTGATAAATGAACCACCGGCTTGATTTGTTCTACGACCATCACCACCCCGAACTGAAGTTCCTTCTAATAAACCCGCTGCTTGCCTCTCGCGTAGTGTTTGGGCTACAGACTCTCCAATACTTACTCTATCAGTTAATAAACCCCTTTCACTAACTTTTCTTTCGATAAAATCGTCTTCACTCATAATGTTTTACTATCGAACGATCGTTTTTCTTTGAAAAACTTCTGTTTAGTATATATATCGAACGATAAAATAGTTCAAATTAATTATATACAATAAACAATAGTTTTTTTTTCAAACAATAGTTTTTTTTTCCATGTTTTTTTGAACATTTTTAATAAAATGTTTTTTTCTTTGAAACAAAACTACTACTACATCGAATATATGTATCAAAGTTTTTTCTAAATCTAGTTTCTACTGGTTCTGGATTATTGGAATACAAAAACGAATGTTTTCCAGTGGTTGCATATTCAATTAGTTTTGCAAATTGTTTTTTAGAAGTGTGTGGCGGGCATAAATCAAAAATTATTAATTCAATTTCATTGTTAGAGCTTGGAAATACAATTAAACCATTTGCTTGAAGTCTGATAACCCTAGGTATTTTAGTATATGATTGAGTGTTAATAACACTAGAAATTAGACTATGCCTACCCATTGTTGCTAAATTTGTCATAGTATCTGATTTAAGGAACTTTTGATTTCCAACAATATCATCAAATATTATTAATACTCTAGAATTTTTACCACAATGTTTTATTCCTTTACTTTCTATTAAATCATCTTGAGTTTTAACAATTTCTTGTAGTCTTTCTTCAGTTGGATCTGTAACCATATGTTCATCATCTAATTTTAAATGTAATGCTAAATCGTCTTTTTTTGCAGTTGGGCTAAATAAATAAATATGATGAAAAAAATCACCACCATAAAATTTAGGTTCATTGCATAAGTGATTGCATAATGTGCTTTTTCCTGATTTTGTTTTTCCAACAAGTAACAACATACTGGGGTATTCATTTATAATACCCGCTTTCATATATTCCGTTTGTGGCAATTTATGTTTTTTAGTTGGCAATGGTTTAACTGTAAGGCTATCCATAGTTTTTCCTTGACGAACATTCATTTTATCGTCCCGTTTAACTTCGTTAAACATTTTAATCCAACTGTTTATCTTTGATAAACTACTATTTAAATGTTTTACTATCGAACGATTTTTTCGTTCAGTATATATACAGAACGATAATAAGTTTGAGTTTTATTTCGAATGTTTTTTTCTTCGAAATAAAACGAAAACATCTTTAAAAAACAAGTTCAATTTATTTTATTGATAAACTTAACATACTTTGTGAAAATTGTTTGTTTCTTAAAGGTAATGTATTTATTTCAACAACTTCATCACGACCATCAAATCGAGCATAGTTTGTTGTTAAATAGTTATACGGGGTTCTATCAAATGGATCTGCTAATCGTCGATCTACTTTTGCCATAAGTGGATTCCCTACTGGTCCAATGTTATTAATTGTTTCTCTTAAAAAACTATTTGAAAAACCGCTTTTTCTATATTTTCTCCCCATAGTACCATACATTTGCCGGCTATATGGGTCTTCTTCTTCAATTCTGGGGGTTCTAACAAAATTTCCTTCAGCAACTCTTCCAAAATATCTAAATGCTTGTTGTTTTCGATAATTTAAGTGAAGTGGATTATCTGGTTCTTCATTTACGGGAATTGGTAAATCAAATAAATTATAATCTCTAATTTCCTCTAATTTTTCGGCTTCAGTTAATAATAAAATATCTTGACCACCAACTAAAAAACTTGGTCTTAAATGTCCAACATTTGAAGGGTTTTTTTTTTCATTTTCAACTTCATCATCATCATCATCGCTATCACTATCACTATCGGAATCTGTTTCAGGTGGGTCTGGGTCGGGATCTCCTGGACCCCTAGGTAATGGAATTGGCTTTCTTTTCTTCTTCTTTTTATCTTCTTTAATCTCCTTAGGGGTTCGAGGTTTAATTGTTTCAATTTCAACACCGTCAGGAGGGTCATCAGAGGGTGGTGAATCAGCAGCCATATCTTCATCAACTGGTTTTTTTGGGACCTCTCCGCTTGGATCCCCACCACCATCAGGGAATGGATTTTGAACTCCTGTTTTAGTATTTAATAAATCAGGAGAAGCAATACCGGGTAATAAATCATATGGATTCGGGGGTGATGGTGATCCTGAATATCTTGTTAAATATGAATTTGTTAAATATAAAGCTTGTGTTTGTGTATATCCGGATTCTAACCAAACACCCATTAAAGCATTTCTTAAATCTTTGTTTTCAGGTGTTAAAGTATCATCAACTGCATCATCCGCGGGTCTTTCACCCGGAACGGTTTCATCGTTCATACTACTACTGCTACTACTGCCTTCAGGTGCTGAAAAATCATCTGCAGTAATTTTAGGGTTTTGTTCAAAACTATCTCTTAAATTATCTAAATCTTTTTGATTTTTTGGTTTTCCATTTTTATTTATATAATCAGATATAAATTTTTTACCACCACCTGATTTATATAAATCACTTTGTTCTTTTTGTGTGTATTTTCCGGCTGTTATAGCTCTAAATAAACTATAATTATTTTTGTTACCAATTTGAGCATCTTTTGTTGGTGTTTTTAACTCAGTGGATTCATTTGAAGGGGGTATTTTCGACTCAGTGGAGTCATTTGAAGGCGGTGACTCAGTGGAGTCATTTACCGGGTTTAAATAGTTTGCAATAGCATCTAAATCATCTAAATTTTCACCCCCATTATTTAAATAATTAGCATATTCACCCGTTTTTACAAATGTTATTTTTTCAGCTGGTGTTAATTTAGATACTTGACCTGATGTATCAAAAGCAGCATTTGGAATTAACGAATACCATTCAGGAACTACAAAACCGGGAGGAACTGGCACACTTGACGGTAATTTACCACCACCACCCCCCATACCCATCATTTGCATACGAGGGGCAGGAGTTATGCCTAATACTTCTTCCATATAAGTTAAAGTCCTAGCTCGTCTCCTTGCCTTCTTTTGACGATCTCTTATTTCTTGTTGAACAATCCCACTAGCAGCACCTAAAGTTAGGGTTTCTCTAGCAATTTGACCTGGTGATAAAAAATTACCATCGTCAATTAAATATTCTTTTTTTGCTTGATAATCTGAAAAGAAGGTGTCATCATCTCTTTTTGTACCTGCTTCTGCAAGTTGCACATTTTTACTGGGGTTTTTAAAAACAACAGGTCTATTTCTACCAAACATAATTAATTAAATGTTTTTTTTTAAAAAACTATATTATAGTATATATAGTTTATCACAGATAAAACATTTAAATAATAGTTTTCAAAAAAAACACCATGATGAACGATATGGCAGACGATCAATTTCTTTCAACCAATGGGCTTTTCTATAGAATGCCCCCTACTCTTTCAACTACTGTTGATCGTACATTTAATCGAGAACAAGCAAATAAAAGTTCTTACACACAAGGTGAAACCATAGTAATTGACCTTAATATTGGTACTAGTTACTTAGACCCTAAAAATGCAATGCTTTCGTTTGATTTAACTGTAACTGCAACTGCGGGTGCTGATAATGCGGACCGTGTGACCTTTGGTAGCGGCTCTGCTGCTAACCTTATTAAAGAAATCCGTTTCCTTTCTAAAAATGGTTGTGAAGTCGATAGAACCACTAAAAGCAATAAACTAACTAAAATTCAGCAGGATTACATGTATTCTGTTGAAGGTCAGCGATACCTTCAGATGGCTGGTATTGGTCGTGTTCTAGGTGGTGCTGCTGGTCTTGCAGCAAACAAACAGAGGTTTGTAATTCCTATGGCTTTCATTTCTGGTTTCTTTCGTCCAGTAGTCAAAGGAATGAAAATGCCTGGTGGTTTAATGAGCGGTATGCGAATTGAACTTACTTTAGAGGACCCTACCCTTTGCTTTCAACGAACTGCAGGCACTGCAACGGCTCTTTCTTATACTATAGAGGACCCCACTATGCTTATGATGCTTCACGAGTTAAATGATCCTACTCAAGCAGTCCTTTTACAGAATTCAAGTGATACCGGTTTAGAATATACATTCCCGTCATATTTCGAATCGGGAGGTGAAAGCACTCAGATTCGTGTAAATGACCAAGTCAAAAAGGCAGTTGGTAATTGTAATAAAATATTTGTTGCTGTGTATGATTTAGCCGGTGATAATAATATTTTAACAATTACCAATGATCCTGTTGCTGCATGCAACAGTACTTCATTTGCTGAGTTTCAGTTTCGTGTAGGTGCTAATTACTACCCCCAGCAGACCATAAAAAGCGATATTGAAGCTTGGTATATTGCAACTTCTGCATTTAAGGGTGGTGAAACAGCAGTAACTTTAGCTGATTATCAATCTGGTGGTAAATTCTTATTATCCCATCCTTTAGAAGCTGATTCAGCTCTTAATTTAAGTGGTATCCCTCTAAATAACTCAAATTTAGCGGCTTATCAAATTGCAATGACTACTAGTATCAATCGTGAATATGCTGTGTTCATTGAATTTATTACCGTAGCGAAAACCTTTATTAATAAAACAAGTATTAAGATCTAAGAGGGCTGTTGCATATCTACTCATTTTATAACAAAGTTCAAAAAAAAAATGATTAAAATATATATATAATTTAAAGCCCAATGTTATTCTTATGATATGTTGTTCTCATATGTCTCGTTAAAGCACCTCTACATATCTCTTTACCACATTCACAAAGTATTATTTCAGATTTTCTTGCTCTTATAGCAAGTTTATTTGTTTCGTTGTATTCTTTAGATTTGATTGCTGCGATTTCTTTTCTACTTTCTCGATATTTTTTTTTATTTGCTGCAATTGCTTCTTTGTTGTTATGATGATATTCTCGTGCTTTAGCTTTTAAATCTTCTTTATTTAATTCGTAATGTGCTCTACAATTAGCATTTTGCACATCTTTGTTTTCTTCATGATATGTCTTGTGATATTCTTTTAAGGTATCTTTATTCTCTTCAGCATATGTTTTATGATATTCTTGAAAATATTCCTTATTCTCTGCTCTATATATCTTTTTGTCCTTTTTAATACTCTCTTTATTATCTTTTGCATATTCTTTTTTAGTTCGACCGGCAATACGACGATTCACACAATCGTTTTCTCTGATAAGTTCTCCCTCCCTTTTTAATAATTCAATTTTACTATTACAAGGACACAATTCTAATAACTCAATGTATGCATCACCTTGTTGAAGTATATCAAATGAAGTAGTAAAGTTACCACCACCTTTTTTATATAATGTATAATTATTCCTATGCCCATGTAATCTTTTAGATAATAATTGTATCGTTGAACCAACATAAATTTGAGTTGTTTGATTACTCCTAATTGCATAAACTTTACCATTTTGATAGTTCGGCATTATTCGTTTTTAATCGGTTTTAATAGTATGTTATTATCTAATCTTTAACTGGTTTTTCAAATATAAAACAGTGCATTTATTAGCAACCATCAAAAAAAAATGATTAGTTTTTTGTTCGATAAAATCGTTCGGTTAATCA
>TARA_R110000822_G_scaffold51419_2_pt1 | contig 11142 bp, 14 predicted proteins | sample TARA_R110000822 | Tara Oceans TARA_R110000822 (sample SAMEA4397666) | marine metagenome | biome: Polar Biome; feature: [SRF] surface water layer (ENVO:00010504); material: water (ENVO:00002006), including particulate matter (ENVO:01000060) such as... | depth 5 m | reverse complement strand
GGTATAGAGGCTAGTGCGACTGCTGACCAAACGGATTCTGAAATAGAGACAGCATATAATAATCAAGTTGCTGTAGCGACTCAAGCGGAAGCTGAGGCTGGTACTTCAACTGCGGTAAAAAGGTTTACACCTCAAAGGGTTAAACAGGCAATTGATGCTCTTGCTGGTGGTGGTAGTGGTAATGCTATTAGCATGTCGGTACAAAAAGATTCTTCTGGAACAATAAATAAAGGTCAGGTTGTTATGTTGGCTGATTACGATGTTGGTGCTGATTTAACTACTGTAGAGTTAGCAGATAATAGTGCTGGTTCTACGATGCCTGCAATAGGTATCGCTACAAGTTCTATAGCTCAGGCTACTACTGGAACTATAATTATATTTGGTAAGGCTACTGGGTTAGATACTTCTTCATTATCATTAGGTGATGTTTATGTAAGTACTTCTGGAAACTTAACTAATACTAAACCTACTGGAACGTCAATAGTTCAAAGGATAGGTAAGGTGACTAGAGTTAGTGCTAGTGTTGGTGAGATAATAGTATTTGGTGGTGGTATGGATAATGTTAATTCTAGTACTGCTGATTACTGTAGAGGTTCAAAAGCTAGTGGAGATTTAACTGCAAGTTATAGTACTGCTGACCAAATAATCCCAATAACAGTACAGTCAGAAAATAGTAATACTGATAAATTTACGATAACTGGTAACGGTATCAGGGTAACTCAAGCTGGTAGATATAGGGTTAATTGTTCTACAACTATTAATAGTACAAATGCTCAAAGGGCTAACCCTATTATGAAGATAACGGTTAATAATACTATAGCCGTAGACAGTAATAACGAAGAGTATCAAACTTTTGAACACTACGCTAGAAACGCAGGTAGTTCAAATCGTTCTTCAGCTGCTTTAGATATAGTACTTGATTTATCTGTTAATGATGTTGTTAGAATTATATTAACAGAAGGTGGCGTTACTTCAGATACAAGTGTTGTTATTAACTCTACTGGTACATTTCTTGAACTTAGTGAAATGGTAGCTGGTGTTGTTACACCAGTAGTGGGAACTACTAAGGTTATTGTTAAAGGAGCAATGGGTGCTAATCAAACAGCGAATAATACAACACCAATAGTAGAATTTGTAGATTCAGGCACCCCTGCAGGTGGGGCAATTGATGTAAATGGTGAGTGGGATAATACTAATCACAGATTTACTGTAGGTGCAAGTGGTGCTGGAACTTATTTTATACAATCCCAAATATTTTTAAATAATGCATCGGCTTGGTCAACTTTATTTTTATATAAAAATGGAGCTATTTACTCTCCATTTGCAGGTTTTGGAACAGCAGCTGGGTGGGACAATTTAGATGGTACTATTCCTATTGATTTAGTTGTTGGTGATTATATAGATATTAGAATTTATTCATCAGCAAATGGTACTATTGATTTTAATAACTGGGCGGATAGACAGTCATTTAGTATAACTAAAGTTAGTGGTTTTCCACCACCAGGTGGAACAGATATTAATGCGGTACATACTAATGTTAGTGGTGAGATTATTGCGTTAACTGAAAAAACATCAGTAGCTAATACCGATGAGGTTATTATAGAGGAGTCAGATGGTACTAAAAAGAGTATGAAGCGTAGAACTTTTGTCGCTCCTATTACAACGTCTGTAGCTTCTACCGCAACATTAACTGTTGATGCTGATGCGACAGATATGGCTATTGTCACGGCGCAAGCGGCTACACTAGCAATAGCAGCACCAACTGGTACTCCTAGTGAGGGTTGGCAATTGTTTTTCAGAATTAAAGATAATGGTACGGGGAGAACTATTAACTTAAATGCAATATTTAGAGACTTTACTGGTGACTTCCCTAGTGCTACAACAGCAGGTAAAGAATTGTATTTTGCATGTAAGTATGATGCAGTTTCAACTAAGTGGGATATATTAGCTTGGAAAATATTACCTTAATTAAACGTTTTACTTTTTGTAAAAAATACCTATAATGAATTATTATATAATAACTAAAATAGAAATGGAAGGTACTGATATGGTTCAGTACCCGTTCGGTTATACAACATCTGAAGAAGATTCAATTGCTGTAGTTAAACACTACGATGAGTGTATTGGTGATTGGATATTAACTAATATAGACGACTTAGAAAGTGGTGTAATTGATATTTCTGAATTTTTTAAAACTAAACCTTTGTGTTATAATTCATCTTGGACTACAACTAGTATTGAAGGAATGGATTTGACTGAAATTACAGATATAACAACTTTAATATAGTATATATGGCAATAACGGTAGGGAATAAATCAACAAACACAACGACGCCAGGTTCAAATTCATTTTTAACCTTTAATCATACACAAGATACAGGTTCTGACGGTCTGATAGTAGTTGCTATATCTATGTCAACTGCAAATAACTCGACCACTGTTAAATATAACGGTGTTGCTATGACAGAAAGATTAAAGTACGGGTCAGGTCAAATTGGTCAAAGGTGGGGTTTTTGGGAATTAGCGGCTCCAGCTACAGGGTCGAATCAAGTTAGAATAGATTTTACTGGTAATGTTTTTAATCCAGTAAATACACAAGTTCAATCTTTTACTGGAGCAGAAGCTGGTGGGCTAGTTGGGAATAATGACCAAGCTTCATCACCACATTCAAGAACAAGAGCTAGTATAACGGCAGGTTCTCTTATGATGGTAATGTCTGTTAGTACAAGTAATATTGGTGGGGGAACTTTAAAAGTTGATGGTGTTACTATATCTAAAAATACTTTAAATAATAATAGGTATCAAGCTGTTGGTACTTCTACAAATGCATTATCAGCAGGTTCAGTAGTTTGTATTGCAACAGGGGCCGCTAATTGGAATACCTTATCAAATCAAACACTTGAGATTAAAGTAAAGTCTGGTGGTGGTGGTGGTGGTTCGACTACTAATGATTTCTTTTTAGTGATGTAATTATCTAATCACCATAGATATCTTTTGGTTTAATACATTTATCTTTTATTAATTTTTCTACGAAAGCAAACATCTTAAGACCATTTTCATTACAATAGTCTTTAAGTATCTTGTGAGTAGACGGTGTGATTTTAAGGTTTTTACTACGTTTCATAAGTCTTTTTTATATAAGTATGACAAAAGACATACAAAAGTCATACTAATTATGGAGTATTCTACTCCATAAGAATTTCTTTTCATTTCTGATACATATTTATTATTAGAAATAAGAAGAATAATTTTAACAACTTAAAAATAAAAGTCAATGGCTGAAAACAGAGTATTCGTTAGTCCAGGTGTTTTTACATCGGAAAGAGACCTAACCTTCGTAACTAGAAAGGTTGGTGTTACAACTTTAGGACTTGCGGGTGAAACAACAAAAGGACCAGCATTCCAACCAATCTTTATCAATAACTTCGATGAATTTCGTAGATTTTTTGGTGGATTGAATGCAACAAAAATTAAAGAAAATGGAGCTCCGAAATATGAACTTCCATACATCGCTAAGTCTTACTTGAGTGAATCAAATCAATTATTTGTAACAAGAACTTTAGGTTTGTCAGGATATGATGCTGGTAAAGCTTGGGCCGTTACTTTGGATGCTGCAATGGATTCTACAACAACCGCTACAACAGCAGGTCCAACAAGTGAAGCAACTTTGATTACTTTCTCAGCTAACTCAGCTGGAGTACTTCTTTCAGTTACTAGTTCAAACGCTTTATTACAAAGTTTGTATGCTGCTGGTGATTTAGATGCACAATTAGCATTTTTACCAACTTCAATTACAGGAACAACAGCAACTATCACGCCAACTTACCTTAAGGTGACTGAAGCTGGTTCAATATTTAGTGGTTTATCTGCTAGTTTAGAAGTAACTGCTAAAGGATTGAATGGTACTGATATTACTGGAACAACTTCAGGGATTACTACTGAGTACAGTGGTTTATCTTACACTGGTGTTGAGAACACTGTAGTTGCGGTATTGAGAAGTAGAGCAGCTTACGATGGTTTAGAGACTTTAAACTTCCAAGTAACTGGAACAAACATTGGATTTGATTCTACTATTACAACTGGTTTAGATAATCCAAAAGGTGCATTCGCATTATCAGGAATTTCTAACACAACTGGTGTATTCAACTATGAATTGTCTTTCAATTCTTCAAATAAAAATTACATTAGTAAAGTTCTTGGAACTGCAGCGAATGATTCTAAGACAGCGGTATTCGTTGACGAGGTTTATCAAACAATGTTAGACCAATACACAACTGATGGAAAAATCAGAGGTATTAACAACACATTAGTAACTTACGATACTGGATACAACAACAACAAGAAAATATTTAACGAAGCACAATCTCCTTGGGTAACTTCTGAGGTACGTGGTACAAACTTATTCAGATTGTTCAAATTCTGGACAATCTCTGATGGTGACACTGCTAACCGTGAAATTAAAATTTCATTCATTAACATCAAGCCAGATAATAAGACTTTTGATTTAGTAATCAGAAACTTCTACGATACGGATGCTAAACCATCAGTATTAGAAAAGTACGCAGGTTTAAGTATGGACCCTGCTTCTAACAACTTCATCGGTAAAAAAGTAGGAACTAAAGATGGTTTATACCCATCTAAAAGTAGCTACGTATTAGTTGAAATGGCTGAAGGTGCTGATGACCCAACTATTTCTAACGTTAAAACTTCATTCCCATCTGGATTCGAAGGTATGCCACAGAGAGATGTTAACGGTGCAGCTGCTGATAGTAACACTGGAATCGAAAGACCTGTTATTAGATACAAGGAGTCTTACGGTGCGTTCGAGAACAAGCGTAAATTCTATTTAGGTGTTTCTAACACTGTTGGAATTGATGAATCATTCTTAGAATTCAAAGGTATTCCTAATAGCACTTCATTTAACCAATGGACTGCAACAACTAAAGGTTTCCACATGGATATAGCTGCTTCGGCATCTACTATTGATGGTGTAGCAATTCCGATTGATACAACAGGTGGTACATTCTCACCAATATTCGAATTCGATACAGGTGTAGCAGAATTTAGAACTGACGCTGGATTAATTGGTGGACCATACGAAAAAATTGAAGCACGTAAATTTACAATGGTATGTTACGGTGGATTCGACGGATGGGATATCTACAGAACAAGAAGAACAAACGAAGATACGTATGCAATCAATGGAACGAAAGGTATTTTAGGAACTCCTACTAACTTTAGTAACATTGCATTAGCAAATGGTGATACAGGGATTAACTCTGATTACTACGCTTACTTAGAAGCAATTAGAACATTCAATAACCCAGAAGCTGTAAACATTAACGTGTTCGCAACACCAGGAATTGATACTCGTGATAACTCCAACTTAGTTGAAGAAACTATCGAGATGATTGAACAAGAAAGAGCAGATTCATTATACATCACAACATTACCTGATACGGATTCAAGCGGAGTTACTCCAATTAGACCATCAGATGCTGTAGGTATCATGGATGACAAATACGATAGTAACTACACAGCTACTTACTTCCCTTGGGTACAAATCAATGATACAGAAAACAATGTGTACATGTTCATACCACCAACAAGAGATGTAGTTAGAAACATCGCATTAACAGATAACATTAAATTCCCTTGGTTTGCAGTTGCAGGTATTGAGAGAGGTGATGTTAAAGCGATTAAAGCTAGAATTAAACTGACTCAAAATCAAAGAGATACATTGTATGCTGGAAGAATTAATCCAGTTGCTACATGGTCTACTGAAGGTGTTAAAATCTGGGGTAATAAAAACTTACAAGTTAACGAAACTCAATTGAATAGAATTAACGTAAGAAGATTATTACTACAAACTAGAAAGTTAGTTTCTGCGGTATCAATCAAGTTATTGTTTGAACAAAACGATGATGTGGTTAGAAAGCAATTCTTAGGATTAGTTAACCCAATATTAGAAAATATTAGAGCTAGTAGAGGTTTATCTGATTTCAGAGTTGAACTAGATGATAGTCCAGAATCAAGAGACAGAAACGAATTGATTGGTAGAATATTTATTAAGCCAGTTACAGCGTTAGAGTTCATCGAAGTAGAATTCGTATTGACTCCAACGGGAGCAAGTTTCGATGATATCTAAGATATAATCAACAAAACAAATTAAAAGCTGCATGTAAATGCGGCTTTTTTTGTTTAAAAGCGATATTTATTAATAGAACAAATTTAACATGAAAAAAGTATATATAACAGAAGCACAAGCAGAATTGATTGTTAACCACATTAAGAATGAAAAAGCAATCAACGAGAGTTGGAAGGACGTAGTATTGGGTGTTGCCTTATTAGCTGGTATCAGTTTAACAGGACACAACAAAGCGCAAGCACAGACGGCTTTAGAAGACTCAAAGGTGTTAGCACAGGTTCAATCAGTTTTACAGGACGAGAGGCTCTCTAAAGTGGTTGATAGCTTGGAATCAGCAGGTTTAAACAACGCTGAAGAATACATCAAGAAGAATGCTAGGAAAATAGAGAAGAAATTCGACCAAGCGAGTGTACGTGTAAAGGGTGTTAAAGGTGGTGTGAAGGTTTATTATGGTGATGAAGTAAAAAAAGTTGAAGTTTCTAAGTATCCAGAGTTGGTTAAGAAACTTAAAGCTGGTTATGCTATCACAGAAATATCTCAAGATACAATCAGACAAATAATGACTGATACGGTTCAAGGTGAATCAGTAGTTGACACACTTAAATTACCATATAACGTTGGTGATTTATTTGGTTCTGGTAAATTCGTGTTAAGTCAGGATGGTAAAACATCAATTAAAGAGATTCTAGACAGTTTACAGTCTCAAGGGTATTCTGTAATCGGAGTTAACATAGAGTCTTCTACGGATAAGCAGAGAGTGTCTGATGACCTTAATAGAAAAGTAGGTGACTTAGGTTATAAAACTGGTAATGAAGGTCTATCTCAAGTTAGAAATGACCAAATTAAGAAAGTATTATTAGATTTAGGTGTTGATACGACATTAATTAAACAAACCGTTAAATTTAATGAGGGTAGAGGTAAGTTAGGTGCTGTTAATCCACAAGATGCTAGTGCAAGATACGTAACACTACAAATTGATATGATTAAGATTGCTGATGAAGCTCCAGAAGATAAGGTAATCACTACTGTTGAAGAGGTGATTGCTTATAATTTCGAATTAGCTAGGGTTACATCTAAAAGATTCTCAATCAGATTACCTAAAATGTCAGTTAATCCAAGTGGTGGTAAGAAAGGTAAGTGTAATAATTCATCTTGCCCAAGCTTTAAGTAGATTTTACACCTTCTATCGTAATAGTAGTCTGAGTTCCTTGACCTCTATCGTTTTCGGTTACACGAATATTAATTTTCGCATCACTTGATTTCAAGTTGTAATGTGAAGCTAATACTTTAAGTAAATCGTTTTCAGTAAGTTCTATTTTTGTTGTTATTTTAGCCATCTTATTAAGATTTTTACATTTGTATGGTACCAGTGTTGGTCCCGATGTTTATTACTTCTGGTTTATTACTTAGTTTTTCCACTTGAAACTCAAGCCAAGCACAGTAAGTTTGTAAATATTCCTTACCACTTATACTGTTACCCATGATTGTAGGTGTTTGCAGTTCAAATTGTTTTTGTAATTTTGTTTTATCAGTTCCCATCTTTAACTTATTTAAACCAATTATTAGAATTGTATAACCACACATCTTCTTTATGACTTTCATATGTAATAGTCATGAATGGCCCAGTTTTACTCACAATAAAATTAATCTTATCGATTACTAAATCATTTTGTTCAGCTATGTAGTTTTTAAAGTCACTTGTCTCACAAATGATGTGATAAAGCTCACCGCCCATCTTAAATTCAAATAATACTTCAGTGGAATCAGATTTATCAATAATAACTTCTGAGTTACAATTACACGTACTATCACCACTTTCCATAGTGTTGAAATACAAGGTGTCTTGCGAATAAACGTTCGAAAAAGATATTAATGCTAGGAATAAAATTGATGTTTTCATGATATGATGTTTTAATGTTATAGTTAAAGATAAGTAAAATAAACCACCCCACCAAATCTTTTTTTATTTAATTTGAATTAAATGAGTTAATTTACTAAGTTTTTTAAGAAATTGTATATTTATAACTAAGAACAAGAAAATAATAAAACTTAATTAATACAGATATGTCAGATTTAATCGTTAAGATGCCATTACCATACGAACCTAAAAGAAAAAACCGTTGGATTTTTAGATTCCCAGCAAGTTTAGGTATGCAAGAATGGTGGTTAGTATCGGGAGCTAGACCTTCTATTACACAAAATGAGGTAGAGATTCCTTTTTTAAACACATCAACTTGGGTTATTGGTCGTTTCACATGGGACCCAATCACTCTAGTAATTAGAGATACTATCGGGCCATCAGCTGCACAAGCTGTAATGGAATGGGTAAGATTACACTCTGAATCAGTTACAGGTCGTCAAGGTTATGCTGCTGGTTACAAGAAGGATGTTGAAATCGAAATGCTTGACCCTACTGGTGTTGTTGTAGAGAAATGGGTTCTTCAAGGAACTATGGCTACCAACGTTGGATTCGGTGATTTAGCAATGGACGATGATTCTTTGGCTGATATCTCAATTGATTTGAGATTTGACCGTGCAATTTTAGTATTCTAAGACAAAAACAATTTTTTTTATTTTTTAAAAGCCTCGCATTTATGTGGGGCTTTTTTTATAGTATCACTTCGGTTATATCTATTTTACAACCTATATTCTTACTAAGTTTGTTGATTGATGTACCAGCTTTACCGATTAACAAACCAGGTCTTCGTAGATGTACCATCAAAGTATTTGTTTCTTCAAAATACTCTAAATTACATACACCCATTTGGTAGGTTGATGGTGTTAGTGGTTCTGCGTCAACTCCGTAACATCCATCAAAGTATGTTAGGAATAATGATTTATATGTGTTGTACTCTCCCATTATAAAGTTCCTATATTACGTTCTTCTAAAAATTTAAGTTCTTCTTCGATATCTTCGTCGCTCCAATAGTCTTTAATAGCTTCATCAACAATTTCACGAACACACCAGTTGGCTTTTGTCAAGTACCGTAAATAATCACTATCACTTAACGTACTTAAACGTTTTATTAATTCTTCTTTCTTGGTCATGAGAATAAATGACTTTCAGTATCACTTCTAGAGTGCATATCTCCACCCGTTTCATAGTTGGTTGGATGTGAGTGCTTAGAAACATCTTTAATTAGCTCTAGAACCTCATCATTAATACCCTGCTTGATGATTGTACCTAACCATTTAACATAATCCACATCATTGAACTTACAATCGAATTTAACGTCCTTACCGTTCGCTAATGCAAAACCTAATTTAGAGGTCCTAACAATTGAGGGGTCCACAAACTCTTCTGGAACATCAGTTAAAATCTGTCTCAAAGTTAACCACTTATACTTTCCGAATGGTACTTTCCATTCTAACCCTGCTTTTGCCGCCATGTTATGATTTTCTAATACTTACACTCGTTCCAGATGTGTGTTTTATTAATTTAAAAGCATCTTCCAATGATTTCTTAAAAAACTTAGCTTCGTTTTCACTTGTGAATGCTTCAGCTTCAGTTCTAGTATCAGTAGAGAATTCTCCGTACCTTGAATTCCATTCTACTATCCACGTATGTACGTTTGTGCTTAATACAACCGTTACATCATAATCAGGAAATAACCTTGGTGGTTTCTTAAATAATTTTATTCCAAACATATTTTAATTAAAGATTAAGTTGTTTAACCAGTATAACCCAACCACAGCAACTGTAATTGCGATAACATATCCTTTTATTTGATTTCTATTGTGATTTTCTAACCACTCATCATTCTCGTTTACAGCTTCTTCTTGGTCTTCCTTACCCATTTCAATAAAGTAAGGGATGTCTACCATTTTGTTAGCTTTATATTCTCCCCAGTTAGTCACGAACTCATCATACCATTGAATCGTCTTACCAATCACCTTCAATTTACGTAGTAAGAAATCTCTTTCTATTTCTTCTTTTGTTTCAAGTCTTTTTTTAACAGTTGACCCTTTTAATCTAACAAGTGAATCTAAATCACCTGATAAAGAATTTTTCTCAAATTTAGTTTCAATTACTTCTACGAAATCAATAACCTCAGCTACCTCATAGATATTACTATTGGATTTGATTAATCCAAGGTAAGAAGAATCTATATTAATAAGAGTGTTTAAAGTCTCGATACCAGTTTTGATATCGCCTAATACAATTTGCGCTTCACCACAGATATATAAAGCTTCTAATCTAGTGTTGTCTAAAGCGACTGATTCTTTAGCATATTTAATTGCCTGTTCTAAATCACCATTTAAGTAATTTGCAAAAGCTAAGTGTTGTGCAACCTCACTACCAACATTTGGAGCTTCATCTTTAGCATATTCAAAAGATACTAATAAAGATTTGATAGCTACACCGATGTCTAATGTACTTGAGTTATATAAATGAATTTTACCAATTTCATGTTGTACTAAGAAATCACGTTTGTTTAATCCAGCTGCTTTTTTGAAGAATTCTAAAGCATCAACATATCTTTTTACATTTCCAAATGATTGCCCTAAATATTTTAAACCTTCACTGTAGTAATGTAAACGTTCCTTTTCGAAATCAGGAATCATCATTATCTCAGCTAATTTATCTATTCCAGTATTAACTAAAGACATTTGCTCAGTAACAGCACGCATTCTCATGTCAACCTTACTAGCTAAATCATTAATAGAGTTATTAACTAAAGACTGAGCTTTAATTAAATTATTGTGTTGTGATTCTTGTGCTTGTAATGTAGATAAATAACCAGTCTTAATTTCAGATTGTAAAATTTGACGGTTAGCTGAATCTAATTTAGATTTATTTTTATCATAATCAGATAATTGATTATGAGATGACATTCCAACTAATGAATTTGGTAACCCTAAGAAATCTCCGATATAATGTGACATAGTTTGATGTTTTAATGTTGATGAAGTAAATATACATAAAATAAACGTTACCACCAAATAAAAAACAATAAAATTACGTAATTGCTATCGCAACTACTGTTAACATT
>TARA_R110000822_G_scaffold6851_4_pt1 | contig 11182 bp, 25 predicted proteins | sample TARA_R110000822 | Tara Oceans TARA_R110000822 (sample SAMEA4397666) | marine metagenome | biome: Polar Biome; feature: [SRF] surface water layer (ENVO:00010504); material: water (ENVO:00002006), including particulate matter (ENVO:01000060) such as... | depth 5 m | reverse complement strand
TGTTACTATTCTACCATCGTACCTAAATTGGTGGTTAATGTACTTTTCTCCTTTTGCAATCTTTTTTCCTGTACCGTAGCATTGTCGCTTTCTGCTACTTGTATTCTCGGTTGTAGAGCGTACATTATCAAAAACAACGGGTGCTAACAATGTATATAAATAATTGCTTGGTTTTAGTATCTCGTTTGTAAATGCCATTTTATTAATTTCTATCTATTTCCTACCCAAATCCACCCTAATAATAACTTACAAAAAAATCTGTTTATCCTGGTTGGTTTTTTTGTAAAATTAAATCTAATACTGTTTTCTGGAGTTCGCTTATTCAACTCATCAATCAGATGATTGTGTTGTTTTATTAGCGCTTTAAATAGTGGCAGTGCCCCCTCATTATTTAAGCTCCATGTACCTTCTCTAAAAGCTATTTCAAAAGCCCCTTTATCCGTTTTTCTGTCTATTTTTCCTATCATAATCTTATTATATTTATTTTGTTTCTATTTTAAAGTTAAAACAACCAAGCTCCAAGAGCAAAACCCACTGCAAATACTATTACAAATGGTATTAGTAGTTTATTGAATAATTGTTTGGCTATTTCTCCGCCTATACCTTCCATCATAATTTAATAGTTCTATATTCCACTTCCACATCCTGACTCTTCGCATAGTCTAACGCGTACTGCATGCCCTTGCTAATTCCATAGTCAATATAAAATACATGCAAGTCTGTAACTCTCTTCCAAGCTAACCCCGCGTTAATTCCTTGCATTCTCTCTATTTCGTTGCTATCATCTAACACCCCTTCTTGAGTGTATAATAAGTGACTTGCTATTGGCGCCTCTCCGCGATCCAAACTGTCTTTCAAACACTCTCTGGCGTACTTCAGGTTTCTCTCTATATCTCCCGCGTAAGGGCTTTCTAGTATTACTCTTTTCATTGTTCGGTACTCCCCGCTATTTTATTGTAGTTACTCTTAACTTAGCTTGGTGGTAACCCTCCATGTACTCTGCTATTGTTTCAATATCTGTTGTAAAACTAAGTTCGTTCAAGCTGTCCGCAGGTTTTAAATCTTTTAAGTCTCTTAAATAATCGTAAGCGCTCATATTTTTCATGTTTAATTATATTTGTAATCCTCTCTATAAGACGCTGGCACAACATCCTCGTAATTACTTTTGCAAGTTTCACATTTGCCCCTTGTAAACCTAACTTCTTCTTCGCAGTTTACGCAATAATTAATTTTTACCCCTTTCATCTTTTAATATTGTGGTCTAACCATGTAAAAAGCTCTGATCTATAGTACTCTGGAGAGTATTGAAATAGTGTAAATACAAAATTACTCCCTGGCGTTATTAAAAGAGGCCCTTCATCATAATGATTGGTGTTTCTAAGTAGAAAGTGAGTTAGCTCATGGTACACTAGCACCTCTAACTGCTGTTTTGTTGCAAGCTCCGAAATATTTATAAAGGCCCTGCCTGATTTATTTTGGTAGGTCCTCGCCCAATCTTTTGGTTCCGTCTCCATGTTCAAATAAATACCCACTAGGTTTACACGGAACTCCATTGGGTCCACACCAATTGAAATAGCCCTCTGTAAGAAAGAATTATAGTAATCCTTTACCCTATAATCTATTTCCTGTCCAAATGAATTTAAACAGCATAAAAATAGAATTATTAATGTTAGTTTTGTTTTCATTTGGTAAATATAAAAAACCCCTGTGTATCTCACAAGGGTTTTAACGTTTTATTTGGAATTTATTTTTAATCTACTCTCGCTCTTAGTTTACCAGTTGAAAATAAAGTATAAACTTGGCCGTGGTAGCTTATACCTACTCCTGGGTCAGAGCCTATCATCCAAGTAGATCCCACAGGGTACTTTTCTTCATCGCAGGTTGCTACAATTTTACAGTCTTGCCATTCGTGGGAGGCTTGGGGAGATGTGTTTGGTATGAAAATTCCCGCTTCTGTCTTTTGCATTGCCTCTTTTTTCTCCTCGGGTTTTATCACTTCTATAAATAGCATCCCTTCTTCTAATTTAAAATTACTCATCTTTAAAAAAATTTTGGTTTTCCTCCCATATTATTGTAAATTCCTTTCTATCTTTTTCCCACACACCAGTTAGCTCAGGGTACAATACCGAGAGCTCTGGTAATAGGAGGTCATATTCTTCTTTTGCAGTCATGCTAGTTACCTGGATCTTCTTTTACATCCTCTTGTACAGGTTGTGTTTCTTTAATTTCTGGTCCCAAGTCTTGCTCTGGCTGAGGTTGCTTTGTTTCCATCTCTATGAAATTACCGTTGTCAACATTTTCCTTGAAAATACCATAAAAATACCCCTGAAGCTCCAGCCCAAACAAAGAAAACTCGTCTCTCTCTGGAGCCGCTTTTGCTGCTGCTTTTTTTGTCAGGTCTAAATCGAAGTTTTTATAATAATCTCTTTCAAGTACTTCTTGTTTAACTCCTTTTTTCTCTAGCTTCTCGTGGGTTGCTTTACTGTACCAAGAAAACCTATCCTCAATTTTGTAAGTAGTGTGGTCTTCCACAATTTTATTTACAAAATTGTTAACAGCAGCGTAAACTTCCAACGGAACTGATACTGGTTTTGAAGGGTCTAATTTTACTTTGTTGTAATCCATTTCTTTTTCTTTCATTATGATGTGTAATTTGTATTAGCTGATATTAATTGGCCTGAATCTTTAGGGTACTCTACCTCTCGAAAAGATGCCGCGGTCAACAGTTTATTTTTGAATCTTTGAAAAACAGCTTTAGTTGTAAAGGTATACCCTTTCCTAGCTAGGCTTTCTGCCTCTAGTCTATTAGGTTCAATTTTAACTACATCTAATGTAGCTATGTTTGCCAAATACCATTTTGGAATTGTGTTTGCTCTGTTCATGTTATTTTAATTTAAAACCGCCAAGTTAATGACGGTTATATTGTTGACTATAAGTTAGTTACTAAAAAGGTAAATCGTCATTATCACTTACTCCCGAGGTAGGTGTAGCTGGCTTGGCCGTACTAGTTTTAGTGGGTTCCGCGCTAACTGGAGCTGGTTGTGACTCAGTAGATGTTTCACCACCAAACCTAGCCTCTATCTCTTTTAACTTATTGTAGTAAAATTTATTACTGGGTGTCCAGTCCCAAGTAACTCCTCCCATACCATCATCACCTTTTACAGGTCCTGGGATATCGTCGTAGCTAATAAATCCTGTAGACTTCCCTTTACCCTGATCATTTTTAATATCTTGGTAATTCATATACAAGTTTAGGTTTTCGTAAGACTTGCCATTTTTTCCCTGCGATGTAGATATCTTAGGAGTCATGGTAACTGGCTCTCCTACTGTGTAACCGTCAAGGGCCGACAGCATAATTTTAACCTCATCTGTGTAACCGCCTTTATTTTTTAAATTCACCGAAATCTTGTTGGTGACTTCTCCCTCCACAAGAGAAAGCTCCAGGAAGTTTAGTTTTCTACCATCGAAATCCACTTCTTTAGTGCCAAAGTATTTAGGTGTGCCCTGTATAGTACCTTTATACTTGTGGTATGTTTTTTTACCTTCGCCGTAGGTAATTTCTTCGTAACCTTCTTGAGGTGTTTTTGACTTAAGGTAAAACTGACCTTTTTTTCTGCTAATTGAATAATTGTTGTACTCCATTTTTGTGTGTGTTTGGCGTCATGCCATTTAGTTATTTATTTGGTAAATTTAGTTATTTTTTCTGTACTGTGCAAGTTTTTCAAACACTTCCTCAAAAGATTCTTTGACTTGAACTATGCCACCACCTGCTTTCTCCAAAACAGTGCACCATGTAAATGCAAATATATTCTCGACACAGTAAGGATCCACTGCTGCCTCTATCTCTTCATAATCATAATCCTCATCGCCGAAGTCCATATCGTCTATGGGTATAGTAAAGCTGTGCACTGTCTCTTCTTCACCTTCCTCTTCTTCCACGTCCAGTCCGAGTACTCGCCTTAGTTCTTCATCTTCGGTCTCTTCCCTTTTAGCTGGTCCAAAATCCAAATCTTTCATTTGGTCTATTGACTTTTTAGTAACCTCTCTTTCAAGAGCTTCTTTTTTTTCAGTTCTGAATATTTGTGTAAATCTAACCATTTTGTTTTTCTAATATTAATTGTAATCTTGCTAGTGCGTTCCACGCAACACTGGCGGCGTGGTCTAACTCTGTTTCCTCTTCTTCTCCAATATTCATAAGGTGCCTTGCAATCGCGTCTGTATACTGATTGATTGCATTTGGAATCCTTCTAAAATTTGACCAATCATCGCCCTTCTCATATTTATCATGGCCTTTCTTAGAATTCATTGCCACTTTTTCTAATGCCAAAGGAAATTGTCTGGATATCATTATACCTAATGGTGCCTTATATTGACTGTGCTTTTGCCCCTCCTGTCCTTTTTTCCGCTCTTCTGCTTCTTGCCCCATAAGGGACTTTATATCTTCTGTGTGTGGTCTTTGCCATACAGAGTAGTTCCCTAATCCTGTTGCTGTTGAAGTTGTTGGAATAGAAAAAGACTTACTACCAGGATAAGGGCTTTCGTACCCTACGCTGTTAGGAGAAGAAAGGTGACTTATTTCTTTCTCCTCTTGGTTTTCTTCGTGTTTTGTTATGCTATTTCCCATTTTTCTTTTTCTTATTGTCTTTTTCAAGTGCGTTAATTACATTCCTAGCGTGGAAATTCCCAACGCGTCCATTCAGACAATACTCATTCTCTATGCAATCGGAACATATAATAGCTTTTGTTTCTTTCCAGTTTAAAAGGGACTTTTGTGTTGTGAATTCCAGAATCTCTTTCGCGTGAGAAGTCTCTTTTTCTATTAGTTGTTTTACTATTTCAGATGATGAGTTATAGTCGGCCCATGTTTCCATTTTACCCGCTTCAAAATAAACCCACTCGCCTTTCTTCTTGCCTTTCTTGGATTTATACTTATTGAAAGGTTTTTTACCTCTTTCTTTTAACTCTCTGGCCCCAACAATTCTTTTGGCGTCTGTTTTGATTGTTTTCTGACCGTAGTAAGTATAGTCTTTTCCTGGGTTAATTATATTACCTAAAGTTATCTTATAAATGAATCCGTAAGGTTCATACCCCAGTATATTTTCTATCTCTTTTAGGGTCGTAACCTCTTTACCTTGATATTTCCAATTGCTCATATTTTATTTTACAAAATTAGGTTCTCCTTCTTTTACTTGCCATCTTAAATGTATCCAACCTGAAGGTATGTAATGAGAAACATTTTGTGCATCCCACACTCTATGTCCATTAGGCTTAACGCACAATTTAATTGGGTTTTCTATCACTACAGTGTCTTCTCTTGTGAATACATACTCTCTCTTTAATTCCGAGTCTATATCTATAAATGTATTGGCCCCTGTATTTATAAAATCCTTTTTTGTCTTCATTAGTCTATCATTTGAAGGGACCCATCTTCATTATAGAAAACCTCTCCGTTAACAGCCATTTGTATTCCTATCTGAACTAGTTCTTGTTCTGTGTAATCGGGGTTTGCCATTGTGTAATCTAATGCTACACTATAAGCCTGTTGTATTTGTTCTTGTGTCATTTTAATTTAATTTATTTCGTTTTCTACTTTAGTTCTCTCTCTTGGCTGCTTTGTCTCATAATACCACATGTGTATAAATGGAATGTTTCTAACTGATCCATCTTCAAACAGAAGAGCTAATGTCTGTCCCTCTTGAAAGTGAGACGCCACATCCTTGTAATAAATAGGTGTAGTTGTGTCTTTTGGTTTAATTTTTACTATCATGTTTTCTTTTTTATTTTCTTGGCTGCTTTCGGGTGCTGGGTTTATTATTGTTGCAAAAATATTTTTTATTGAATGATATAAATATACATCATGAGTATAAAAACTTCCAGCAATGTCTTTACTTATTTCTTTTTGATGTATTATTTGTGTATCCCCTAAAAAAAAAGGACAAGCAACCTCGCACCCTTCTGGATAGCGTTCTTTAATTTGTTCTAGTGTTACCATTTTATGTTGTTTTATACCTAATTTGCGTAATAATGTGAAGATATTACATTTTTGCGTAATAACCTACTATCTGTGAAACTTATTATTTACTTTATGAATATGTTGTGCTTTTCCGTCTGGGTATATTAAAACGTTTGTCTTGGTCCAACTGCTTAATCCTTTATTATACCCCATGTCCATTACAGTTAAAGTTCCAACCGCCAGACTTCCATCGTACCTAAAAGCTGAGTGACCATGGCCACCTACCGACTTTGTATTCAGGTTCTTAAACTGGGTCGCGCTACCTCTGGAGCCATTTGCACCTTTATCATAGTGCAAAGCCAGTTCCCATCCTAAAACTCTAAAACTGCCGTTGTAATCCAATGTAGTTACATCTTCAAATTTACTGTCTATTAAATAGGCAAGTAGTCCTTTTTTAGCAAGTCCGTTTGCCTTTACATTTGCATACTTTAAGTAGGCTTTTTTATTAGGTTGCTTTCTCCAATCGTTTTTATCTAGCCACTGGTCTAGCCAATCATTATGGTTTGCAGCGGGTATAACTAAGTTGTATTTTTTTCTTTTTTCAATCCAATCGAACATCTCCTGTATTTCGTCCTCCACCTTGTCCATACCTTTTTCCTCCAGCTCCAGTAGTTGAAACGGGTAGTTTTGGGTGTGGTGTGAGATACTTTGACCGTCGAAAATATCATGTACTATTGTGTACTTTGGTTTCATAATATCCAAAAGCTCAAATGACAATCTCTCTGCTTCCTTGTCCATTTGTCTAATGTGAAGATCACCTAAAACTGCTACCTCGCAGCCTTTTTTATTTGCCTTTACCTTTCCATCTTTTACTCTGTGGTATAAATCATAGAAATTTCCATTCTCGTCTGCGGTTATCTGCCTTACGTGGAAATGATCTCCATCTAACTCAACTATTACAGCTCCTAAACAATGGTTAAACAGTCCTTTCTTGCCTGCTTTACTATCCGTATAATTCGCGACCGTGCAAGCACCCGTAGTCATTAATAATTTCTTAGGGTAATTAGGAAGCACTGGAAGAGAATTTAAATGCATCCTAGGGTGTCCTAGAATACAAGACTCCAATCCACTAACCCCATTAAACCCAGACAACGGCATTGACGCAGTTGGTGTTATCTTAATATCAGATAGTATTTCCAGATGCTCGTGTACGTGATGTCTATTTGCATCTAGGTAAGGTAAAACCTCATCTACCCAGCTATCTTTATCTTTGTCCATGAAAACAGATGTTGGGTTTTTATACCTTCCTGCAATAACGTGCAAACCTGCTTTTAATTCTTCATTATACGCGATTAAATTTTTAAAGAAGTTCTCGTGCACAGGGGTACCGTTCTGAGCCCAAGTAATAAGAAAAGTTTTTCTTCTTTTGTCCAGTTTCTTTTTCTTTGCCGCTTTAAAGTTATCCGACTCCTCTATTACTACTTTATTGTTGGTTACTTTTTTATGCTCTAGTTTATTAGATAGCGCTCTTCTGTAAGTGTCGTCATATTCTAGCGTTAACTTATGGCAGCAGTACTTTGCCGCTGCCGTGATATTGTTGTCGTTTTTCATGTAAGCTTTTGCAAGCTCCAGGAAATCATCTGATATAATTGATTCTTTTGGCATTAAAATAATTTTTTACAACGTTCTACAATCTCTTCAGTTAGCTCTGGGTTATCCCCTAATAACACAGACGCATTTATCGCTCCTTGCCCTAACTTAGTATCTTCATAATTGTACCAAGAGCCTGCTTTATTTACAATACCAAGGTCCACTGCTACATTTAAAATATCGTTTTCAAAGAGAAACCCTTTTTTATTATCGTAAGGTAGGTTAAAGGTTGTTCCTCTGTTACCCGTAAGCTTATCTTTATTTATAGAGCACCTTACCTCTTGACCTATTATTTTCTTGTCTGCATCTCTTACATTGCCCCTTGTTAAGAATAATTTTTGAGATGCGTAGTCTCCAATAGATTTCCCACCTGGCTCCTTAAACGGTTCATACACATTACCTATATTTTCATAAAGGTGATTTGTTATAATAAGAGCAGCTCTGGACTTGGATATTTTACCCATTGATCTTCTAAAAAATTTCTTGTATGCCCTTGCTGCAAGGCCCATTGAATTTGCTTCCATTGATGCCTCAAACTCTCCTTTTGGAGATATCATGTCAAACCCATCAAAAAGTACAATGTCACAAACGTTACACAGGTCTTCAACCATTTCGGCACCTTCCTCCAACCAAGTAGGTTGTAAAACGTGTATCCTTTCTCTCTCTATCCCAAAATTTTTCTCCACCCAAAGGTATGAGGCATCATCCCAATTATACTCCGCGTCAACCATTCCTATAACAGCATCTGGATTAGCTTTTCCATGGGCCAGTGCTAAAGAAGTTTTTCCAGTTGAATACATTCCACTGTAAGTGGTTATTTTACCTCTTGAAGGGCCCCCACCTAAATGTCTGTCAAATGATAAAAAAGGCGTTTTAAATCTTTCTGCTTTAGGATCTATCTCTTCTCCTTTTTTAGGAGGGTTATAGACACTTTGAGTCTTGTTGTATTTAGCATACATGTCACCTATTGCTGATAATGCATCTTCTTCTTTTTTCTTTGCCATATTACTTAACCATGTTTATTCTTGACGCTATTGCGTTTATTATTGCATTTGTACTACTTAGTACTATTCTAACTCGTTCTTTTTGTCTTAACGCCTCTTTACAGGCTTCTGCTTCTTTTTTACAGTCGATCCTAGCTAGGTTCTGAGCTTCGGAAACCGTTATTCTTTTACCATCATCGTCTTTTGAGTCCCTATGGTATTGTTCTCTCTCAGCCATGGCTATTTTTCTAACGTGCTCTGACATGTCATAGTTCGCTAATGCCAAAGAAGCCGAATCAGATAACCTGAATAAACACAAGCTTATATCCTCTCTCATTAGTTGTAACTTATCTACATCAAAAGACTCTTTATTTTTAGAGTAATTTTCTATGAGTTCTGTAAGTTCGTAAAAAGCATGTTTAGCCATTTCTAAATTTTTCTATTATGTTAACGTAATCTGATCTTGTAAATATACAAATACTTTGGCTCTCCTGCAAGAGATTTGCTAAAAACTTATCTCCTTTTTCTCTTGCTAAATATTGGTAATACTCTTTATGATGCTTAGATTTAAACTCTCTATCTGGTATTTGTGCATCCCACATATTTGACTGTGCTGATATTAAGTTACAGTTATCTAGGGAGTACCTAAGACAATTTATATTTCTATCATAAAAGTGCGCCACTTGTATTTTATTTTCTGGGTAGTATCTGTTCTTTATAGGGCAGAGTATCTTATTTCCTTGTCTGTTTGCTTTGGACAAAAGGTACTTTCTCAGCCAGTAGTCAGCCATGGTCTTGAGGTCTGATATTTTAAGGGGTCCATAATCAGTTGTATTATAGTCTCGATTCTTTTTAAGTCTCAAAGTACCCAGTCATTAGTTAGTATTGACTCTGGAATAGAAGTAACTGCTGGCTCTTCTTCTGCGGAGTTTACTAACTGAATACCCGTCTCTCTTATAAGGATCCTCCACTCATCAAGTAACTCTTCTATGGACCTGTCATTTGGTAACATAAATAGATCTACCCAGGCCCCCTCGTGTTCTGAAGTATAATAATTTAATCCTGTTATTGGGTTGTAGTCGTATATCATTGCCCCTTAAATTTTTCTAGTAATACTGATTTTACTTTCCCTTCTATAAACTCTGTTTCCAACTGTCTAATTATATAGACATCCGAGTTATCTATTTTTTCAAATATAAAAGGAACGGTCATAAATGTTCTGCCTTCTTTTGTTTTTACAACTGTGCATCGTTGTGTTAGGAAATCGGAGAAGTCTTCACTCACTGGAAGCACCTCTGATTTAATCCATGCGTCCATATTACTATCGTTGTCTTCTATTAGTATACTCATTCTTCTATTGTTATTGTTAGCATTTCTAGTTCTGCTTTATAGGTTCCCCAGTCATGGTCTCCTGTTTCTTTTATATCCCAGAGTATTTTTGGCTTGTTATACTTTGCCCAAGCATTGTATTCGGATATCGTGAACCCTTGAGCTTGACAGATATAATCCCTTAGTATTTCCTCTGCTGATATTGTTATAGTTTTAGTTGTCTGTACTGCCATGTCTTTGTGTTGTTATTGAAAAATGCCGATCGAACTCTTCTAGCTCTTCATTTACTTCTTTATATATCATATCGTTAGTTACATCCAACGGCTGGTGAAATGAAAACTCTGCAAATAAACGTTCTTTTAACTTAATGCGCCAATCAAATATTAGTTCTTCTGCATTTTGTCTTGCTGCTCTTTCGTGTTTTATTCTACTATCTATATATCGTTTAACCTGATCTTCTACTTCTTGCTGTTGGGTTTTAAAATCCTTCTGCAAGTAATCTTTAATCTCTTCGGGTATACTGCTTTCTTTATTTTCCATTAGAATAAATTTTTATCTTTTAGATGCTTGTAATATTTTTTATTAAGTTCTACTATCATTGGATTTCTAGTTTGAAACTCGTCTCCCAACTCTATTTTACCTATTCCTTTAACTCCTTCTACTATGTCCATCAAGTCTTTAGCTCCTCGGCTACTTCCAATATCACTCTGCCTTAGATCTCCATTAATAAACATCTTAGATGTCTTGTCTAATCTGGTAATAAAACTGATAAGTGAAGATAACTCTAAATTCTGAAATTCACTAAGAATTACTATTGAATTTTTAAAAGTATTTCCTCTGATAAAGTTAACAGGTACAAACTCTATTTTCTTTTTTAAGTTTTTAATAGATGCTGTATCTTCTTTACCCAATATTGTGTTTATTATCTCATCAAAACTCAAGCGGTACGGGTCCATCTTTTCTTCTAACCCAGGTAGAAAACCTATCGATCGTCCTACTTCTACTATCGGTTTTGTTACTACAATCTTATCATACCCGCTCTTTTTATCGGTTATATATTCCAGAGCTGTATGTATGCATATGTGGTCTTTACTAGTTCCAGCGGCCCCAGTTATAATAGAAACAGAGTTCTTTTTTATAAACTCAGATATGGGTTTTTGTATTGGGAATAACTCTGTTTTCAGTTTACTGTTTTTTGTGGCCATTTATTTCTTTTATTTGTTCTTCTGTTAATACATTGGCCCAAAAGTCTGCTAGTCTTCTTTCT
>TARA_R110000822_G_scaffold8032_8_pt1 | contig 11204 bp, 18 predicted proteins | sample TARA_R110000822 | Tara Oceans TARA_R110000822 (sample SAMEA4397666) | marine metagenome | biome: Polar Biome; feature: [SRF] surface water layer (ENVO:00010504); material: water (ENVO:00002006), including particulate matter (ENVO:01000060) such as... | depth 5 m | reverse complement strand
AGCAGATTGAACCACTGACCTTTGTACATTACCAACCATCTCATACTGACCCACAGCTCCTTCTCTTTGTCTTGTTACACCAGAAATATTACCAGCCATTTCTTCTAACATCATTTTCAGGTTGATAAGCTGTTGAACTGATTGAGATAATGTAAAGTCAATCTGTTGGAACTGATTAAAGCTATTCACTTGATTACCCTCATCCTTTGAGTTGATAGGAATTATACCATCCGTTTTTAAGTGATACAGAACCGTCTGCATATCCATACCTAAGTTAGTTGGTAATTGAGATACATCATAAACTACAGCTTTACCACCAGAACGAGCCATTGCTAACTCTATTTGGTATATAACTATATTATATAACATTTGTATATTATCTAATAGTCCCACTAAAGATACAGGCGCTCCTGTAGTATTACCTTTAATACAACCAACATAAGATAAAGGTGTCTTACCTGGATCATCTACAGATCTCACTTGATTACTTCTTCTTTGAGCGCTAACTAGAATCTTACCTCCAATATACGTAGCCTCCCAAACATCATCCACCCATTTTGTTTCTATAACATCTCCTTTTCTTTTCTTATATGTGTCTTTTACCATTTTTCTAAATGGTCTATTCTCATCATACTTATTCTCAGAAACTTTAAACTTAATAGCTCTTAATGATTTCCATTCAGCTGATACCACTCTAATTCTAGTTTCCTTTCCTTGTCCTGTCTCCACCCAATTAAAACTCTGATTGTAATCATGATCACCACCATTATAAATGTTTCTCATAGAGTCTAAGTCTATTAAGTCTTCTTTTGTAAGTGAATCTTTAAATTCGTCATTGATTTCATTTACAGAAAGCCATCTCTCTTCCCCTACCCACTGAGCATCATCTAAGTAATCAGAATGCATAGATGTATCATAGATTATAGACCTAGGATCAATTCGTCTTGCATGAGGATCTCCATTTCTTATACCTGTCTTGTAAAATTCTTTAGATGTAATTAGTAAATCTCTAAACCCTTCTCTAAATACATCTTTAAGATTGTATCTATTAACAACATACTCTAAACCATCTTGAGCTGTCTCTTCTACCATTTCACGGTAGTTATATTTCATATAAGTATCAATATCTTCTGGTACAGGCATTCCATCTCCTTGTTGTCTAATATCAATATGCATTTTCTCTTTAACCTCTGCATGAAATTCATCAAGAAGTGATTTCATAGTCAATTCTATCTTGTGATCATATTTTCTAACAACAGCTTCTTTATTAACTGTAGTTACTTTCATGTCAAGAGGTCTTCTAATCTCCTCTCCTACAAGTAAATCAATCTTTGGCGTAATGATAGGGTAATTAACTAAACGTGCTGGATACGCAAGCCCATACTGTTCTGTGATGTATGTATAGTCAGCTTGGTTAAGAACTCCGTTATATATTTGGTAATTCCTAACATCATTAACTCTTGATGACTTGTAATGTCCTTCGGATACACTCATGTAGCTAGTAATAGCTTCTAGAACCTGTAAGCACCATTCGTCATTTTTTTCTTTGTCAGAAACTACCATTGAAGGCATTGTTGTATATTTTCTTTCCATAATTTATTTTATTTGCATTGGAATACCTTCATGATTCCGTTTATAATATTTAAAACCTATATCCTTCACTTTCTCTTTAACAGAAGCTTTCATTCTGTAGTTATCTATATTGTGGATCAAGCATAGTCCAAAAGCCATAGCCCTATCCGTATTTTGCAATCCATAGTTGGCTAACTCATCTATAAGATCAATAAACCAAATATCTTGTGCTCCGTCTCTTAAGTAATCATCTATCAGATCTTCCATAAGAGATTTAACCTGTTTATTCATATGAACTCCATATCTATTCCTTGTTTTCGTCCCAGGGTTGTGTGCAGACTCTGGTTTTTCCTTCAAGTATTTCAAAGCATTCATACGTTTAAAGTAATCCAAGATACCAATCTTAGTATACTCAACTAACATCTTAGCATTATAATATACTGCTAATTTCAAACATCCGTCCCAGAAATCTTCTTTTTTAGGAGGTCTATCTGTATATTCAGCAATTACATAATCACTTGACATCTCAGTGTTTGCAAATCTACGATAAATTATCGCACTACCCAAGGAATCAGAGGCTCCAGCTTGATCTTGATCATAACTATCAATTCCACCTATGTCTAAATGCTTGTATTCAATCTCTGGATGGGCTAATATTTTAAATGGTCCTGTTGGGTGAGGACGCCATGTTACTTTAGGTTCTTCCTCTCCTAATTGCCAATCTAAGTACCCTCTTTGTATTTGACTTCGATTATCTTTACTGGAAAGTATTCTTGATCTCTGAGCATTAAGCAATGCAATGTCAAACCTTGCAGAATGAGTGTTTAAGAATGCTTCCTCTATAGTTAGTGGGTAATTCTGTATATGTAGATTATAAGCCTCATTGTCTCCAGATTTTTGTATAACCTCTCTGTCTGATATCAGTTTCTCTCTCGCTCCTTCCTCATCTTCTTTACCAGAGTCTATATCAAAGAATCCGTAGTAAGCTTTAGATGCAGGAATAAACATAGGTTCTAAATTATAAGCTTGATGACTATAATACATATCCATGAAATCCTTAGATGCTTTAGATATATCACCCCCCGTACCTCCAATAACAGGAACACCAAACTGAATATCCCCATCCATGAAACATGCTTTGGATGACATATAGGCATTCTTTAGTCTCTTAAATTCCCCTGCCTCTTCAAATATCATTAAAGATAAACGCTCTCCTTTAAATACTTCGGGATTATCCATCGTTCTGCAAATAATAGTGGATTGATATCCTCCAACCTGCCATTTACCATCTCTATTCTTCTGTTTGTACCCAGACCTCATTATATCAGACGTATCCTTAAGTACTGAATGTTTAAAGTTAGGGTGTATACCATTAAGACCTTTCTTGGTTTTGTCAAAGAATGCATCAGCTGTAGCTTGTAATCCTGCTGCCACCCCTACGTCATTAAAAGGGAAGAATGTATATTCATGAGCAACCATACCAGAGTTCATATAAGAGAACCCCTTATCCCTGGCTTTAATAACAATCATCCCTTTATTCTCATCTTTACATTTCTCAAACGTATCAAAGTATTCATGATCCATTGTTCTGTACCAAGGGTGTATTAAAGACTTACGATTACCAGCATCTCCACTATTACCTAAGATCATATAGTAATTTAAGTAGAAATAGTACTTACCAGATATCTTTGGCATACCTTTAGGTTTGAATCCATTTACACATCTCTCAGATTCTAAAGCCCAATACTCTTGATAAGCCACTGAGTCTGGATTTAAGTCAGGATGACCATTATTAGGTATAGGCCTGTATCTCTGTGGATCGAATTTTATCTTAGCCATACTTAATATTTTTAGTCTTCCCTATACCAAACGTACCAGATCTATCTTCTTTACTAGCAAGATAATTATGGAATTTATCTTCTAAATTTACTTTATGATATTGCATAGATAAGTCACTATATTCTCTAGCTCTCATCATATCGCCTTTACGATAGTATTTCTTATACCTCATATAGAGATATTCTATATCGTATTTCTTTTCGTTAGCCATTCTGTTTCATTTCTTTTCTCCTCTCAAGGAAGCTTAGTCCTTTATCTCCTTGTATCTTTTGTCTTTCGCCTCTACGCTCTATTGAATCTAATATAGTCTGTCTAGTCTTAAGTACTTTCTCCACACCAATCATAAGCTTTTGTAGAAGCTCAGCATTCTCTTCATCAAGATGCATGTTGTCTATAAGGTTAGTGAATTGATTGATCTTATTATTGAATGCTAAAAGCTGTTCATCTAATGGATCAAACTGAAGTTCTTTATATTTCTGACAAGCAACTAGCATAGAAGGGTCTTCTGCATCTTTCCATTTATACGTGTCGTATAGATCTTTCGATACAGCTTTCTTTCTCTCAGCTTCATTGTAGTGTCGGTATGGGCTTTCGTAGTCGTAGACTAAAGCAACCCACTTGAGGGCCATCGGCCCGAATTTTTCTTTTTTGAGTATGGTCATAAACTCAGGAACTCCCGTGATTCCGTCATCATCCTTATAAACATCTCCCTTTCTGTTTAATTTCAATAAATACATTACTTTGTATATTCTAATTTCATTGCGTATACGAATCTTACTTCAGATGCTACAGATACACAGCCATCTGACATTATAAAATCTATAGTATAAAAAGGATTCTTCTCTACCTTCCAAGATGAATTAATTATATTGAAACCGTTCTCTCTCGATAAACTCTTAATAGTAGGTTCATCATCTATAATCTCATCTAATGAGTAAAAGATTTTCTCCAGATAGTAGAAACCATCTTCTTTGTATATTTTCCCTAGGTCTGCGTCTAGTTCTCTCATTAAAACCTTCCTCCTGAAGTGAATCTTCTTTTCTTTGTTGTAACTCCTCCATACTTAGCCCAAGTCTTCTCAAAGGAATCTTGATCTGATTTAGATAGTTTATTAAAAGCGTCTTTATTAGGAACTGCTTTTAAAAGATTAGCTAACCTCTCTTTGTTTGATAGGTCATTCATCTTCATACCTTGCTTCGCCATAGGAATTGCTTGGCTTTGTCTTGGCATCATCTGAGCATTAACATCCTGCATAGCTCCAGAAATCATACCTCTAATACTATTGTCATTACCACCTAACATACCACCTTGATCGAATTGAGCATTAGGCATCATATTTCTTTGGTCTGGCATTTGATAAGGATTACCCCTCCCGTTACCATTGATAATGTTCTGTGTCTGTTGCATAGCTACACCAGCATTCTTCTGACCTATCCTAGCTGCCATGTTTTGCCAGTAGACACCATTACCATCTTGTTGATCCATCATACCTCCTTGAGAGTACATGTAAGGATTATCATGCCTACCACCATTATTATAACTAACAACATTCTTCCTTAACATAGGATTACGTTTAGTTAAAGGAACACCTGAGTCTATTGCTAAAGAATCATCCATACCTCCTCCTCCACCAGATCCTGTTAAGTCTACGCTACCAAAGTCATAACTACCAGTACCTGTACCTCCACCAGTGTAAGCGTTTTGATTAGAATACCTATTAGTCCTATACTCATTACGTGCGCCTCCTGCATTAAGAGATCCTGTATCAACATGTTCACCTAGCTGCCAATTAGTCGCCTGACCATTGCTTAAACCATTACCAACGGTTGTTACGGGTGTTGGCGCAACAGGTGTTTGCACATACTGAGTAACATTGTTATAATTAGTATTTCTAGTTGCAGGTGCTGTAGGTACTCCATTATTGTTAAGTGACATATAGTGTATATTTAATTAATTACAAAGATATAAAAAATTATTATTATTATTTTTAATTTTTAGTTTAATTGTGAGGGAGTGATACTTTGTGCTTAAATCCCCCTCCCCATTTCCAAAACTTTGACTACCCACCCCATTGTTTTTGAATGGAACTATTTCCAAGCACATTACTCTTATCTATATAATACTAATCATAAAACTATTTAACTATGGACATCTTAATGACAATCTTAATTATCGTATTATCATTTGCTAAACTATTCCTTATACTCATCCTTATAGGTGCAGTATATATCTGGATTAAAAACAACGCTAAGGATAAAGACTTAGTAATACTAAGCAAGTACACTGAATAACTATAGGGCCTTCGGGCCCTTGTTTCTCCCCTATATATATAATGTGTCAACAATATGTATCAAAAGGACAGAACTATGGCGTGATATACTTGATTTTAGGTTATAATGTTTATAAAAGAGTGTAAACTCTATATAGTCTATAACCCTATATAATTAACTATTTAAGGTATATAACTACTATCTATAATAGATAACTAATTGATTATCAATCATTTATTGTAATTAATGTATATATTATAAGTAATACGATAGGTATATATTATTTAGATGATTAATACAATCTATATATGTTACGAAGGTATACATAATATTTGATAAAGTCAAGGGTACAGACTAACTATAATTTATTATGTTAAATAGTACCATCTTATTTAGCTGATTAAATATACACACTATAACTCTTATCTTAATAATACTAATCAATACATATTCAATTATGAAACTAGCATTTATATCTTGCCAACAGTGTAATAACACTAAAGGCTTTGTACGTAACAGTACACTAGCTGAATGTACATCTTGTAACTCAGCAGTAACAATATCTGAAGACACAGTCGTTGTACATCCTTATGAAATGACTGAATTAGATGAAGTATTAGAACAAGAGCTTGAGTATCAAGAACAGTTTGAAGAAGAAGTAGTAAACGATTTCGCTTACTGGTTCGATACTGATAACCCTCAGTTCGGTGCATCTACTTACTAAAGAATACAGGTTGGGGCTAACGCCCCTTCCTTTTAACAACTAGCATCAAATATTATGATACATAAAGCACACAGTATATTCTATACACTATTAGAAGTATTCAATAAACTATACTTTTACAACTACTAAAATAACATTTATGAAAAACTGGAAAACACTATTACTTGAGATGTTAGAATCAATGTCTCAGGTATCATTTAAACAGCACGACTACATTAAGTTTCACTTAGAGAGTACAGACTACAATCTATTGATATGCGTCTTCGAGGATTCTAGTCCTGTTATTATATATTATAACGAAGAGGATGTATGTATTCAAGCAGAAACAATGTCTCCTAAAGATGCATTCATACGTATCTTTGATATAGTATCTGACGACATATAGTCACTATTACTCTTATCCTAATGGATTAAGAATTTCCCCTGGTATAAGGGAACACAAATATATTATACACACAATCTCTGTCTATTCTGCCTTTATGGCGAAGTGGACTTTAGCGTGCAAGTCGTAGGAGATTGTTTTTAACTAAACATTAACTAACAAATATAAAACTATGGAAGAAAAAGAATGGACAATGTCCAAAGATGTAGAAGATATCGTATTTAGGCAAAGCCTTTACGGTAATCAATTAGTAACATTAAAGCACGCTTATAAGATATTTAAAGGCCTTATTAAAGATTATTATTTTGAACATCCTCCTGAAGCTATATTAAAAGAGCGCACAGAAGAGGGTAAAATAACATATATTTTTGAATATAAATTTATAGACAAAGACGGAGATAGACAAAGAGATATGCTTGTTGCTAAAACTCCTGATAATCCAAGAACTAATTGGAGTATTCATCAAGTATTATCTATTATGCAAGATATGTATATATTAAAATTAAATGAGCAAATATTAAATAAAGAAGATGAGAATGGAACGATATCATCAAGACTTGAAGATAAAATAGACTCAGGAGAGTATGTAGTATCTGAGTATGATAGTAATGATGAACAACCTCATTAGCAAGATCAACAGCAATTAACCTGGCCAGGAGCACTGAAATAATAGGTGCAGGGGTTCAATTCCCCTTATTGCTACACTAGTCTTAAGTAAGAAAACAAAAAGAAAAAAAACAAAACGCGACATGCATAGTCGCAGAGGGAGTTAGCTTGGATACAAGCAAGACCCAGTTAGCGTCACAAGGCGTGCTGGATAATCTTCTATTCTTCCTCTTACTTACTTAAGTATAACTTATTATTAATCAAACTAAAATATTACCTACAAAAATATGTATCAACCAAAAGGATGAGTAAGAGCTTGCTCATCAGTACTACTAGACCATACGCGTAATAGTATTAGCGACAAGCAAAGGACTAAGAACATATATACACATAAGTATATATTAGGTAAAGTCTTTTACTTGTTTCGTACATTTAAACACTGAGTAACTTATTATTACTCTAATCTAAATACAATTAATTTCAGGAGGTCAACCTATTTAAAAAACGACACTATAAATTATGTCAAAAGAAAACAACAACAAACAAGGAGTATTAGCTAAAGGTATGTATGTTAGAAGTCATACATTTGCTTCAGGTACAACAGTACCATCACTATCTATTGATATTGAGCAGTTCTGTTCATTCGCTAAAGAGAATGTAATTATCGCAGAGAATGGGAAACTATACTTAAATCTTAAGTTAATCCCTAGTAAAGATGATAAATCTAAATTCTCTCACACACCTATTGTCAATGAGTTCTTCAAATCAGCAGAAAACTCTGAAGAAGCATTTAGTACACTAGTATCTCAAATGTTTCCAGAAGAGATTGATGAAATGATTGCAGAGAAAGAACAAATCATTATCAAGTCTGACAAGAAAGCATCTAGAAAATCTAAGGTTACAGCCTAATGGGTATCCTAGGAGTAGCACTCTGTTCTGCCGTTGGTTATTATATCATAGTATATAAAGCCATAGGCAGGAAGAGACTGGTAAAGACACAGACATTCTGGGATATTATATTCACATTATGTTTACCTGTCTTATTCATTGGAACTTTCAGTGGCTTAGCAACAGCTATTGTCGCTGGAGTTATATTCTCTATCTTCACATCAATGACACCATCAGTAAATGATGACGATGTACTAGATAAATACAAACATTAATAATTAGAGGGGACTTTTTTAGTCCTCTCTTATTACTCTTATCCTAATTCTAACCAAATAACATTTATATGAAAAATGAAATCTATGAAATAAGCTCAGCATATATGACTGACCTTAAAAAATTACTAAAAGAAAAGAAGATATCTAAATATGATATTGCTCATGCTTCCTTTAGAAAGAATAACGCATCTTGGATTATCCAACACGTTAACAAAACAAACCTAACTATCACCTATTTATGTGGAGATAGTAAGCAATTTCCTACATACAATACATTGATGAAGGAGATTAAGATTGTAAATACTGAATATAAACCATTAAGAAGAAGGTTTATTAATAAGTACTACAAGATAATCAATGCTCTAACTAAACATAGAGCTACAAGAAGTAAACAAATAATATCTAATACCTTAACACCAGAACAGGTTAGGATGTTAGCTAGTAGTATATAACAATATAGGTTGGAGGTCCCAAGAGATAAGCAAAGTATCTCTCCTCCTTCCTTTTTTTTTTACAAACTAAAACAATAGATATGAAAAAAATACTAATAGCATTGTGCATGCTACCAATAATATCACTAGCACAAATGAAGCATTGTGAAATAACTACGAAAGATTCAACTTCTTTCCTAATATTCCAAGACTTCTATATTGTCACACATCCTGATGGGTATACAAAGACATTAAACTGGTTCTATAGTAAAACAAATAGGAGTGATACACATACCTACTATATAGTACAGCATGGATTTAATACTAAGATGGTATTTAATGAAAGTCTTAGGACTATAAAATACTTTTACAATTACAAAAAAGAAATGGATAATTACAATGATGTAGTAATCTACAGTTATTAATTTAAATAAATAAAATGGAAGAAAAAGTAAAAACTTATGAATGTATAGAGCATGGAGAAATATTTTATATAGACGCAAAAAATATGGATCAAGCAATAGAATTCGCATCAATCTATGGTGGGAGTGTAATTAAAGAAATTAATTTAACTAAAACTAAATAACTATGCCAAATTGGTGCTATAACCATCTCACTGTAACAGGGGATGTAAAACAATTAAAAGAATTTGTAGATAAATCTACAGATAAATCTTTAATGCATGAAGATAGCGAATCTGTATTTACCTTTATGGGTACAATGCCTATGCCTAAAGATTTAAATATAACCTCTGGATCAGCATCATCTCAAGATGAAAAAGAACAGGCTATATTAAATAAAGGACTATATGGATATGCAACATGGTATGACTGGTGTATAAATGAATGGGGAACTAAATGGGATGCTTGTAGTTCTGACATTCAAACTAATGATAAAGATCAGTTTACTGTATCATTTGAAACTGCTTGGTCTCCTCCAGTTGACTGGCTAGGAACTACCTGTAAAAACTATCCTGAATTAGTATTTGAAATGGAATACGAAGAACCAGGAATGGGATATGCTGGTACATCTTACTGTGCTAATGGTGAATACGAAGAATCTAATTGGGACATAGTTGATGCTAGCGAATGCTGTCACTCAGAAGTATTCACTCATGGTGATGATAAGTACTCACTATCTCAAATACCATTAAATCAACAAATGACTTGGCTAGGCCCAGACAGAACATGGAAGACTCTTGAAGAAATTCCTAACTATATTAAATATCCAGATTACCAATGTGGTAAATGTGGTGAAGAATGTGATACAGAATCTATTAGTACTGAATCACTTAAAACTGCAACTGTATGAGAATCAGACAAGTAGGAAAGCAAGTACATAACACCCATGAAAAATGGAGAGAATACATAGAAAATCAACAACAAATTATAGTTATGAAAAGCAAAATAAAACCAGCTATAGATAATCTAAAAGATAAATTAGATTCTATTAGCAATGAATTTTTAGGAGAGAGAGGATTGTATCATCATATAGATATACTAAGAAAGAAAACAAATCTTCTTAGAGATGATATAATATCTTTTCTCAAGTTAAAACAATTTTTAAATAATAAATAAAATTAAAACTATGAATGAATATGAAAAAACAGCTTATGCTCATTGGATATTAAATGAATGTAGTGATCCAGTATCCGAAATAGAATGGCTGGTACAATGTATATTAGATAAGAATAAAAGTAATTTTATCAAAGACACTAAAGATTTATTAAAAACTATAAAAATATGACAGGACAAGAAGTAGAAACATATATAAGAGAAGATCTAGAGTGCGAACCTAATCACAATGTATATGCATTAGCCTCGGCTATATCAATAGTGGCAGAAAAAGTTAATCACGATGAACATGAATTAATGCAATTACTGCTAGAAAACAAACCAATTCCTAAATTAGCAACTCATAGCTATGGCTTTCACACGCGTAGCGGTAGAGAACTAATTGAAGGTATGAAAAATTATTATTATGAAGAAAATAATTAAAGAGTATCAAGTAGATATGCAAAGAACATATCATACAACTATAACATTAAGATTCCCAGATAATGGCAAAAATCATAAACTAGCTATTGAAGACAATCTAAAAGCTGTCAATGAGCTAGAGCAAGGAGATATTTGGAGTTTAATAGCTGAAAAAGAATTAGAACAAATGGATATCACTAATGAGAGCTGGGAAATTTCAGAAAAAGAAAGTACCGAATCA
>TARA_R110000822_G_scaffold310422_1_pt1 | contig 11236 bp, 9 predicted proteins | sample TARA_R110000822 | Tara Oceans TARA_R110000822 (sample SAMEA4397666) | marine metagenome | biome: Polar Biome; feature: [SRF] surface water layer (ENVO:00010504); material: water (ENVO:00002006), including particulate matter (ENVO:01000060) such as... | depth 5 m | reverse complement strand
CTAATAGTTTCGCTGGCGAAACTATTTTGCTTTTCCCTTAGCGCCGTTTAAATAACCACATCATACAGATCAATCGTTAATTAACTTACATATATTATTATCTTCTAAATTTAATGCATTGATAATAAGACTTCCCATAGTAAGATATTGTTCATCAAGTTTGCCACCGCTGGCTATATTGACATAAGGCCCATATGGTACAACTCCATTATTTTCACAATATTCTATATAATGAGGAGGCGGCGTAGTACCAGCATTCGTATTGGACTGAACAGATATCGCATTAACGAGATTGATATAATTTGATGCTTCGTGATTTATTTCGTTATGTGCGGCCCATGATTCAAAAGGAGGTCTACCGATATCACTATAAGGCAACGTTATTCCAGCACGATTAAATGAAGTGTCTTCTAATTTTATTTTGTAGTCCGCATTTTGAAAGTATGACATAGTGGGTATATCAAACTGTACATGTATGTCTGTATACGTAAATTCACAAAAATGACATCTATTATTTATTTTTGTGAATTGATGGTTTTTATTCAATTCTGGCCACCACTCAACTTTGAAACTGATATCAAGTAATTGTTTTTCTATGTATGCCCAGTGCATATGTGTTTTACGAATGAAATCATTAGTATGTCCTTCGTGTGTATCAAACAACGATATGTCAAGATCGGAAATCTTATTTAATTCCAATCGCGCTATTACTTCATTGACATCAGATAAGATATCTATCAAATTGTTATATTTATTTAACAGGTCGTAGCGCCTCGCTTTATAATTGTCAAGTGAATAGTCTGCCGTTATTATACTGACTTCGTTACTATTTTTAAATACTGTATTCGTCCACCAATCTACGAAATTGTTGTCACATAATGTTGTTTCTATTTCTGTATTATTTAAAATTAATCTCATATCGTTATTTGCCATTTATTTTATTCTAGACCAGCATCTTCTAATGAAGTCGATGGCGTGTAGAACTGATCAATTGATCGGAACCACAGGGTATCATTAACACTAAAATCTACTGTATCTATATCTTTTTTGATATAGTTATAAAACTCATCAGATTGTTTAATTGACATGTGATTAGGCCTGACAGATGCGACTTCTTTGCGAGTATTAAATTTATGACAATCCATATGAGTGATATTATTCATTGCCATAGTTTGTGGCACAGTAACATCATCTCCAAATACGTTTATGAAAATAATATTATCATGTGACATTTTGATACTATGTTCCATCGCGTGATGTGCCAAATAATTAGAATAGGGATATTCTGTCATAAGCAGATTCAAATTATCATAGATATTATGATCTGTTCTAGTAATAGGAGATTTGTTCATTCTATCACGCAGTGATGAATCTACTGACAAAAAAGGCGCATACGGCATAACAGGAGTCAATGCGGCAATTTTATCATCAGACAGTCTTAACAATCCTTCTTCTATTTCATTGAATATAGTAGTTCTAAATAGTCCAGTGCGCATGACTATAACTAGGTCATACTTGTGATAATTCTGTACAAAATTATAATAAGTCCATTCAAACGATGTGCCACCGCCAGCATAATTTACACAATCGTATTCATTGCTAAGTAATCCAGACCAACCCATATCATGATATGATGCAAAACTATCTCCGAATATACCTATTTTCATGTGGAATTTGTCATCCATTCGTTATAACCATGCCAAGTACCAATATCTATGTAAGTGTCATTAATACGAATAGTAGTAATATTGATATTATTCAAAATATCACCCACTTCGCTATATATTTTAAAATAGTTCTTATCTATGGCATAGTACATATCGTCCGTAGTTAGTGACAACACTCCCCAAAACCACGAATCATTGTTTTCTGTTTTATGACTTTTAATATCAAATTTATTTTTAGATGTTTTTCTATCTACCAGCATTGCATTGTTAGATGTATTAAATAATCCACATTGCGATCCAGATAACATATTATACGGATTGTCCTCGTAATACGAATCTGGTAATCCAAATAATATTTCGGTGTTCATGTCTGGATTTACTTGCATCATAAAATCATAAAGTACATTAGCAAAACCTAGTGTCTCTTGCTTAATGTGATGATGAGTGTCTTTGTTAAAAAAGTTCATAACATCTTGCTTGTATTCATATCCGTGTACAAAATATATATCGGTGGCGCCAGCTTCTTCCATATTAGCAACTGTTAAATTAGATATAGGATTATAATAATCATATCCGCATTGCGGTAACATTTCCTTGCTGAATGGCATTGACATACGAGTTCCTTCACCGCCTATAGGAATGCATCCTATTTTTTTACTCATTAGATTCTAAACCAGAATCGGTTATGTTTGATGACGATGTATAATAATCATTAACATTATTTACATGTAGAGTCATATTAATATCGAATTCATTTTCAATAGTTCTCGTCACATAATCAGCGAATTGAATATTTTGTTCAACTGACATATGATTGAATCGCTTACCGAATAATTCCTTAGTTGAGTTAAACTTTTTTATATCTATCATGCTTATATTATGCATACCTGCTCTGGTTGTCTGTGGGAATGATTCTATAATTATAACATTACTATGTAATGATTTAATACTATGTTTCATTGCTTCATGTATTATTACATTAGAATACGGATATTCACATGCAGTCGTGTTTAGTCCAGTTATTATCTCTTCATCTGCACACGAAAAGAATTCATTTTTAAATTTAATACTGTTTAATGTTATCTTACGAAATGTGTCAAATAAACCGTATTGAAACATAGGTTGTAATTTATCAAATAAATTTCCTTGACTATTATCTGGTGATGTTTTAATAGAATTTTTTTCAATTTCACCAAATAAAGTCTGGCGATGCAGTGCAGAACATATAACTATATTGCAATCATACTTATGATAATTCTTTCTATACTTGTAGTATGTGTAATCTAATCCGACGCCACCGTGACCGTAACAACTAACTTCGTATTTCTCTTTTAATAAATTTGTCCATGATTCTTGTCCTTCATACGAAGCAGCGAAACTATCTCCGAATATACCTATCTTCATAATTTAATTCCCATAAATAAATGTACTACAATTATTTATCACAAGGAATTATCAACTATGTATCTTCTAGTATCGCACGACAATAACGAACTATTTAACGGAACCAACTATAGACATGGTTTCAATAAGTACGTGGTGTTTGACAAATTATTCAATTACCACAATGACTTCATATTAACAGACCTTAATGATATTCCATTGTCTGAAAAATATGCTGTCCACCTTACAGTCCACCACAACATGTTTGACGAGTACATACAGTATGATTGGATGAAATGGTCTGCTAACGGATGCCCACGTGCCGATAATGATAACAGAATCTTACACAAGCATTTCGATATGCCGACTCGTGTGTGGAATGATAGCAGTAATGGATTAGTACATTGGATTATCTCATGGGACACCGAATGCGACACTGATAACGTTATTGATTTTGACAAATTGATCACTGGACTAAATTGTAATAATAACCCAGGCCATATCATTTTCGGGACAGCGGGTGAACTAAGTGTGCCTAATCATGATGCAGATAGAATAATCAAAAACCACAACATCAATGTTATACACTGCTCAGAATCACGATATTTATTTACTAAAATTACAGATTCGTTAAGAGATCAGATGGAAGAGAAATATGCAAAAATAATAAAAAAAGAATCACACAAGTATAAAAGTTTATGTTACAATGGATTGCCCCGCACTCATAGATTAATAATACTGAGTCACATGGAATACACAGGGGCTATAAATGATTCGTTACATTCATTGAATGCGCAAGAAAATTATCATATTAACAATCTTGACCCGTTAATGATAGAAGCTCCACAGTTAGCATATCTTAAAAACAAAGCCAGCGAACTGCTACCCACTGTCCGTTACCCACAAATAGAAGAACAAGTTGAGTATAATAATGGATCTTCATCATTCAACAATTATTTTCAAATTTCGTTTGAACATACGATGGAAAGCATGTTCCATGTAGTAACAGAAACATTCTCAAGACATACATATGATAATGGAACGAATTCATGTACATTTATAACCGAAAAATCTTACAAGCCATTTGTATTAATGCAACCAATGATAATATATGGGAATGCATATACTATAGAAGCATTGCGACTCAAAGGATTTAAAATGTTTGATAAATGGATTGATCACAGTTACGACCTAATAGAAGATCCTGTCGAGCGCATGGTTATTTTTCTAAAAGAATTAGATAGACTTAATAATATACCACATGCTGTATGGAGTGAGATGTTAATTGAAATGATAGACGACTTGCTATATAACGCAGAACACATGACACGTCATTATGATTGCATAGATGAAATTAGGTCTATTTTATTTTAACACTATCTATTAGACGGTCAATATGAGGGAATAATGTTTTATAATCGTCTGTTCGTTTTAATATAACGCTGAACGTTTTTAAGAAATCTAAACCTGGCGTTTTTGTTCCTATGCGTCCGCGCATTGATTCAATATGGTCTAATGCTGGCTGATTGAAATTCAATGCTGTCATTTTAGCAATAATGCTATCAAAATCAACCATATCAGGATACAAGTATGCTGGATCATACGCATTATCGTAAACACAATTATTAGATATGTCCCAAACAACGTGATCATCTGAATCAGGCATGATATAACCAGATTCACCATGCTTGCGATATGCTGTATTTGTGACTGTTGTCATCCAATCAAGCATGTCAATAAAATACGGCATACTTAGTACATTATGTGTCACAGTGAACATTACACTAACATATGGTGAAATTTCTTTTAGATTGTTTTCAAATCGTTCCCAGTTTAACCCATACCTAACTAATTCGGCACGCGCTCCGATACCTTCTATACTAACGCCTATTGTCCAATTAACATAATCACTTGTGGATTTTACAGTGTCAAGTAATCGCTTAAATAAAGCAGGTTTTGTATTTAAATTAGATGTGAATATTACTCTCGGCTTGACAGTAAACTCTTTAAACAAAGGCAGTAGTTCATCCAGAATAATATATGTATCTTTCATTAAAGTCGGTTCCCCGCCCAAGAAATTTATAGTAATGACTTTATCTTTGCGAATTTGTTTAATCTTTGCATATATATGCGTGCGAATATTACTACGCCACTCACTTTCTTTTTTGGTTTCTTTTTCTATTTTTATTCCTAACTCATTTGCCCAAGTTGTTGAACTCCAAGGACCACAATACACACAAGCAAGATCGCATTGTGAACCAATGTCTATTTCTATATAGCTTGTCATATCTTCAATATATAACTGTTGTCTATTATTATTGATGAATTCGTCTGACCAATAATTCCAATTATGTCTAATAGCATTATCATTATTATCTTGACATACTACACAACTATCAGGAATCTCGTTTGCAAATAACATTTGCTTTTTGTTATTGACGTTAACTTCATATTGTTCAAAAACCTCAACGCCTAACTTATCTATTTCTTCCAGGTCTATCTTGCTACCTTGCTGTTTACAGCAATGTCGCAACGTACAACTTCTTAAATCTATATTAACATCGGTCCACATTTTGCTACATACATTTTGTTTAATTCTCATGTGTTGTTCAATCTCGATTTATGTTCATCTAGCATTGCGTTGACGTGTGGGACACTTTTTTTCCAGTTGAGGTTTCCTGACTTATCATAAGTATCAAGCATTTGTTCAAGACACACAAGCAACTCAAGTTTATTATCATAATCATATTTGTCATTACCAGCGTTCATGAATGCTAGTATTGAATCGAATCCCCAAGTCTGATTTTTATGACCGTTATTTTGTAGCCATTGCTGGTGCTTGTGAACATCATTAGTGATTTTCTCTTTATACCATGTTGGCAATATTTGTATATTCTGGTGATCGGGGTGTGTGATATAATTAGGCATAAGCATCACATCACCAAACCAATCGTGTTCCATGCAGTATCTATGGAAATCTACAAATGTTTCTAGATTCAATATGCCTATCGTAGGGCTGGGATATACTTTAATATTTGGAGCATATTTTTTCAAATATGACATATTTTCTACCAAAGTATCCCATGTACACCCAGTTCTGATATATTCAACTACATCTCCAACTGCATCTATACTTGCGCCTATATTAACAGAATCAAATTTGTTCCACAATGAAACCAAGTCAATTGTCTTATATTTTAATACTGACAAATTTGAATTGTATTTCAATCTTACATCGGTCCTACCCATGTCTATTAACTCTTGTAATATCTTTACATGCTCAGGATATAATAAAGGCTCACCTCCAGCAAAATAAATTTCTTCTACCGTAGCAAAATGTGGTGCGATTTTATCATATACATCAATCGAAATGAATTTTGGCTTATTAGCATGATGTTGCATATCATCTCTTGATAAATTATCGTTGTTGTCATCCATAATAACATTTTCTTCATGCCAACTGCTACTCAAAGAATATCCACACATTCTGCATTTTAAATTACACAAGTTGCGAAATCTAATATCCATGTACAATATATTTACATCTATCTCTCCGTCTTCCTTTGTATTGTTAACTATATCAACAACAGACTCATTATTAAATTCTGAATTGAACCAATGCATTAAACTATTCTGTTTCATACCATTATCGTGATGTTGTATACATCGGTTGCAACCATGCGTAGGTTCATTATTTAACATGCGATTTCGTAATTTTTTAAATGCATCATTGTTTAATGCATCTTCCACAGTATCGTAATCATTCATATTACCATACTCTTTGCTTATTTCAGTATAATCCCAATAGCAACAAGGAGTAATTTGTCCGGTAGGATCTGCATGTATATGTACCCAAGGTGCTGTACAAAACGCTTTATTGTCTGGTAATTTATTCATTATTTTCTATATCCTCGTATATCGTAGAACTTATGGTTCTAACTGAATTACAATGCTTCGTACATAATGCAATTCTTCCTGTAGTGTGTGATTCTTTAGACCATGAATCTGCTATTTTACTGAAATATTTATCGCGCTCTAACATCTCTTTCAATGAACTAGAATTTATATTGATATGCTCACGACCTACATTTTCTTCCATCCATCTATAATATTGATGATTTAATATACCGTCTGTTTCTTGACTTACATGACCTAAGAAACAACAAGGATGAAGATTACCTCCAGCATCGACATAAATTTCAGATCGTTGAATACTTTGACAAGCAGTATATTTATAATCATCGGTATCTAACCAACTTAGTTGTCCATTGTCTATATCATTTAGTTGTTTTTCTTTACTAAATTTAAAATTTTGCACGAGTTGTTCTTTGGGATTATATATGTCAGTGATCAATATAGATCGCCCATTAACTTTACGCTGTTGTAAACTATATGCGTTTTCATATTCTTTGTCTGGTCTAGGTATCACATACTCTATTCTACCATCTTTATCCAATACGTTGATACCAGAAAAACCTGACCCTTTAGTTTCATCTGTAAATCCTAATGCTCGTTTAGGTATAAACTTTTTAAATCCCATAATGTTACTTAATTTTCTTGCATCTTCTATTTGATGCTGATTGTGTCCGAATATTAAATATTCCCACGTGGCGCTGCCACCGCTTTCAACAAATGAAATCACATTGTCCATTAGTTTTTCCCATGACACATTTTTTCTATACACATGATTAGTATCTTCTAGGCCATCTATACTGAATGTAAGTGTGTGTCTTGTACTATCAGTCAATTGTTCACCAACGCTCTGCCAAAAATTAGGCGTCCTCATGCCTCCGTTGGTATGCAATCTAATATGAACAGTATTACTACAGTGATTGATATACTTTAATATAGGAACTAGATCCTTGCATGTTCCTGGATCACCATAATTCCCACAAAAAATAAATTCATCTAAGCGTGTAATCAATTCTTTTGGAAATATGTGTTTAAACTGTTCAATTGAAAATTCATCTTTGTCGATCCACGGTATATTATATCCACCTTCGACATTTCTTGGACAACACGGACACATTGCATTACATTTGTTTGATAGCTCAACGTGGATAATTTTGATATTATCGTATGACACTATACCCATTTTATAATTTCCTCATCCGTTGCTTTTTTTAACACTTCATTGTATATATTTAGTCCCCAATCTATAGCGTTGCCTTCGATCATTTTGTCTACTTGATGAATATGATCGTCTATATTTACACTATCAAAAAAATCAATTAACGATGGCCAGTCACTAAATGTATCTTTGAAATCTTTACCTCTTCGTTCATCATATTGTTTATGAAATGACACAAAATCTTTTTGTCGGACATCTAATTCACTCAATGGCTGTACATTATGTCCATCAGATATTTCTTCAATATACGCAATAGTACGCTCAACCGAGACTATTTCATGTGAATTCAACTTGTCAGATATAGTTGCTAGCCAGTTACGATAATGTGTTGCTCGTTCATTACGTATAGTTTCTGGGAGGGTTGTGATACTTTGAAAACTAGGAAATCTTACTATATTCAAACTAAAATTCAGTCTAGTTTTAATATCATTGATGGTGCGTATTTCAATTAATTCTTCTATGAATTTGTCTAGACTAGCAAGACACAATGCGTTAATCGTCGACATAACATGTATATGATTGAATTTTCCATTCTCTATAATATAATTTAAATTGTTTTTCCATTGTCTCCACGATAATCCATCACGAATGTATTCAGCGTGATTTTCAGTGCTTTCATTGCTTGTATATATTTCAAATGTGTGATGCTTGCTTAATTCACATAATTTATCAAGTTGAGTTTTTTTAATAATTAAATTACTATTGATTCCTATTTTAACATTACATGATGGATTATTGTCGAACCAATCCATAAATTTCCAAAAATGAGGACTCATGGTAGGCTCGCCGCCTGTGATTCGTATCTCAGTTAAACTATATTGAAGTTCATCTTCCCACCATTTCCAAAATGCATCAATATATGGATTGTCTTTATTTGCGGGTCCATAAGGCATTGCCCATTTGCCATTATGTGCGAACGCACCCCAGCCGTCGCTGCGCAGGTTCTGGTACGGACCATTCACATTGATATCGTGTGCCCATGTTGTACTGAATCCTGCGTTGCAATATCCGCAAGCGAGATTGCAATTACTATCAAATGAAATTTCAAGGCTTATGGGTTTAACGTCTTGTCCCCAATCACTATTAAAAGCGCCCATTAAGTCGTCATCGCTGTATATGTTACTCTTAAAATATCTATCACTTACTATATCAGTGTCTAGGTTTTCCATCTTCCAACAATAATCACATTCCTTTGTCTGTACGCCATTCTGCATTTCTCGTCGAACTAACTTCTTATATTGTGTGTTATGCAATGCACTTGGATTATCTTTTACTTCTTCCACGGTTATTTGATGTGGAGGTGGATGATGACAACTGGCAGTCATGCCGTTGCCTAACCAAACAGTAGAATTATACCATTTTGCACCACAGAAAGTACTACTGGTTTTTTTACTTAGATTGTCTATCCAATCATTGGGGTCTTCAATTTCATTCATTGTGTTTATGCCTGCCTTATTATAAGTGCTTCTTTAGATTTTTTGCATGTATTGTAAAAATCTGTCATCTCAGGAAATACTTCAAGGAAATTAGTACCTCTGCGCTTATCTAGTTCATTAACGTATTCATAGAATTTTGCTCTTTCGGTCAAAATATGATAATGATTATTTGCGTCTGGATCGTTCTTCATATTAAAATGCATTTTATGCAGTACAATACGTTTCAACTTTTCTACTTCGTATCGCTCAAATCCTGCATGATCAAGCCATATATCTGATGCGACATTATCTGCCATATAATCTATCATAGGCAGCATATATTCTTCAAACAACTCATGCGTGACATTCTGTGCATCTAATGCACTTGGATGACGCAAATATGGAATATCTATACCCACTAATATATGATGATCAGGGCTCTTCTCAGCGCGTTCTATTAGCGAAGGATACATTAGTGGAAATCCAGTTTTTGTTTCGTTGTGGGTTTGCGATTTACTTGGATTATACTTGCGTTTCATTTCCCATACCCATTCAAGTACTTGTTGAAAACTGGTCACTGAAAATATATTAAATGCTGCCATTATTACACAACGAACATTGCCCATTGCTACAATTTGCTCATATCGTTTTTTAAATAACTCAAAATCAAGTCCGTATCTTGCGTATTCTGCTCTTGCTCCCCAACCTTCAACACTGGTATATATTGTTATTTTTTTAACCTTATTTCCTTGTTTCATTTGTTCTAATTTTTCAACAAATTTATCCCATAACTTATCCGGGACACTGAAATTACTATTGATACTGAATTCTAAGTCTGGATTTGGATTATTTATAAGCCAATCCATACTACGAAATGTTTCTTTACTCATCAATGGTTCGCCTCCGGTGATGCGATAATGTTTTAGATGCTTGTATGCTTCTGGGAACCATTTCCAAAATGCGTCAATATACGGATTAAATTCTCTATTTTTGTAACTAAGTGTATCTAAATCTTGCCAGCCCTGAATCCACTGTTCCTCTGGCGTATCTTGCATTAGTTTTATCGGGCCATCTTTCTTCAAATGTTCTACCCATTTGCTACTATATTCGGGACCACAATAGACACATGCAAGGTTGCACGCATTACTAAAATCTACTTCTAAATAACTAGGATACAAATCTTCATCGCCAGTCAATGATGACACTTCATCAAAATGGGGCAATGCCCATGGCTCCACACTCTTGAAATGTCTATCACTATGACCACCTTGCTCTTCTACTCTCCAGCAATAATCGCATTCAGTCGGTTTTTCATTATTTAACATTTGCTTGCGAGCAGTTTTTAAATGCTGTGTATTAAATAATGCGGCTGGATTGTCTTTTAGTTCATTTAATGGTATCTTGTGTGGCGTGGGATGATGACATGCGTGCATCGTCCCAGTGCCTAAATGCATTGTCACTTGTTTGAATTTAGCAACACACATACCGCATCCGGTGCTATCTAATAATTCACCTACCTTATTTAAATTATCTGGTGTGTTTGTCGGGATATTTTTACTAGTGTCCCATGTAAAATCTGCAAATTTCTTATTCATTATACCGCCATTGGTGCTTTGATGAAAGGCATTGGATAATAATTT
>TARA_R110000822_G_scaffold138268_1_pt1 | contig 11285 bp, 13 predicted proteins | sample TARA_R110000822 | Tara Oceans TARA_R110000822 (sample SAMEA4397666) | marine metagenome | biome: Polar Biome; feature: [SRF] surface water layer (ENVO:00010504); material: water (ENVO:00002006), including particulate matter (ENVO:01000060) such as... | depth 5 m | reverse complement strand
CATCACTCACTCTCCTCTGTAATAAGATTCACCTGTTTCTTTACATCTTCGGGGGAAAATTTCCCCAGTACTGCACCCAACTCTGCACCCTCTACATCGACTCCAATGGATGGATAGAAGGGTCCATCAGCAATGAACCAGTCTTCCACCTCTCCAAGATTATTTAATGTCACGTTGATCTCTTTACCTGCAAGCCTGGAGCAAGGCCACTCATTACGCCACTCACTTGGCACCTTAATCTTGTAGTTAAAGCTCACCTCTATTGACTGTTCCATTACTCACTCTCCTCTGGCAGTTGCCGAGAAGGGATATCGGTGAATTTTTTATACTGACTGGAGAAGTCTGTGAAGTCATCCCTCTCTACCTCTCCATCTTCATCTTCTCTAGCAATTAGAAAGCAAACTCCCCCTGGAGACCTCACTGTCACCTGTGTGTGAGAGCAATCCCTATTAGTCTCTTTCGTTGTGTTCACCTTAAAGGCGTGTCGCAAATGCGAATGGACTATCTCTTTCGCTAGGCTTTCGGCATGATCCACGTCTTCTGCATTAAGCTCATCGAAATGGTACACCTCAACCTTACGTACTGTCACTGAATACTCAGCCATCTTAACTCCTAGTTAAATAATACAACTTGGTTTTAATTATTGAGGGGAAATTTTCCCCTGCGTACTATCAGGAGTCAGGCTTCTAGCTCTGTAAAAAAGCTATAGACCTGACCCCGACTGTACTTTTAACAGTCCCTATGACGTTGATATCCTCCTATTAAAATCCATGAATCGCTCTGCATACTCCACACACAATACTGTCGTGGATTGTCGCTGTATATGATAAGGGCTACAACATAAGCTTGCCTCCAGGTTGTGAGAAACTGACTGACTACAGACCGCAAAGAGGAATCGAACCTCAAGACTTGGAAGCAGAGTTAGGGATGTCGAGGCCCTGTAACTTCCAAGTTCCACCAGGTACGGATCGCTTATATCTTACCTTCAGCTTTGAGATGACGTAGGTCCTCTCTTGCGGACACTGTAACAGGCATCCCCTGTGCTTTAGATTGTCTCTCAAATTCTAACTGCTTAATGTCCCTAACAAACCGATGATGAAAGTCCTGTGGGCTATCAGTATCGTGCCATGCTGTTAGTTCGTTCTGACCACACACTGTACACATCATATTAGGTGGTGACCAATAGTGATGCTTCTCTTTCGGCCCTATCGGTTCATCGTATTTCTTAGGGGAAATTTTCCCCACAACCATCTTGCGAACCCTTACAGGCTTACGCCTGGGCAACGTACTGGAATGGCTATGACCCAGACTTGACTGACTAGTAGTAGCCAGAAAGTTCGTCTGATTCTTACCCTTACACATACTCCAGTGCTTCACAATCGCATAAGGCAGTAGATGTTCAACTGTCTTAATCAATCGGTAACACTCAGCATAAGAACCACTTGTAACAGCCATCAACCAGAGTGAAGAATTGATACGTCGCACAGATTCGCCAGCGTATTTCTCTAGCTCCTCTTGCTCAATCCATTCGGACATGACTAGCTCCTCTCTCGTTTTTTTAGGGGAAAATTTCCCCTGAATCGGACGGCACCCCTGCTGTTCAATTCGTGAATAAATATAACCATTTTTTTTTATTTATGTAAGTTTTTAGTACCCCCTATTTTACTGACAGATTTAGAAGTATTGACCTGGAATAGTACTGGCTGTATCCTACTCTATGCCTAACCCCACTACGATTAGCCCGAAGCAATCAGCATTCGCTGGTTTCGTAGCGTCTGGTAGTAGCTATACAGACGCCTACAAACTAGCGTACAATGCAGAGAACATGAGCAAGCAAGTGCTGTATAACAAGTCATCGCAACTAGCTAAGAACCCGAAGGTGAAGGAAGCAATCGAAGCGTTGAGATCGAATGACAAGGTAGCACAGGAAGCACACGACAAGCTCAGTAATGACTGGATCATTGAGAAACTACAGGGCGAGGCAGTCAACGAGAGCAACCCACCTAGTAGCAGGATCAGGGCATTGGAATTGCTAGGTAAAACAGGTGGGCTGTTTGATGATAGCACCCATGTCACGTTTGAACAGCGAAGTCCAGAGGACATAGAGAAGGAGCTAATGGAAAAGCTCAGTGGCTTCATGGCAATTGATGCGTGATAGCAGGGTGAGTAATCATAGTAGTGACTAGGTAAAAGCCGAAGGGGAAAATTTCCCCTAGAAAAATCTAACTAACCCTAGGGCTAGACACCCGAACCTCACAGCCAGACACCCGTACCTCACACGGGGAAAAAATAGCTGTTGCACAACAGCGTAGGTAACGCTTTGTATACTCTACGGAGTGAATCTACGTACTAATCCATGGCTTTAATATGGTTAGTAAAGTAGATTGCACGGAGTAGACATGGCTTCGTCCGCGGGTAAGCGGGCGAGCCGAGCTTAGCTGTCTCGCGATTATTTACTCCAAGTCCGCGATAGCGGGCTGTCTCTGGATTAAATAATCCGAACAGCTAAGTGAGATAAAAAAAGTTGCGTAGTTAAGTTATGGCATTGCCGAGGTTGGCAATGGTATAGCTTAGCTCGCATCCATATGTCAGTTCTCCCTGTTTTTTGGCAACAAAAAAAGGGAGATCACCCCTGAGTTCATCCTGTACCAGTCGGCTCTTAAGTTGCCGTGGAGTGTGATGGTATTAGGACTTCCCAAGGGTGATCTCCCACTAGGTTCAGTCTACCCTACTTGGCCTCCTTGACTGTAATGATGAGTGACTCGTCGATGAAGGAGTCTCTAATCTCTCTTCGGCCAGCATTGCACTGTGTCTGCAACCTGCTCACTCCGACTAATAGGTCTCCCAGTTCAGTGTAGAGATTGGAGACGTCAGCAGTTGAGAGGGTCAACGCGAGCGAGTACGCATGTTTACCAGTTCCAAAGGAGGCGGTCACGGTGTCACCGTCACTCTCGGATTTGTCCACCTCACCCCTATAGTAGACTCCTTCGACCTCCTCGCCTCCTCGACCGACGGAGACGGTCAGGTCTGAGTTCGCGATCAGATGCTCAACTCCTGCTTGCCAGATGACACATCTTGCTCCCCATGCCATGTTCGTTTGGCCTGGAATCCACTCACCACATGCGGCTCGCGCGTTCTTACGGACCTTCGCGTTCTTGGAGGTGACACACATAAGGTAGTTTTCCAGGTCACGCTTTTTGTCGCGGATCGCCTTGCTCGCGTTCTTACCCGTCTCGTTTTTATCATACGCTGGGGTCTCGCCACGTTTCTTGAGATCCTCGTACTCTACGTGTCCAGCTTTTCGGACGTTGACGACAATGTCATTGAAGCAGTCGTTAACGAGTGTGCCGAGGTCTTCAATGGGGAAGTCCTGGTACAGGCTACCGTTCTTGGTGAAGGCACTGTCAAGACTGCGGTCTAACGCGTGGATGTAATTGATTATCGCAACGCGTCCAGCCTCCTGTTGCTTTTTAGCTGTGGCAGTCGCAGTACAGGACTTTGCTAACGTTTCACTCACCTTTGCAACATCCTTTTTCAGCTTACGTTTAACAGCTAGAAAGTTTGGGCGAGTGTTCTGTTTAGCCTTCTTAGGTTGTTTCGACATATCTTACTCTCCATAAAATGTTTTTTGCGTTAAATGAATTATATAATCCATCAATACCCCCCTTGATCAACGCAGGTGGCCGCTTGTCAAGGTACGCTGTCCGCGATAGCGGACTGTTCTTGCTTTTAGCGTATCTTGACAAGTAAGGCAAATAATTACTCCAAGTCCGTGATAGCGGACTGTCTCTGGATTAATTATTTGTAGGACCATTCGTGGTTTTGAATGGTCCGTACCAACAACAGTAAGAGCTATTCCAAGTCCGCGAGAGCGGGCTGGCTCTGGATTAGCGTATCGCGAGAGTCGCTAGGGGTCTCTGCCCTGCGTTACGTTTTAAATCCCCTGAAAGCGAAGAGAGGGGGGAGTATGTATCTTTGGGGGCTTTTCGGGTTCGCTTTCCTGGAGGCCGTCCACCGAGCCATAGCGAATCGGCTCCTTTGATAGCCGCATTCGCAATGGCGAGGGGCTTTGGACGAGCCGACGGCTTTTAGGCTTTTGCTTGCAGGCCAGTGGGGGGGAACCCCCCTCTGGGCGTTGGCTGTTGCTTTTATATATAAACAGTGTTTTGCACATTCTACCACCAATTTTTAGCTATATTGCAGTTTTATGTCACCTTTATTCTTGACGGGGGGCGCGCTAGATACTAACTTAGTTATCTAGATTATATATATAAATAATATATCTAGGTATTTTATCTAGATAATATACTATAGATTATCTATATATAGGGGAGGAAAAAATTTTGAAGATTTTTTTTACAGTAATTTGCATTTTTTTATTTTCTTCTTGTGCCACAAATACTGGTACATGCTGGTGGGGAAATCAGACACACTCAGAAACATGTTATGCTGAATGAAGAAGCCTGATGTTTATTATGTTTTAGCAGAAGCGGTTGAGGCATATAAGGCTGCTGCCTTTCGTGATCGGCATGGATATGCAAAACGTGGGTACACAGCGGAGCAAGCAGCAAAAGAATTTCCTAAGTATTTTTCTCTTCATAGTAGTGGCAAGATTAAGTTTATAGGGAAAAGCGCAGATAAGATTTTAGAAGAGTACTTGCAGGAAATGGGGTATCCCCCTAATAGTGAATACTGGTTTCGCCTTGCGCGCCAAGTCACTGAACTGGCACAAGAAGAAGAGGGTGATGGCGGTAAGATAACGAAAACCTACTTTGATAAACCTAAAAGGCAAAACAAAATTCGCCATGATAGGCGTACAAGAAAAGTTCATACTAGAAAAAAATGGTCAAGAAAGCCTAAAAAGATAATCGACTAAAATGAAACTAGATATAGCTGCTGTTACCAAGCATCTTCATTCACTGCCTCCTGGTAAGCAAAAAGAAGTTCTTGTACTTATCGACCAACTCAATGCTGCAAAGGGTAGAAACTTAGCTCAAAAAGACTTTCTTTCTTTTGTAAAAGATGTGTGGCCCGCATTTATTGAGGGTGATCATCACAAGATCATGGCAGATGCTTTTAATAGAATCGCTGACGGGAGTCTCAAGAGGCTTATAGTAAATATGCCTCCACGACATACTAAGTCAGAATTTGCATCACATCTTTTTCCCGCATGGTATTTGGGAAGATTTCCAGATAGGAAGGTTATTCAGACTGCACATACGGCAGAACTTGCAGTAGGATTTGGTCGTAAGGTACGTAACCTTGTAGGCTCAGAAGTTTATCAAGCAATATTTAATGACGTTGCCTTGAGTACTGACTCGAAAGCTGCAGGCAGGTGGAGTACAAATAAGAATGGTGATTACTTCGCTATTGGTGTGGGTGGTGCAGTAACGGGTAAGGGTGCGGACATTCTTATCGTGGACGACCCGCATTCTGAGCAGGAAGCCGCACTTAACGATCCATCAGTTTATGATAAAACATATGAATGGTATACATCTGGTCCCCGCCAAAGACTTCAACCTGGGGGTGCTATATGTTTAGTGATGACTCGTTGGTCTAAGAAAGATTTAACGGGAAGCATTGTTAAAGCATCTATAGAAAGGGGCGGTGCAGATGAGTGGGAGATTATAGAGTTTCCTGCAATACTTCCTAGCGGTAATCCTTTATGGCCTGGTTTTTGGCCCCTTGATCAACTTGAGGCACTAAAGGCTGAACTACCTGTTGGTAAGTGGAGCGCTCAGTATCAGCAGGACCCAACGTCAGAAGAGTCTGCAATTATTAAACGGGAGTGGTGGAAGGAGTGGACTAAAAAAAGTCCACCAACTTGCGAGTTTGTAATACAATCTTGGGATACAGCATTCTTGGCAAAGGAAACTGCAGACTATAGTGCGTGTACTACATGGGGTGTTTTTACAGATGAAAATGATGTGGCAAACATTATTCTTTTAGATGCTCTTCAGGAACGCTTAGAGTTTCCAGATCTTAAGACACGTGCATATGAAATGTACAAAGAGTACGATCCCGATGCTTTTATTGTTGAAGCGAAGGCTGCAGGCACACCTTTAATTTTTGAACTTCGTAGAATGGGCATACCTGTAGGCGAGTATGTTCCTAGTAGGGGAAAAGATAAGATAGCAAGAGTAAACGCTGTGTCAGATTTATTTTCATCAGGTCATGTTTGGGCGCCTAAAAAAAGATGGGCAGAATTGGTAATAGAAGAGTTTGCTGCTTTTCCGACGGGAGATCACGATGACCTTGTGGACTCTTCGACGCAGGCACTATTACGCTTTCGTCAGGGTGGATTCATCCGCATAGAAAGCGACGAAGAGGAAGAAGAATTTCTTTTAAATAGAAAAGCAGATTATTATTAACAGTTGACTCTTTGACTATATTTTCCCATTGTGTTAGGGAGGTTTCTATCTCCAGTCCTCAGGGGTTATTTCCTGTAAGAGTTTCCCTTGGGGGCTGTTATAGAAAGATGAGACATCTGCAGAGGAATTATTCGTGGCAATAGACAAATCAATAGAAGCTCTTTTGAATCAAGATGAATTTGAAATGGGTTCTAATGGGCTTACTGTAACCGAAGATCAAGAAATTCCCGAAGACTCATTAGTCACAGAAATGGAAGACGGAGGGGTGCTTGTTGATTTTGATCCGATGGCAGATGAAGGAATGGAAGAAGATCTTTTTGAATCTAATCTTGCTGAATTTATAGAAGATAGTGAATTAGCATCTTTGGCATCAGATCTCGTATCTAAGTTTGATTCTGATAAAGATAGTAGGTCGGACTGGGAGCAAACTTATAAAGAGGGATTAGATCAACTTGGATTAGAAATTGAAGATCGAACTACACCCTGGGCAGGGGCCTGTGGTGTATTCCATCCAATGCTCTCTGAGGCGGTAGTTCGGTTTCAGGCTCAGACCATTCAAGAGATCATGCCAGCACAGGGTCCAGTAAAAACTCACGTGTGGGGCAAGTTCGATGAAGATAAGGCAGGGCAGGCGAAAAGAGTTCAGGAGTATTTGAACTATCAGCTTATTGAAGTGATGACCGAATACAGGTCGGAAACAGAAAAGCTTTTATTTAGTTTGCCCCTAGCTGGTTCTGCATTCCGTAAGATTTACTTTGATCCGTCTCTTGGCAGACCTACTTCTATGTTCGTACCAGCAGAAGACTTTGTTGTTGCTTATAATGAAGGAGAGTTGTCACAGGCAGAGCGCTATACCCACGTAATGACTAGAAGTACTAACCAGATAAAAAAATTACAGGTTAGTGGTTTTTATACAGATATTGAGCTTACGCCCTCCAATGTAGAAGACAATCCTATTAGAGAAAAGTATAATGAAATTGGAGGCGTGACACCCTCGTATGAGAGTCGAGAGAAACATCAACTTTTAGAAATGCATGTTGATATAGATCTTCCAGGTTACGAAGATGAAGACGGAGTTGCACTACCGTATGTTGTTACAATCGACAAGGGAAGTAACACTGTTCTTGCTATTTACAGGAATTGGGATGAAGAAGATCCGCACAGAGTTAAGCTGCAGCACTTTGTCCACTATGGATATGTTCCTGGAATTGGATTTTATAACCTTGGCTTGATCCATATGATTGGAGGTTTAGCCAAGTCTGCAACCAGCTTACTTAGACAGTTGGTTGACGCAGGTACACTATCCAATCTACCAGGAGGATTGAAAACTCGTGGACTCAGAATTAAAGGCGACGACACGCCTATCATGCCAGGAGAGTTCAGGGACGTTGATGTCCCTGGTGGGGTTATTCGTGATAACATCACCTTCCTTCCTTATAAGGAACCTTCTTCGGTCCTTTATCAGTTACTGGGCAACATCGTTGAAGAGGGAAGACGATTTGCTTCGATGGCAGATCTTAAAGTAGCAGACATGAATCAAGAGGCCCCAGTGGGAACCACTCTTGCAATTATGGAACGTGCCATGAAAGTGCAGTCTGCTATTCAAGCAAGAATACATGCGAGCTTAAAGCAAGAATATAAAATTTTAGCAACTATTATACGCGATTATACAGATCCAGCATATCCTTACGAAACAGAAGACGGTGAAGGAATTAAGGCTGAAGACTTCGATGATCGCATTGATGTTGTTCCAGTTTCAGATCCCAATGCATCGACAATGGCGCAAAGGATTATGCAGTACCAGGCAGCACTGCAGTTAGCACAGCAGTCTCCTAACTTGTATGATATGCCGTTGTTACACAGGCAGATGATGGAACTTATTGGTATTCCTAATGCAGACAGGGTGGTTCCGAATCAGGAAGAAGTTCCGCCTAAAGATCCGATTAGTGAAAACCAGGACATGCTTACTCTTGCTCCCGTTAAAGCATATGAGTATCAGGATCACGAGGCACATATGCGTGTTCACATGGTATTAAAAAATGATCCTCAGTTAGCACAGGAGGTACAGAATAGTCCTGCAGGTGGTGCAGTGAGCGGTGCATTGGATGCACATGTTAGGGAACACTTGGCATTTGTTTTCCGCAAACAGATAGAAGAAGAGCTTGGTATAACACTACCGCCTGCAGAAGAGCAGTTGCCGCCTAGACTTGAGTCGCAACTTGCCAAACTAGTAGCTGATGCTGCCGACCAGATGATGAACAAGAAGCAACAACAGCAACAAGCAGAGCAAGCAGCGCAGCAACAGCAAGATCCGATTGTTCAAATGCGTGAACGTGAGGTTGCTACACTTGAACAAGAGCAACAGCGTAAGCAAGCAGCGGATCAGGCCAAGCAACAGGTTGATATGCAGAAGCTTGATGTCGAAAGACAGAAGATTGCAGCCAAGGAACGTGTAGACATGGCAGAGTTAAGTCTTGAAGAACAGGCATTGAGGTTAAAAGCAGAGATTGAGTCTGAAAAATTAGATGCAAACTTAGAAGTGAAGGGATATGAGCTAGGACTTAAGGCTAGCCAAGACAGAAATGGAAATAATAATGGCCGATAGCGTCTTAAGGTTGCTAAAAAAAGCTATTAGGGAGCAAATGAATGAGCTTGCCGACTATCTAGCAGTTGGAAATGCTAAGGACATGGAAGATTATCGTAAAATTACTGGTATGATTGAAGGATTGGCGTGGACGGAGCGTGAAATTATTGACATGGAAGATCGTTATAAGGATTTTTAGTGATTAAGTGGAAAGATTTAGTTAGATTAGGAAAATACTTTGGCGTTATTGACAAAAAAGATGCTAATGTTTTTCTTGATTCAGGATCTGAAGTATTTGAATTTAGTTTAGATCAAGGTGGAAAGCTTTGGGTGTCTTCCCAGGAGCAAGAAGACAAAAAAAAAGACAAACCTTCTAATTAGAAGAGCAACTTCCGAAAGGATGCCACAATTAACGAGAGGTCGCAATGACTACGCTCGCAAAAGAAGTAGAAAATCCCGTTATTGATGTCGAAGATATTACATTTAAAGATGTTGATGACTCTACACCCTCACCAAATCAGCTACCTGACCCGAAAGGGTATAAATTATTGATTGCATTGCCTGAAGTTAAGGAAGCTACTGAAAGTGGCATCATAAAATCTGCTCAAAGCCAGCATGAAGAGACAATTTCTACAGTTGTAGGCTTTGTATTGAAGATGGGACCCGATGCCTATGCAAGTTACGCCCGATTTCCTAGTGGACCCTACTGTAGAGAGCGAGATTGGGTTGTTTTTCGAGCATTTAGTGGCACAAGAATCAAAATTCATGGTAAAGAGTTCCGTTTAATCAATGACGACACTGTTGAAGCTGTTGTTGAAGACCCTAGAGGAGTGGAGAGAGCATAATGAGCGAAGAAACTGGAAGAATGAGCGAGGAAGACAAGTTTTTAGGTGTAAAAACTACAATTGAACCTCCAACAGAAGATACAGAAGTGGTAGATGAGGTTGAAGTTGTAGATGATCGACCAGAAGAAGATCAGAAGTATGCTCCAGTAGATACAGGCGGAAAAGAGCTTAGAAGCTATGGTGGAAAGGTACAAGATAGGATTGGTAAGCTAAAAAAAGAGTACCACGACGAGCGTAGAGCCAAAGAACAGGCTGAGCGCATGTCTAATGAGGCTGTTAACTATAGTAGTGCGATGCAAGTTGAAAATCAGAGACTTGTTAAGCTTGTTCAGGACTCTCAGACAGCATTAACTAGTCAAGCGAAGAGTCGTGCAAGTGCAAACATGGCTCTTGCAGAAGATAACTTTAAAAAAGCACATGAATCTGGAGATGCTGCCGAAATAGCCGAAGCACAGAAGCATTTGACCAATGCACAGTTGGCACAAGCCTATGCACCCAATGTTTCCCAGAAAATTATAGACAACTGGAAGGGTGAGGTCCTTGCGCAACAACGTGCAATGGCTCAGCAGCAACAATATGTGCCAGAACAGCAAGAGGTACAGCCAGATGAGAAGGCTGTAGAGTGGCAAAGCAATAATGAATGGTTTGGTCAAGATACTGAGATGACTAGCTTTGCATATGGAGTGCATGAGAGGTTGGTTAACGAAGAAGGTATTGACCCAGACTCCAAGGAATACTACGATTCAATAGATCAACGCATGAAACAAGTGTTTCCTGCGCAATTCGGTAGAAGCGGCAATCAAGATACTTTTGTCGTTGATACTGCGACTCCTCGCAAGACGAGTCCCGTGGCTGGAGCCTCTAGAAATAGTGGTGCTGCGCCACGCCAAGTAACATTGACAAGGACACAGGTGAAACTCGCGGAACGCCTGGGGTTAACGCCAAAGCAATATGCGGCTCAACTTATAAAAGAAAGGACAGCATAATGGCTGAAGATCGCGCATCACAGGAACCAAGAAGTTTAGATAGTCGTGAAAACGAAGAAAGAACTAAAGCTTGGGAACCTGCATCAATCCTACCAGACCCTGAACCACAAGATGGCTGGGTTTTTAGGTGGATTCGTACATCAATGGTTGGCAATCCTGACAATACCAACGTATCTAAAAGATTTAGAGAAGGTTGGGAGCCAGTGAAGGCCGAAGATCACCCTGAGCTTCGGATTATGAGTGATCATAAGTCTGAATGGGGCGAAAAGGGTGGTATTGAAGTTGGCGGACTGCTATTGTGCAAATCTCCAGAAGAAAGAGTGGAGCAACGTCGTGAGTATTACAAGAATCATGCAGAATCACAAATGCAGGCTGTAGACAACAACTATATGCGTGAGAACGATCCTCGGATGCCAGTTCTTGCGCCAAATCGTAAAACTCGTGTAGCATTTGGCGGTGGAAACCGCTAGATACTTAAATTAATTAGTAAATAGGAAAC
>TARA_R110000822_G_scaffold19219_5_pt1 | contig 11311 bp, 10 predicted proteins | sample TARA_R110000822 | Tara Oceans TARA_R110000822 (sample SAMEA4397666) | marine metagenome | biome: Polar Biome; feature: [SRF] surface water layer (ENVO:00010504); material: water (ENVO:00002006), including particulate matter (ENVO:01000060) such as... | depth 5 m | reverse complement strand
CGGGCGGCGTCAAAGCCGACCGCATCCTGCACCAGGCGAGTGAGCTGAGCGATAGTCGCCTCGCTCAAGGGTTCGCTGACGCTTTCACCGGTTTCAGCGTTTACTGTAACCGGATTATCCACGACCACGGCAACAGACAAGCGGCGCAGCCGGCCCTGCTGCTGGCGGGTGTAACTGATCTGCCGATCCAGCTCGTAGTTGCGGGTGGCCTGTTCGCGCGAGTCACGCGGCACCACTGGCAACACGGGCTCGCCAGTAACCGGGTCCACCACGACTTCAGGTACCGTGACCGCGCCAGGGGGCTGATTGGTCAATGCACCGGGAATGCCTTGCGGGCCTTGGCCAGCAGTACGCTCTTCCGACATGACCTGTTCGCTGCGCAGCGCCGACTCAGGGCTGTACATCTCTGCAGTGGATTCCACCGCACTGAAGTCGACATCCGCCGACACTTCTGCCTTGTAGCGGCCAGCGCCGACAATCGGCTGCAGAATGTTATGTACGCGGCGAGTAAAGGTATCTTCCATACGGCGGGTGTAATCAAACTGACGGCCAGCGACAGTCAGCTCGCTCAACTCGTTCTGATCGGACAGCAGATTGCCATTCTGGTCGACGATCGTGACCTGATCCTTGCTCAGCTCGGGAACACTGGTGGCCACCAGATTGACGATGGCCATGACCTGCGCTGGCTCAAGATTGCGGCCGGCATACATCTCCAGCAATACCGAGGCGCTGGGCTTGCGATCATCGCGGACAAAGACGGTCGAGCGCGGCATGGCAATGTGCACGCGGGCCGACTTGATGTTGTAGAGGCTGGAAATGGTACGCGCCATCTCGCCTTCCAGACCACGGCGGTAACGCGTGGTTTCCATAAACTGGCTGGTGCCCAGACCCTGTTCGCGGTCGAGAATCTCGTAACCCAGATTATTGTCGCGGGCAGTCACACCAGCCGACGCCAGGCTCATGCGCGCATCTGCCAGGTCACTGGTGGCGACCAGCAAGGCGCCGTTGTTGGGGTCGACGCGGTACTTGATCCGCCGCTGGGTAAGAATGTCCACTACCTGCGCGGAATCGTAGTTCTCCATATTGCTATAGAGCGTCTGATAGTCCGGCTCCTGGGACCAGAGCACTACCGCAAAGCCAATGGCGACACTCGCCGCCAGCCCGATCAACAGCGCAAACTGCCGCAGCATCGGCAATTGCGACAGGTTGTCGAGTACGTTCAAGCCCATGAAAGGCTTGCGCTCACTTCCTAACGCCGGCCCGGGCCGGGTAGCAGGTGTGTTGGCGGTATTGGCGGTGTCCATGTTCTACCCTCGGTCAATCACGGCAAGACAACAATTAGTATGCTCAGATGGGCATGTTCATGATGGATTCATAGGCGGTGACCATCTTGTTACGGACTTGGGTCACGGCCTGGAATGCCACACTGGATTTCTGCGCTGCGATCATTACTTCGGTCAGATCAACCCCAGGTACGCCACGTTCGTAAGCGCTTTGCAGATCACTGGTCATGCGCTGCATGTCACTGACCTTGTCAACCGCCTGCTTGAGCACATTCTCGAATGCCGGACCGTTGACATTCTGCTCCAACTGCGCCGGTGGCTGAGGACGGCCCATGGCCTCCATCTGCATCGAGCGCATCTGCAACATCAGACGATTGAATTCAACACCTTGGGTCATGACTATCTCCGGGCCGCAGTTTTTTTGACGGCGTGGATTGCGTTGGAGTTAGTAAAGCAGGAATGATGCCAACATGCGGATATTGCGAAGAAGGTGGTGCGGTATTACCGGGGGCGCGACAACCGGCGAGGGGTTCCCTGGGGGCTGTGGAGGCTGTGGGAGCGGTCGCCTGACCGCGAGGGGTCTATCGGTGAGAGCCATCTAACCCCTTCGCGGCCAGGCGGCCGCTCCTACCAAAACCCAGCTTCACCTATCGACGTAGGAGCGGCCACCGTGGGAGCGGCCGCCTGGCCGCGAAGGGTTTAAAAATCTAACTCGCGTACAAACTCGCTTCTACATCCAGACCCGCATCACGCATCTGCGCCAGCTTGTACCGCAACGTACGGGGGCTGATACCCAGCTTGTCCGCCGCTTCCTTGCGCTTGCCGCGTTCGGCGCGTAGCACGTCAATAATCAGTTGATACTCGCGCTGACGCACCCCTGCCCCCAGATCGGTACCTGCCGGCTGAGACAGGGTTGGCGAAAAATGGGTCTCCGTCAGATTATCGACGCGGGCTGACGCCCTACTCTCGAATGCAGGATCAACGCTTGCTAACAGTGGCGCTTCGTCTCGTATCGGCGTACTAACGGGCATGATCATCGGACTGCCAGGCAACACCGCCAGACACAGATCCTGGGCATGAATGACGCCACCGGACTGCAGAATCAAGGCGCGTTGCACGGCATTGTCCAATTCCCTGACGTTACCCGGCCAGGCATGCTGTTGCAGCGCCAGGCAGGCATCGGCGGCAAAGCGCACCGGTGTCTGATTCATTTTGCGCGTGTGTTTATCCAGCAACCGCTGGGCAATCGGCAAAATATCGCCGGGGCGCGTGCGCAGCGGTTGCCACTGCAGCGGAAAAACGCCCAGACGGTAATACAAATCTTCGCGAAAACGGCCCGCCGCCACTTCTGCCGGCAAATCCCGGTTGGTGGTGGCAATCACGCGGATATCCAGCTGGATCAACTTGCGACCACCGACGCGCTCGACCTCACGTTCCTGCAACACGCGCAGCAATTTGGCCTGCAAGCCCAGGGGCATCTCGGAGATCTCATCCAGCAGCAAGGTGCCGCCGTTGGCCTGCTCAAACTTGCCGGACTGTGAGGCCACCGCGCCAGTAAAGGAGCCCTTCTCATGCCCGAATAGCGTCGCTTCCAGCATATTGTCCGGAATGGCCGCGCAGTTGATTGCAATGAACGGCTGCCCGGCACGCGTCGACTGCTGGTGAATAAAGCGCGCCAGCACTTCCTTGCCGGTGCCCGACTCGCCAGAAATCAGGACGGTAGAATCACTGGCTGCGACTCGGGTGGCCAGGTGCAACAACTGTTGACTGGAAGGCTCCATGGCGACCGGCCCATCCAGCTTGCCAGCTCGCAAGCGGCCCTGCCCATGTTGCGCCACCAGCTCCAGCAGGGCACGCGGCTCAAAGGGTTTTACCAGGTAATCCACGGCACCATCGCGCATTGCCTCAACAGCCTGCTGCACAGTGCCATAAGCGGTCATCAGCAGAACCGGCAAGTGCGGGTGCTGCTGACGCAAATTGCGCAGCAGCCGGTGGCCGTCCATCCCCGGCATATTCACATCGCTGACCACCATGCATACCGACTCGCGCTGCAGCAAAGCCAGTGCAGCATTGCCATCACCGGCCTCCAATGCGTCATAACCGCCCAGGGTCAAGGTATCGCACAAGGCTTCTCGCAGAGCGCGATCATCCTCAACCAATAAAATTCTTGGCCTTTGCTGGCTCATGAGCAGCCCTCCTGATCAATCCCAGTCTGCGCTGGCGCATCCGCCTTGCGCCGCACCGGCAGCAACAACTCGGCGCTGGTACCCCAGCCCGCCTTGCTGCGCAAAAAGAACGCCCCGCCATGAGCGCGCGCCACGGATTTAACCACCGACACACCCAGGCCAGTGCCTTGGGCACGCGTGGTGTAAAAGGGCTCGCCGATCTGGGCGCATTGCTCCGCATGCATGCCGCAACCTGCGTCTACCACACTCAAACTAAGCTGACCTTCTATCAGGCGAGCGCAGACCTTCAGCCTGGCGGCCTGGCCGCCCGCCTGAATGGCGTTGTTGATCAAGTTGGTCACCGCTCCTACCAGGGTGTCGCGGTTACAGGTAAGCAGCAGGTCGGTGGCGCAGCGATCGTCCCAACGGCAGGTGGCGCCAGCCAGCTCCAGCAAGGGGTCAGCTTCGGCGCGCAACGCGTCGAAGAGCTGTTCGGTATTGATGCTGTCTTCCAGTGGCAGATCACCCTTGGCGAACAACAACATATCGCGTACTTGGTGCTCCATCGCCTTGAGCCGCCCGCTCAGGCGCTCGCCAAAGCGCTGACGCTGCGCTGCGGGCAGTTCTGAATCTTGCAGGTGGCTGGCGTAGAGCATGGCAGTGGAGAGCGGAGTGCGGATCTGATGGGCCAGCGAGGCGACCATACGGCCGAGGGCCGAGAGGCGTTCATGGCGAGCCAGTTGGCTTTGCAATTGACGGGTTTCGGTCTGGTCGTTGATCAGAATGATCTGACCGGGCTCACCCAGTAACGACCGGGTGGCCAATGATACTCGACGGCCGCTGCGCAGTGACACCTCATGATAATCATCATCACGCGGAGCAAAGCGCTCACGGATCAGATCGCGCCACAATTGGCCCTCCAAAGGTTCACCGAGCAGCTCACGGGCGGCCGGATTAGCCTCACGGACCACGCCATTGCCATCCAGTACCACTACGCCGCCGGGCAGCAGATCAAGCAGGTTCTGCAGCCGCGACGCCAGGCAGGCCTTCTCGGCCAGCTCACGATGGCGCTGGGCATGCACCTGATCCAGTTGCGCCTGCAGTGTAGACACCTGCTGCTGAAGTAGCGCATGGGAGCCCGACAATTGGCCCGACATCTGTCGGAACAGCTCATACGCCGCCGTCAGCTGCGCCTCATCACGGGGTGCAGTCTCCAGGGTGCGCTCTGACTTAGGCGCATTAGAGGTAAGCAGGTGCTGGGCGGTAGGTACCATCGGGAATCCCCTGAATCAAAAAGAAAGCTTCAGGGGAGTCAAAGCAAAGGGCATGCCAGGAAGGGTTAATCCATTAAAAACAATAGATTAGGTTTAAATGAATAAAAACGCGTCAGTCTTCTGACAGCTCAATACCCCGGTTGATACCGTACTTGCGCATCTTCTCCACCAGGGTAGTACGCCGAATACGCAAACGTTCAGCTGCGCGCGCCACCACGCTATTGCATTCATCCAAGGCCTGTTGAATCAGCGTCTGCTCCAGGCCGCCAAGGTACTCTTTCAGATCCAGGCCGTCAGGCGGCAGGAACGCCGGGCTATCCAGCCCGACCAGCCCACTGAAGGCTTCATCTCGCTCATCTTCCGGCCCACGGGAGTTACGCAGTTCTTCCTGGTCATCTTCTACATAACGGAACTTGCGCGGCAATTCACCGACACCAATCACCCCATGCGGATGCATGATCGCCATGCGCTCGACCAGGTTGGCCAGCTCACGGACGTTACCCGGCCAGTCATGCTGACACAGCGACATGATCGCCGAGGTGCTGAAGCGGATTGAGCCGCGCTTTTCCCGTTCCAGCCGAGTAATCAATTCGTTGAGCAGTAAAGGCAGATCCTCGATCCGCTCGCGCATTGCCGGCATCTCGATCGGGAACACATGCAGCCGGTAATACAGATCCTCGCGGAAGCCGCCCTGCTCGATCATCTGTTCAAGATTCTTGTGTGTTGCGGCGATCACGCGCACATCAGCCGTTTGCACCTTGTTGCTGCCAACGCGCTCGAAGGTCCGCTCTTGCAATACCCGCAGCAGCTTGACCTGCATCGGGAGCGGCATATCGCCAATTTCATCCAGAAACAGAGTGCCGCCCTGGGCCAGCTCGAAGCGCCCTGCGCGGCTGGTGATGGCGCCGGTAAAGGCACCTTTTTCATGGCCGAACAGCTCACTCTCAAGCAGCTCGGCGGGAATCGCGCCACAGTTGACCGGCACAAAGGGCTGGTCCTTGCGCTTGGAGTGGTAATGTAGATTGCGCGCGACCACTTCCTTGCCGGTACCCGATTCACCCAGGATAAGCACCGTGGCTTCGGTATCGGCCACCTGCTGCATCATCTGCCGCACGGAATAGATACTCCGGCTGGTGCCTACCAGACTGCGGAACAGATTGGGCTCACGCTGACGCTGACGGTCCCGATCATCATAGACCTCACGGTAGACCTGAGCGCGGTGCAGGGAGTCCAGCAACTGGTTATAGCTCAATGGCGGCGGCAACACCGCCAACAAGCGCTGGCGCAGGTGGTCAGGCCAACGGCTGGCCTGCTCGGCATCCAGCAGAATGGCCGGGAGGTTCTCATCCCACTTGTCCAGTTGCGCAAGCAAGCCCTGCATGCCCTGCGGGCAACCGCAATGACCCAGTATCACGCACTTGAAACTACCGGATGTCGCGGCTTGGGCGGCCACATCATCCTGCCAGGCAACTGATGTAGTAATAACCGCATCTTCGCCGAGAAACGCCAGAATGACGCTCAAATCATGGCGGCTGGACGGTGCATCATCGATAAGTAGAATATGGCTGTTGGGCAGCATAGGAATGAGGGGCGTCCTGTTAACACGCGTCCGGGCAATTAACGCTGATAGCGCTTTGCCACTCGAATAATCATGCTGCCAACGTTAGTCAGATTCGCTGTCTTAGTCAAATAGTTGGCGCAGTTAAACGGCATTTTTTTATTTCGGCGGAAAAGTCGCTGGCTGATAATAACCTGGACAGGGGATGCCCAGGCTGGCAATGGCTAACAATAGCCTCAGCTTTTAGCTGAACATCTGGTAAACCTTGGCGCTCTGCTTGCTGCGCTGCAGTTCCTGCAGCTCTTCGGCAAGCTTGCCCTGTACAGCCTGGCATAGCGCGACAACTTCACGGTATGTGCTTAACAGACTGTCCAGCGCATCGGCCAGGGCCTGGTCCTGGCGCCCCTCTTCTGCCATCGCCTGGGCAACCAGCTCACGGCAAACATGGTCAAGCTGGCTCACCTGCTGCCAGTCACCGGCATGCACGGCGTCTACCAGTGCCTGATGCGTATCTTCCAACTGTTTGACTGCAACGGTCATGATCTACTCCTCAGTTTGGGCGAATGCCGTCCCAGCCTTCCTTGACATCACGCAACAACGCCGCGACCTCATCCAGAATAGCCGCGTCGTTTTTCAGATTGGCGATGCTTAAGCGCTGAACCATGAAGGCGTACAGGCTATCCAGATTGGCGGCTACCTCACCACCCTTGGCAAAATCCAGCGCTTCACGTAGGCCACCAATAATACCAATGGCTTTACCAATCAGCTCGCCCTTGAGCTGCACATTATTGAACTGCATGGCCCCTTTTGCCTGCGCTATACGCTGCAAACCACCTTCCATCAACATCTGAATCAACCGATGCGGATCCGCCTCACTGACCTGGGCATTGACGTTGACGGTCTGGTACTGCTTCATCGCGGCGTAGGCGTTCATGGCATATCCTGAAAGTGATAGTACATGCTCAATGTATCGGCCTGCAGGGGAAAACTTTAATCTTTATTTGCTTGGCTCTCTGATGTGACAAGGCCCGCTACGACTATCAAGCGGGCCCTGTTACCTAACTATATCGTTCGTTCCGTCGAGGACTCAGGCGGGCTCTATCCCGTCCCAGCCAGCCTTGATTTCCTGCAGAAGCGCAAGCACTTCATCCAGAGAGCGCGGGGTGTCATCCAGAGCTACACCGGCCAGTTTGCGCGTCATATAATCGTACAAGGCATCCAGGTTTTCGGCGATCTCACCACCCAGATCCTTGTCCAGCGCCGCCTGCAATGCGCCAATGATGCTGATGGTGTTACTCACGGCAACGCCACGGCGCTCGGGGTTACCAGTAGCCTGGGCATGCCGTGCGAGCTTGAGGCGCTCTATCGCACCATCAAGCAGCAACTGCACAGCACGGTACTGCGATACTTCCTGGGAAATATTGACCTGCTTGTAGGTATCAATTGGAGTTTTCATCGTCTGCGATCCTGTCTTACTACACCGGGGAGATTTTCCAATGCGCCTGACAGGTAATTGGCGGTGCCAGACAACTGGCCTACCAGCATATCCATGGCATTGAACTGTGAAAACAGCCGCGCTTCCAGCTTGTCGATCCGCCGCGTCAATTGCTCGCGCTGATCATCCACACTGGACAGCGTGTTTTGCAATGCCTTCGTCCGAGTTTCCAAAATGCCGCCAGTCTGGGTATAAGGATTCACCTTGCTATCCAGACGCGCCAGAATGCCGGTATCACCGGTCAGAAAACCGTTGAGCTGGTCGAAGTTATCCGCCAGCACGGTATCAAGACGAGCATCATCGATAGCCAGCTTGCCATCGCGCTGTGTAGAAATACCCAGATCGGCCAGAATCCGCATGCCGTCACTGCCCTGAGCATTGCCTAGCTCGCCCCTTATGGCGGACGTGAAAGAGCGAACCGACGCATCCCCCACCAGCGAGGCCGCTAGTGGCTGTCCATCATCGCCACCCACAGCAGTTACTTTGGTCAGGGAACCAACGGTGGTCATCATCTTGTTGTAGGCGTCGACAAATTTCTTCAGCTGCGTTTTCACCCCGGCACGATCTTCTGCCACCGTCAGGCTGACACTATTGGCGCTGGCGATATCCTCAGCGGATTGAGCTGATTTGAGTGTAATGCTCACACCCTCGATGGCGCCGTCAATCGTATTGCTGGCACTGCTGATGCGAATGCCATCAATCGCAACCTGGGCATCACGGCCATAGCTGATGGTGCGCGCAGCCATAGGGTTATCGGGATCGATTGGCGTTGGGGTAAAGTTCGCGTCCGGCGCTGCGGGGCTGAATGCCAGATAAGACAGATCGCCGGTATCACCTGCAGTGCTAGTCACGCTGACATTGATATCGTTACCAGTCCCTGACTGGGTAGAACTGAGGACCAGACGCGAGCCACCGCCGCCGTTGGGGTCAGTCACTATACTGGCTGACAGGCCAGACTCCTTGCCCGCCGCATTGATAGCGTCGCGTATGGCACTTAGGCTGTCTTTGCCTTCAGTAATATCAATATTTAGCTGGGTATCGCCCACATCGATCGTCAGCCTGCCGGTACCCACCGAAGCGGCAGGATCCGTCACACCGGCTAGCGCGACCTTGCTGGACTGGGCAAGATTGAACACCTGGACATTGAAGTTGCCAGCGGCTGCCTTGGCATCAGCAGTCACGCTGAAAATATCCGGTTTGCCGGACACAGCGCTGCGTTTTTCGAAGAGAGCAGGGCTGTTCAGGTCCTTGAGTGCGGTCTGAAACTCGGAGAGGGCACTGCGGAACTGGCCAAGCCCGGAGAATTTGGCGGTAGTCGCCCGCTCAAGGCGGTTGAGCTGAGCACTTTTGGGTGCGCTCTCTGCATCCACCAGCGCCTTGACGATGCCGTTGATATCAAGCCCCGACCCAATGCCGTTACCTAAACCTTGAATAGCCATAGCTGTGCCCCTACGACCGAAAATTGACGGTCTGCGTACCGAATGAAATGTCCCGGTAAGGCAGGCAAGTTATGTGCCAGTCAAACCGGCTGGCAGAGATTTAGGCCTCTGCTTCAAACAACAGGCTGCGAATTTCAGAAAGATTCTCTGAGAGTCGCAACGCTTCTTCCGAAGGAATCTGGCGAATCACATCGCCGCTACTCGCTTCAGTTACGTTCACTACCACCCGGCCACTGGAATCATCCAACTGAAAATTGATATCCCGACGTACCGACTGGACAAAATCCTGAATATCCGACACCGCCAACTTCAACTCATCTTCGGCGATCTCAGAGGGCTGCGCCAGCGCATCCCGAGTTTGTGTTGTCACCGGGCTGGCAGCCGATGTTGTTGCTGCAAGATCCGTTTGCCCTAATGCCGAACGCTCGGCCGAGGCCTCAACCGCTACACTTGAACGCGCAGTACGGCTTACATCAAACGGCTTGAGAATGCCCATATCCATGGTGCCTACCTCACAAAGGATAAAGCGGAGAACCGGTTTCCCGGTCCTCCGCAGTCTAACCCCTATCTACCCTTAGCCCAAGAGGCTGAGGACCGCCTGGGGCAACTGGTTAGCCTGAGCCAGGATCGAGGTACCGGCCTGCTGCAAAATCTGGTTTTTGGTCAGATTGGCAGTTTCAGCTGCGAAATCGGTATCCTGAATACGTCCGCGGGCTGCGGAAACGTTTTCGGAAACGCTCTGCAAGTTACTAATTGTTGACTCGAAGCGATTTTGTATCGCACCGAGGTCAGCGCGCTGCGAATCAATCTGGCCAATAGCCGCGTCAATCACGCTGAGAGCACTCTGGGCGCCTGATTGTGTAGAAATGTTGACATCGGATATCGAAGAAAAAGAGCTGTTGTTAGTACCCGCAACTGCGAACACGTCGGCGTTAGCGGTAGCCGTCACGATCTGTCCCTTGCTGCTGCTCAACTCAACGGTACCTGTTTTAACTGCACTGACCGCAGTTCCTTCAGTCAAGGTAGTTCCACCGAAAGATACACTTTCGGTAGCACCCGCGTCGCTCGCAAAGTCCTGAAGATTAATATTGCGACCGTCAGTTGTTGAAAAAGTCAGAGAACTCTTATCACCATTTGTCGAGAATTCAGCAGTAATGCCTGTACTACTAGCCACACCGTTTATTGCAGACTTTAGAGCGGTGAGATCGCTCGGGTTGGCAACGCTTGCGCTGATTGCCGATCCATTGAGAGTAAAGCTGATGGCGCCAGCCGCAGACAAACCGCTCAAGGTAGTGCTGTTCGTGGCTGTTGCTGTAACACCTACACCGCTAGCAGCGCTATTGATCGCAGAAGCTATATCGTCCGCACCAGAGTTAACCGCGTAGCCAATGTTAGTTGCACTACCTGCGTTTGTTGTAATTGAAAGGTCTGTTTCCGCCGTTACACCGTTAACTACAACACCGCTCGCTGCAGTAACAACATTGCCGGTTACAGTTCCATCTGCAACTAACTTCTGACTACCAAGTGACGTGGCACGGGAGTCTGCCAAAGATATCTTAATTGTTTCGTTAGCCTGAGCACCAACCTGGAAATCTTTGGTTCCGAAGCTGCCATCGAGAATATTTTGGCTGCCGAAGCGAGTAGTATCACCAATCCGTGTCAGCTCCTGCTGCAACTGACTAACCTCTGCTTGCAGTGCATTTCTTTCCGAGTCACCATTCGAGCCGTTAGCGGCCTGCAAAGAAAGGTCGCGCATACGCTGCAGAATGTTGGTCGATTCCTGCAGAGCGCCTTCAGCAGTCTGAGCAATAGAGATACCATCGTTAGCGTTCTTAACCGCTACACCCAAACCGTTAATCTGACTGGTCAGACGGTTGGAAATCTGCAGGCCAGCTGCGTCGTCTTTGGCGCTGTTGATACGCGAACCCGAAGACAGGCGCTCAAGGGAAGTTTGCAGAGCACTGGAAGAACCACCCAGATTACGCTGGGCGTTCAGAGAAGCTACGTTCGTGTTAACTGTAAGAGCCATGATGTATTACCTCGTAGACCTGATTATGTTTGCCTGAGCTTGCGACTCGCGGGCCGGCTTTGCCCAGG
>TARA_R110000822_G_scaffold152112_9_pt1 | contig 11311 bp, 23 predicted proteins | sample TARA_R110000822 | Tara Oceans TARA_R110000822 (sample SAMEA4397666) | marine metagenome | biome: Polar Biome; feature: [SRF] surface water layer (ENVO:00010504); material: water (ENVO:00002006), including particulate matter (ENVO:01000060) such as... | depth 5 m | reverse complement strand
ATCAACACCATCTTCCGTACAAAACAACTTTTCTTTTTTTATTGCATTTTTAAGTTCTATTTCTATTTTTATTATTTTTATATCCAAATATATTTTAAAGTTTTTTATAATAATATTTATTATACAACCTTCTTCAATATAATCCCCTACTTTAAATATAATATTATCAGAAATTCTTTTTACAGATTGTATATTATGATATTTTAAACAGTTTTCTAAAGATACTTGTTTAAAATCATTAGCGTATTTATTTGTTTCTGGTAAATATTCAAGTATATATTTAAAATCAGGTGATTTAAAGCTTAATATTTGAAAATCTGTTGTGAATAATGGTTTTTTATATTTAATAGCTTCAGCTAATTTAAAATCAGCATGTAACCCACCATCTGATAATATAACATTACTTCTATTTGAAATAAAAATTTCAGTTATACAACTATTATTATCTTCACAATTATAATCAGGTTGTAATAATGTATCACCAACAGTAAATATTTCACCATCTGATAATCTTTTGATTGAATTAATATCCCACCCTACTCTATCTGTTAAAGTATGTTCTCTAGGATGATCAGGGTTACTCCATGTAATGATTTTATAATCCTTCTCAACAACTTCTTCCCAGAATTCTGGGTATTTTTTCTCCATATAATCTGAAAAATTATCATGATGTATTTCATCAGATGAAGCTATATGATTTAATTCAGGACTTCCTGGGTATATTTGAATAAGCTTATATTTTTTCATGATTAATCAATTATTTGGGTTATAGTATCATAATCCATATATTGTTCTTGCCTATTATTGTGAAGATCATCATGGATTTTACTCCAATATGCACGCCCTTTAATAGAATCATCCCAATTAAAACGATTCAAAGCTCCAGTTAATGATAATTGAGTTTTTTGAGCTACATAGCTTCCACTATTTTTAATTTCTAGTAATGCTTCTGATTTGTAAGGATCTTTAAACATATTAAACCATTGTGTAACAGTCATTGGAATCCCTTGTATTTTAAATTTTTTCTTCTCCATAAGGTTAAAAAATTAAAAAAAGGCTATTTACAATGAAATAGCCTTTTATATATAAATATATCAAATTTAAGTGTAATTTAGAAAAGTCTTACTATTCCGATAATAGAATAGTGACAATAGCCCTCCGTCGTCACTCAATAGTTTAGTAAAATTATTAGTTGCAATCGGGGTTTTTGTAATTATATCAATATTAAATTCCCAATGACTTCCTAAATTGGTACTTTCTAAATCTACTCCATCTAATAATATATAAGAGGGGGAGAGTAAAAAGTTACTGGTAATAATTTCATTTGGATGTTCTTCTATTAAATAACTTTGATAACTAGTACCATTGTTTTTTAATAACACATCAAATGATGGTTGATTTCCGACATCATCATCAACAAGAAATAGTACGTTATCTACTTGAAAATTTGATGCTTGACAACTAACTACACTCATAGTTAATAGTCCTAAAAATAAAATTAGAATTTTTTTCATAATTTTGTTTTAAATATTAATATTAGTAATAAATCTATTATGGCATTTCACCACTTTCATCTACATTATTTTGAGATGTGAATGTTCAAAAACTTAGTTTAAATCGCATTATTATTTAAATATCTGTTCTAAAGCTATATGCTTATTATAAATATCTCGTACTTCTTCTCCTAAAGTATCATCATTAGGGCTATCATTAACAAGATCTAATAATGCATATACTTCTTCTCTAAGCTTTTTACCTAGTTCAGCATCATTAGTAGTTTTTTGTATAGTTTTCAACGAAAATTTTAGTACCATAATATTATCTTTTTTTTAATTCATCAGTTTGCCATGCTATATACACTATAAATGTCTGAATAACTACAAAAAATAATCCTAAAGTACTAATAACTTCCATGGCTCCATTTTGAGTACTTATTGCTTTACCTCTGGCTAATAAGCAGAGTATTAGATACAGTAAAATTAAGAATATTTTTAATTTCATGTTATTTCATTTTATAAAGATGTTTTTCATCTAAATTATAATTATCATTTTCCAGAAAAATATCTGAAATAATATTTGCTTCAGCTAAATTTAATTTAATTGCATGCATAAAGAAAGTCTCTTCAGTAATACCAAAGCTTTTATCCATTAATGCTCCTAAAGAAGCTGCTTTTTTCATTTCTTTAAAATGATATTGGTACATTACCCATTGGTTATCAGCTAATTTAAAAATAAAAGTAGTTCTAGGATCAAATAATTGAGTTAAAGAGTATTTACCTGTTACAGTTACCTCCGTGTTATAAAAAGTATCAAATTTTAATGTTTTTCCCATGTTATTTAAATTTCGTTATATAATATACGTTTTTAAGAGTGTTTAAGCTCTAATCATCACCATGTCTGGTCCTCCATCCTTAGTAATAATTTTTGGTTTAAAACACAAATTATAGGATTAGATGAAATGTACTTCTTTCGTAAGTTTTGTCTAGCTAACTTATTACCTCAAAGATTAATATACTCTGCTTGCAACAGGGTCGTAAATATAATATATAACTATTAAAAATTAAGTAATACACTTAATTCTTAGTATTGTTAGCTAATTTCCAATTTAATGGTTTTAATACTACTTTATTTCTAGGCAGTATATCTCCTACTTTATAGGATATAAATTCAAAACTATCTCCTTTGTTTACAGCACTTATTATAGTTCTTTGTACTCCTGTGTGAGCAACAGTACATTCAATTTCTGTATCAGAATTTTTATTGAATATAATTGCTTCATATGAAGAAAGAATTCTTGGTTGTAATTTTAATCCTCCATGATTATCCATTAAATCAGGAAATTTACATGTTGTTGAGTTATTGTTCATAATTTTTGTGAGTTATGTTAATAAATATAGTGCTCAGGAAGGAATCGAACCTTACTTGACCTCCCTCGTGTGCAATAATCATAAGACTATGTATTATCACAACGAAGCCGTTTTAACCTATCAAACTACTGAGCAAATAAAATACCTCCCAATCCTTAGAAAAGGAGGTATTCATGTTCTTAATATTTAAGAAATAAATTATAAATCAAAAACATTAAATGTTACTATACAATAAAAGAAAAATGTACTATATCTTTTATTCTTCTGTATCATTATCTGTGCTTTCGTTATTTATTTCTTCTGTAACATTAGGAACACTAAGTGCTGCCATATAAGAATTTTTAAGCTGTTCTATATCACCTATGATAGATAAAACTTTATTAGCTTTAACAGTAAAGGTTTTTTTCTCAGCTACTACGGCTTTATTAAATTCTTTTTGTTTTGTTAAAATGACATTATCCAATGATATTTTATCTTTCAAAATTTGACGGAACCCATCTTTAAATTGCTTTAATAGTTCCTTTTTATCCTCTACAATTAGTTCTTCAACTGCAACGGTTACATCATCTCCTGCTATTTTTGCAGTAGGTAATAATTCTTTTCCATTAAAAACAGCTAATCCTTTTTGTATAATAGTATTATACGCACTAATTTGCTTTTTTTCATCTTTACTTAACCCTACAAACTCTACATTATGTAAAGCTTTGTCTAGGGTTTCTTGATCTTTTTCTGCTCCAGTATTCATGATTATTTATAATTAATTATTAATATTTAAAATTGTGAAAATTTTAGAGAGTCTGTAATACTATCTAATTTATGACTTAAAATAATACCATTAAATTTAAATTCTATACTTTTTAATATATCATTTAATTCTTTAATAATGTCTTTTTTAGCTGCCCCGTTATACCCAAAATGAGTATTACTAAATCCTATAGTTATAATATTGCCTTCTCTATCAATACCAATATGATCAATATTTTCTAGTCCAATAGAATAGTTAGCCTTAGGTTTTACAAGATCTGGTGTATGTCGTCGTATCAAAGTAAAAAATTCACCTTGTATAGTCTTTTGTTCAATATTATTATAATTTTTTTTAATAAAATTTACTAAGTTAGGTAGTATATTTGTTTCAAATACCTCCTTCATATATATTTTGTCTAACATAATTTTTGTGAGTTTAATGTTAATTAATATTTTTTTTAGAATATGGAGGCAGAGTCGAACTGCCTCTACACTCCTTTACATACGCCAAATAAAAAAGTTTCTTTACCTATAATTAAACAAGTTTATTGAAAAACTCACCCGTGCAGGGATTGGAGTAATTTGGGACCTCAGAAACATATTTATATTTTTATAGAAGGTAAGAGAGGGGAATCGAACCCCTCAGCTTGGTCATACTTACCTTATCAGCTATCTTTTCCTTAATTTTTAGAAATACAATAATTCCTAATCCTTCAACTGGAAGGTGTACTAAGATCTTCTTATTAAAGTGAAATCTTCAAATAAAAAGTGTGATACTATATTTGAAGCAATGGGGAGAGTCGAACTCCCATCTTTATAACTGGTATGTCATAACGCATTACACAATGCTACACTGCCTATTACTAAACACACTACAAACCTTATGGGGTGTTTAGGTACTCTCATATACTTTTTTATTCCAATACTCATAGGATTTAAAAGTAGTATTATCTACAAATATTATTAATAACAATATAGCTAGAATGATTACATACACTGGAATAATAACAAAAGGAAACATACATAACCAGAATAATAAACATATTCCAAATACTATATTAGAGGAACGTTTACTAATAGTATCATTTGTACTTTCTGTATTTACATATTTAATCCATTTACGATTACTAGCAAAATCATCTCCAGATGAATATAATTGAACTATTGTATCTTCTTCATCTATAGTAGCATATTTATCATTAGAACTATCTTTAGGGGATCTAAAGAAAATAATATAAGTACTAGCTTCCTTATCATCAAATTCAGGTTTAAAATATTCTTTAGGTGCTAGTATATAAAAACAACTATCACTTAATTGAACATCAAACTTTTTATGAAATTTCATAATAAATTCAACTGTTTCCTCATTTAAAATAGCATGTAATGAATTTAAAGGTAATATTTGAAGATATAGCTTATTTGCTAACTCTTTAATATATTTACCTTTATATGCATCACAACCTTTAAACATATCTTCATACTTCTTAATAGCGTTAATATCTTTTAATGCCTTATTAACAAATGCTTTCTTAGATGGTATGCCTAATTTATTATAATATTCATCAGTAGGTTTATACGCATTTAATAATAGCACTTCTTTTTCATTATTAACCTTTGAAGTAGTTTGAGCTGTTTTAATTTTCTCTTGTTTCAAAGTAAATAATTTTCTAGAAGTAGTAGTACTAAATTTTTGTTCAAAAGGTATTATTTCTACTTTTTTTTCAGGATCAGCTGATTCTAATCCTTTTTTTATTAATACACGGTGATCTTTTGGAGCATCACTACTATTATTCGTGACTGCTTCAGTCATTCTATTACTAGACATTTATATTTAAATATTTCATTAATAATTCAGCTAAGTATAACTTAGGAAAAGCAGATACTTTGATAAATATTAATAAGTTATTTGCTAATAATATTATACCTATAATTAATGGAGTTAGTGTAAATACATAACTATATATTAAATGAAATATATTTCTATAATATCTACCAAAGAATAACATATATTTATTATTGTCAACCAGCCTTTCTTGCCATCCTTTTTTTATTTGTTCACTAGGTTCAGCAGTATCTGTGTCAGGATTATTATGTTCTTCTCCTTCTTCTTTATTAATACTAAAATTATTATATAAACGCCTAGTTAAAAAGAATACTAAATAAATACCAATTAATACTGGAATTCCATATGATATGGCAGTAAATATTAAGTATTGTTTTACAATTTGATATCCTTCTGTAAATAAAACGTCTACCCCTTGCTCTACTAGATCTATAGCTTGACTGCCTACTATTTTAGAACCTTCTATAAGTTCTTTAGTGTAATGTACTATAGTCTGCTCCATAGATGATATATCATCTAAATTTGGAGTTGTGACTACGTTAACTGGTTCTTGTGAGTATATTATTGAACATACAAAGAATACTGAGAATAAAATTAATTTTTTCATAAGTGAGTTTTTAAAATGTGTTTTTAAAATGTGTTTTTGATAAAGTCTTTGTTCCATATATAATTATACATGGTTTTAAAAGTAGTTTTATCATTATTATATTCATTATTAAGTTGTTTTCTAAATGGTATTGGTCTTATTTTAAATTTTAAAGTCCAAATAAATATAAACAAGTGATAAAAAATATCTCGAATAATAAATACTATAGTTAATAATATTTGTAGTATAATAATTAATAAATATTTCATAATATAATGTTTTTAGTTAATCCCAGTTCTCAATTATATATGCTCCAATTCTAATTAGACTAACTAATATAACTACTGCCATACAAAATATTGCCCAAGTGAATAATCTATAAAAATTTCCCTCTTTTGCCATTTTGTTTGTAATTTCAAATATATTACCATGGGTATAAAAAAAATGTAGTATTGGTATTATACATAATATGTAGAAAATAACTACTACTCTTTGTCCTTTTGATACTGTAATGTTTACTTTTTTCATTTTGTGAGTTTTTTTGTCCTGTTTTTAATTTGTGAGATAAGGCTATCAACTTTTAAGCCTTCAAAATGTTCTATTACTATATTAGATAATGTATCTAATTCGTTAGTGATTGTTTCAGATTTTTGTATAACCAATTTAGTTTCTTCAAGAAATTTAGTTATATCTTCAGTGTGTACATCATCATTACAACTAGTACACACTATAAGACATGCAATTAAAAATAAGGTTTTCATAATGTTTGTGAGTTATGAGTTAATATTAAGGTTTTTTATTATAATTTTTAAAGGTATCCCTATTAGTAATTCCAATTAATTTAAAGAGTGTTATCCAACTATATCCGCCACCTTCTTTAACTAGATATGAACTTTCTACTACATAAGGCATATATCTTAATCTGTTCATACCTGGACAATACCCAAAATGAGGAAAATATGTTTTACCTTCCGTTACTTGAGGTATACGTAAAATCATTAAATAATGCATTAATTGTTTCATTGTTATTGATGGATAATAAGTATGTATTAATCTATGAATATCATTAATACTTCTCCAGTTCTTATTACATTGTAAATACATACATTTCTTATCATTGTAAGTAGAAACAGCCGCTGGATAAATACCACTTCTTCTGCTATATAATTTAGTTAGAAATTCTAATACTGTTCTAGGACGTTCAAATTTTACATATAATGGTGCAATAGTTTGTTTTTTTTTCATTTTTGTAAGTTTTAGTGGACTCGGGGAGAATCGAACTCCCGTCCAAATAAATAATAAATAATACATATTACAGTTTTTCAATTTATAGTTTTCTTCTATAATATAGGACCAACTAATTAAAGTCAGCACTCCACCATCAAGTTAGTTAATCTTGAATACTTAAATAATATATCATACAGCTTCACTATGTCCTAAAACATTTCGGGTCTTGCACCACAAAGGGCTGTTATACATTTAACTCAAGGTTTCTGTGATATATTGTTACAATGTCCTCCTAAACCTTTTTTGGACTAATGACTATGCTGCCATTGCTATTGCTGGTTGCCCAACAACAACATCGCTAGCAAGAATATTGTGAACAATACTCATGTTAGCTTGAATCTGTGCAGTTTCCTGCGTACTAGTTGTGTTTCCAATTAAGTAAACTCACCACGTTTTAAGGTTGCCTACAACCACTGTAATATTAAATATTGGTTCACCTGTCAAAACCAGTCGAGCCCATATAAGATTAATTTTTAAATAAAGGATTAATTTTAAACCAGTTACACATACTATCAAAGAAAATATTCCTAAGGTATGGATCGGCACAATGGATTAATCCTTTAAATTATTGATAATTTATAAAATATATAAAAATATATATATAAATGTATCATTTGATCAATTGCAGTTATAATTATTAAACCATATTCACTTTTAGCTATCTTACATAACTGCGCTAAGAAGGAGCTTATTAAATCAAGTAAAAAATGTGATCCATATAAAAGTATACAATACCATAATAAAGTCGGTACATCAGCTCCAAATGAGCATGCATACAACATAAAAGGCATTGTACTAATTAATACATGTAGTGCTAAAACACCAGTATTAGCCCATTTCGCATTTTGTATAATTCTAGGTTGAAACCAATCAAATACAAAATGTAATGTTATTATTGAAAATATTATGTTTAATTCCATAGTTATAAGTTTTCTTTAATCCAATTATCTAAAGGTATCATTGCTTTTGCTGAAACTAATGCTCTTAACTCTTCTACTATACTTTTAATTTTATTACTTCTATTATTTACAAAAGTAATATCTATATATTTACAACTTAAACAATCTGGGTCTGGATACTTAGTTACTTTACCCTCTGTATTAAGAGTTGGTTTACAAGTACATATTTCTACAGAAGTAATATTAACAGTATTGTTTTGGTTTAGTTTGAGTTTGAATGAGTGTAATTCACAGTCAACATCTCTTTCGGAGCAACAACATTGTCCTCTTTCTACATCGCAAGTATCATTATACTCAACCTCCCACTCTCCATCAGGATTAGCTACAAACTCTTCTAGGGATGATTGTTGTAGTTGTGGTAAATTACATTTTAGAGAAACAGTATTATTAGAAATATCTTCTAAAAAACTTGTTCTAGTAAATAGCTTAGGGTCATTAGTTGCTATGATTTTTCTACAACTTCCACATTTCTGATTTTCTAAACATCTATTTAAGTCCTCTTTAGTAACTAATACTAACTGCAAAGGACAAATATTTTTAACACCTTCTATACACCAATCACCTTCTTTAATAGGTTCTACATCTTGTGATACTGTGATGTATAAATGGTAACCAATTACATCAAACCATTTTATCATTTTTAAAGTATTATGAATTAACATATCATCATCTCTTAAAAATATAGTTGGATATTTATCTTCTGTTGGTAGCATTACTACCTTTATTGGTTGTTTCATGTTATAAATTTAAGAAACCTTTGTTAATAACAGTGACCTTAATAATACTATCAGGGGACTTCCATTATTAACAAGAGTTATATTATATATTATGTTTACTAACAATACTAATTAGACTTTAATATCTGAAATATTGACCCAGCAATAGGTATAATATATGTACCTATTCTTCTTAAGTTTGAACTAGCTATTATTTTTGTTGTTTTTGTACGTTTTTTTGTTTTCATAATCAAGGTTTTTGTTAAGTTATAGATTAAGGTATATAAAATAAATAAACATTAAGAAAGATATAAATGATATCGTCATTAATATAAATATTAAAGAGAAACTTAGTAATAAAATAATTCCTCTTATAGTGGTTGATTTGTTTTTTTTCTTTTTCATAATTAATATTTAAATCAAGGTCACCCCAGCATTATCTGTAAGTGACCTTGATAAGTATTTTTATATCTTTAAGAGTTATAGTATAATTGTAAGACTAGTATTATAAATTATCTATAGATTTAAATAATTTAATAAAACCTCGTACTATTCCTACTATTATTCCTACTACTATGAATAGTATTCCTAACTGTGTAAGGACTAGTGATGTGTCTGACATAATAAATAATATACCAACTGTTATAAAGGGCATAAAAAGCATACCAATAATAGTTAAAATAATTATCAGTATTATAGTAGCTGTGTTCATTGTGGTATTATTTTATAGTATTTAACATTACAAGCTATATTTCCTTGTTCATAGACCCATAAACAGCCATCATTATCTAAACTATATGGAGTGATCCTATCTGACTTAATAGAGGTATTATAAAGTACTGTAGATTTATCAGTGAAATATATTTCAAATGTAATACATGTTCTATTATCAGTATTTTCAATAAGTTCTTTTTGCGTATTAGTAATATTAATTACAGCGCATATTACTATAATTAATATTACTATTATAAAACCAATTCCTGGTGCTAAATCGTATTTATCATTTAAATATTTAAGGGTTTTCATAATATCAAGGTTTTGAAAGTTATTAAGTGCATTTATCATTAAATTGATCTGAATCTATAATATCATCACAATTTAAGAAGATATTAGTATAACATGGTGTACAATGGTTTTCAAGATTGTTATCATTGTTAGTTTGTAGGCAGTTAGGACATTGTTTCATATTGGTAGATATTAATGTATGTTTATCATAAGTCATGACATCAAATACAACTGATCTATTTTGTGATATCCATTTTTTAAAGAAAAGAATACCATTTCTATAGAGATATAATTCATCTCCTATAATTTCTTTTGTTATCATAATATTAAATATTAAATAATTATAACCCTCTTTCTTATTAGCTGTTACTTAATAGTAGTCAGTCATTACCACTCCACCTTTTATTTGTGGCACTAATAAGAGTAGGGTTATGTAGTTACTTAGGTTTAAGGATTAAAGGAAGTCATTTCTAACGGTATTTATACTGCCTTATCCCATATAACTACTTTTGAGAACTCATTTGTGTTGTGGAATTATTCTTTTGAAATGAATCAATCTTATTTATCCAATTATTTTATTCCTTTCTCAAGGGAACAACACATCTAGGATTACTCCGTTAATAATAATGTTTTTAAATTAGCTGTACCATATTTTATTACTACATCATGTGCATCTTTACAATCTTTAGGTAATTTAATACTTCTAAATTTACTAATATTATGTATAGTAATAACTGTAGCTTCAGGTATTATAGATTTTATTAATATAGAATCTTTAAGTGAACTAGTAATAATAAGTAAATCATTAGGGAGCTTGTTCATAATATTGTTATTTGTATATTATCAATGCTGTAAATAATGTATCATCCAACTCCTGATGAGGTGTTGATGAATATTTAATATCTATAATATTTTTAGTGGGAATATCTTTTAAAGCTTTATTTAGTCTGTTTTCAAAGCTTTCGTGATTTTTACTTCCGTCCTTCTTATAAATTGTTATACCTCTTATATGTTTTATTTTCATAATATTGTTTATCAAGGTTAATAAATCCTCACCTTTGATGTTATCTCCAGTGAGGTTTAATGTTGTTAATGATGTTTACAATCTTCAGTAGCCGGAGCATTACACTCACTACAATGCCCTATTCCAAAATCTTTAGGGGTAGGAACTCCTAATATTTTATGTTGTTCAAATGTATTCATGATGCTTATTATTTATATTGTTAAACCTGACATTATATTATGCTATTTGTTCAGTAGTTTCTTTCTACGAGATATAATGTTTCGTCCAGTCTTATCAAAGG
>TARA_R110000822_G_scaffold49495_6_pt1 | contig 11383 bp, 10 predicted proteins | sample TARA_R110000822 | Tara Oceans TARA_R110000822 (sample SAMEA4397666) | marine metagenome | biome: Polar Biome; feature: [SRF] surface water layer (ENVO:00010504); material: water (ENVO:00002006), including particulate matter (ENVO:01000060) such as... | depth 5 m | reverse complement strand
CAATCCTACGATTCCTGCCGATGAGGTAGAGACAGCTAAGAAGACTCTGAGCACTCTAGTGTTCAACCAAGAGTTCATGGCTTCCTTTGCCACTGCTGGTCAACAGATCTTTAAAGAGTCTTGGCTTAAGTACGGTAAAGAGCCTACTCACGGTTCTTACTACATCGCAGTTGACTTGGCAGGCTTTGAAGCTGTAGCTACCAACTCTGGTGGTGCTGCTAAGAAGAAACTAGATGAGACAGCTATAGCAGTAGTCAAAGTATCTGATGAGGATGGTACTTGGTTTGTTAAAGAGATTGTCCATGGGCGTTGGGACATTAAAGAAACTGCCGATACAATTCTCAAGTTAGTAACAGAATACAGCCCAGTAGTGGTAGGCATCGAGAAAGGTGCACTGAAGAACGCTGTCATGCCTTACATCTCTGACCTGATGCGTCGATACAATAAGTTCTTTCATATTGTAGACTTGACTCACCAGAACCAGAAGAAGGCTGATAGGGTCACTGGAGCACTACAGGGCTTTATGGAACACGGTCGTATTATCTTTAATGAGGATACTGACAATGCTGAGCTTGAAGAGCAACTCTTATTATTCCCCTCCGCAGGGGTTCACGATGACTTAGTTGATGCTTTGTCCTACGTAGCTCAGATTGCTGTGAACAACAGCTTCTCATTTGACTACGAAGAGGAAGAGTATGAATTCATTGACAAATACGCAGGATACTAAAACACTATGAACTATAGCAGCGATGGCGATTCAAAGTTCTCAGACCAGAAGCTAGAAAACTGGGTGATGAACAAGGTAGACGACTGGCGTGAGCACCAACGTACTAACTACACGGAAACGTGGGATGAGTACAACCGCATCTGGCGCGGTATCTGGGCTGCTCAGGATAAGACACGCGAGAGCGAACGCTCACGTATCATCAGCCCAGCTTCACAGCAGGCGGTAGAGTCCTCAGTCAGTGAGATTGAAGAGGCTACCTTTGGTCGTGGTCGTTGGTTTGACTTACGCGATGATCGTAAAGACAAAGACGCTAAAGACATTGCCTACCTGCGAGAGCAACTGTACGAGGATTTCCAGTACACTAAGACACGTAAGGCTGTAGCTGAGATTCTGATCAACGCTGCCGTATACGGTACAGGCATGGGCGAGATTGTCGTCGAGTCTGTTAAAGAGATGAAGCCAGCTACTCAGCCTATCATGGATGGTGCTTTGCAGGCTGTGGGTGTTAACATTATAGATCGCACTGTTGTCAAGCTGCGCCCTGTGTTACCTCAGAACTTCTTGATTGACCCAGTGGCTAGTAGCGTCGAGGAAGCCCTCGGTGTTGCCATTGATGAGTTTGTCTCCCGCCATCAGGTAGAGATTGCCATTAAGAGTGGTATCTACCGCGATGAAGACATTGACGGTAGCACTACCGAAGATGAGCTAGAGATTGACAAAGAGATTAACCCTTACAACTCTGATAAGGTTCGTCTAACTAAGTACTACGGTTTAGTTCCTAAGCACCTCTTTGAGCGTGCTGTGAATGACCCTGAAGCTGAGTTCGAGAACTTAGAAGTTGAAGAGGGAGAACCCGGTTACAAGGCTTACGAGAAGAAACGTAAGAAGGCTAGAGATGACTTTGATGCTCTCGAAGCTGACCGAGGTGAGATGGAAGAGGGTGACTATATTGAAGCCATCGTAGTTATCGCCAACGGCGGTACACTGATGAAGGTGGAAGAGTCTCCCTACATGATGCAAGATCGGCCTATCGTAGCGTTTCCTTGGGATGTTGTCCCCGGTCGCTTCTGGGGTCGCGGTGTTGTGGAGAAGGGCTATAACAGCCAGAAGGCACTAGATGCCGAATTGCGTGCTCGTGTGGATGCTTTAGCGCTCACTGTACACCCAATGATTGCTATGGATGCCACTAGGATGCCTCGCGGCGCTAAGCTGGATATTCGCCCCGGTAAGACTATTCTTACTAACGGCAATCCTGCTGAAGTGTTGATGCCCTTTAAGTTTGGCTCTCTTGACCAAGTTTCCTTTGCACAGGCAGGGGAACTTCAGAAGATGGTGCAGATGGCTACAGGCGCTGTTGACGCTGCTGGTATCCCCGGCTCAATCAACGGTGAAGCAGCCGCTGGTGCAGTTTCGATGTCTCTTGGTGCTATTATCAAGCGTCATAAGCGTACACTGATTAACTTCCAAGAATCTTTCCTGATTCCTTTGGTAGAGAAGACAGCATGGCGCTATATGCAGTTTGACCCTGAGCACTATCCTGTTAAGGACTACAAGTTTGTAGCCACTAGCAGCCTCGGCGTTATCGCTAGGGAGTACGAAGTAACTCAGTTGGTTCAGTTGTTGCAGACGCTTGGACAAGATTCACCGTTGTATCCTATGCTGGTTTCAGCAGTGATTGACAACATGGGCCTATCTAACCGTGAAGAGATGCTTGAGCAGATCAAGAAGACAGCACAGCCTGATCCAGAGCAGCAGAAGATGCAGCAAATGCACCACCAAGCTGAAATGCAGCAGATGCAACTACAATTGGCACTGCTGGATGCACAGGTTAAAGAGACCACAGCCAAGACACAGCAGATTACTGTTGAGACTCAGCTAGAACCGCAGGTTGTACAGGCTAAACTGGCAGCGGCGCTGTCTAATAACCTGAAAGAGGGTACTGCTGATGATCTGGAGTTCCAACGCAGGGCTAAGATGGCTGAATTGATGCTGAAAGAGGCTGATATTAAGTCAAACGAGCGTATTGCGATGGCTCAGATGGACTCAAAGAAGCAAACAGTCAAGAAAGTAGATGACGCTCTAGGAGGCTAGTATGGATGACGAACTGCTACTAAAGATTGCCGCAGCAGTAGGGACGCTAAAGAAGCAAGTTGGTACTATCTCTAATAAAACAGAGACTATCACCAAGCTACAAGGCCCCCAAGGTGACAAAGGTGATAAAGGCGTGCAGGGAGTCCAAGGCCCTAAAGGTGACAGGAGTTCCGATGGAGTCTCCGGATTGCCCGGAGAGGACGGTAAAGACGGAGTGGACGGCGAAGACGGTGTTAGCGTTACAGATGCTTACATTGCCGCCGATGGGAACCTCGTTATTGTCCTCTCCGATGGGAATGAAGTCGATGTTGGTGAAATATCCTCCAAAGGCGCTGATAATAACGCCTATGTCCTAAAGCAAGGGTCTGATTTCCTAGAGAGGTTCGGCCCTGCCATAGGAACGATGAGTGCTTTCACTTATGTATCTAGCAAAGAGGATCTCCCCTCTGCTGTTGCTAACGTAATCACACTGAACGCAGACCACACCTATTACTTTATAGGAACTGTAGACCTACTGGGCTGTCGCTTGGTAGGAGGCTTTAATACTTGTATATTAGGGCCTTCATCAGAGAATGCCTCTATTACGTCTACAGGACTTGGTGTTGGTGTTGCGCTGTTCACTACAGCGTGGACTACTCCGGTACGCCATGTAACCTTTAAAGACGTTGATACTTGTTTAGACATCTCAGGTGCAACAAACGCTCCTGTGGCTTTGGACTGGACAGGCGTTAACTTCACCAACATTCCTAATGTAGGTGTTATTGATACCTGCGACAACTTTATCTTCTCAAAGGGTTCTTTCCTTGGCTCCGAAGGCTTACGCTTTACAGGGTCAGTAGGAACCTTCAGTATCACAGAGAGTCTCTTACGAGGTTCTGGCGGTGCTGGCTCGTTGATAGAGGTTGACGCAAGTGCTACTGTAACAAGGCGCTTCCGTATTACATATTCATCTGTGATTGCCTTCGGGTCAACTACAGGTATTGATGTAAACGCATCAGCGACTCTCCCCATCGAGGGATTTATCCTTGATACTGTTAGCTTCACGGGCGGGTCTACGTATCTCCCCGGCTTGTCTACAGCGTCTAACTTTTCGTTGTTCTCAGAGTGTAAAGGCATCGTAAATACTTCGGTAAACGGTCAAGCCTACATGAGAAACAATACGACTGCAACAACGATCAGCGCTACTAACACCTTTTATAAGGTGGAAGGGACTACGACAGCTTCATCGGATAATGCAAAGTACGATCACGCTAACAACCGTTTAACAAACGCAGCAGAGATAGACCGAAAGTACGTAATACATTGTACGCTATCCTTTCTAGCAGGGACTAATGATGTTTGTGAGTTCGGGTTTTACGACTCTAAGTTAGCAGCCGTTAGAGAGCCTTCTAAGACAGCAGGAACAGCTAACGCATCAGGACGGATGGAAAGTCTTTCCTTGAGTTGTATTGTACAGCACAGTTTTGGGGACTATCTAGAAATACACTGTGCGAACACATCAGGCACAACAAACATTACAGTAGAGTCTATGAATTTACTGATCAACGAGATTAAATAAACACTAACAGGAGGATAATCAGCAATGACCCCCGAATTACAGAAATACTACGAAGACTTGTTCAATACGTTTTCTACTGAGGGCTGGAAAGCCTTTATGGAAGATATGAATGAGAACTTCAGTTCACTGAATCATGTAGCAGGCATCACAGATGCTAAAGAGCTACATTTTAAACAAGGACAATTGAGTGCATTGTCTACTATCATTAACTTTGAAAATGCTATACGTAACGCCTATGATGTTACCGTTGGCAATGAGGAGTAAGCGATGCGTAGATTCTATGAATTCCAGTGTCCCCACGGTCATGTTTCAGAAGCATTTACGGAATCCGAGAACCGGACAATCCAGTGCAAGGAATGTGACGAAACTGCTGAGCGAATCATCAGTATGCCTCGTGTGAAACTTGAGGGCATCACAGGAGACTTTCCCGGAGCATATCATGCTTGGGAGAGAAAGCGTAATGAGAAGATCGCTCAAGACAGAAAAAAGAGTGGCCTCGGCAACGAGTAACCCACACATTGTATAATTCCATAATGGTTTTTACCACGGAGAATCAAAAATGACTGCAAAATTTGTTGAGCATATTAACGAAGATAATGTAAATGACGACACTACCTCTGACAAACTAGAGGTTGGGAACATGGATGACTTTACCCCTGCAAAGGAAGTAAAGTCTGCTACGCCTCCTGCGAGTGCGCCACAAGATGACGATGACGACATCCCCGAAAAGTATCGTGGTAAATCTGCTAAAGATATTGCCCGTATGCACGTGGAAGCTGAAAAGGCACTTGGGCGACAAGGAAGCGAAGTAGGTGAACTCAGGCGAATCGTCGACGACTTTGTAAAAAGCCAGTCAAATAAACTGCCCGAACAAAATGTCAATGACACGGTAGATGATGAGGTAGACTTTTTTACCGATCCTCAAAAAGCTGTTGACAGAGCTATTGCTAAACACCCGAAGATGCGCGAGGCTGAACAAGTCACCGCGAATATGCGAAAAGCTGAAGCACTAGCCAATTTAAAAGCAAACCACCCTGATTTTCAGGAGATTGTAACGTCACCAAACTTTGCCGAATGGATCGGTAAGAGTAAGGTACGCCAAGAACTCTTTGTTAGGGCTGACCAACGATTCGACGCTGACGCTGCGAACGAGCTTCTAGGCAACTGGAAAGAACGTGCACAGGTTGTTGAGCGCACTAAGGCGGTAGAGGTTAAAGAGCGTAGTAACGCTGTTAAAGCCGCTTCCACTGGTGCATCTCACGGCTCAAGCGAAACAGCATCGAAGAAACGGTTCCGCCGATCAGACATCATTGACTTGATGAACCGAGACCCGGATCGCTATATGGCTTTAGAGCCTGAGATCATGAAAGCATACGCTGAAAAGCGGGTCTACTAAAAACAAACCTTTATTAAAATCTTTTAAGGAATTATATCATGGCTGGAGAATTTTCCCCCACAGGCAGCGTCAATAACACAACTGGCGCTGTCTTTATCCCCGAAATTTGGTCTGACGAAGTTATTGCTGCCTACAAGCGCAATCTCACGATGGCTAATCTCGTTAACAAAATGTCTTTCAAAGGCAAAAAAGGCGATACGCTCCGTATCCCTAAGCCTACTCGTGGCGTTGCAACTGCCAAAGCAACTGAGACTCAAGTAGCCCTGCAAGCCGCTACTGAGACCGATCTCACTGTGTTGGTTGACAAGCACTATGAGTACAGCCGCATGATTGAGGACATTACTGAAGTGCAAGCTCTGGCTTCGCTGCGTAAGTTCTACACTAGCGATGCTGGCTACGCTCTGGCGAAGCAAGTTGACACTGACCTGATCCAATTGGGTCGTGGCGCTAACGGCGGTACTCAAGCTGCTACTACGTACACTGGTGGTATCATCGGTTCTACTGGTGCTGCTTACACCTCCGGTTCTTCCAACGCTGCTGCTATCGCTGACGCTGGTATCCGTAAGGCTATCCAGTTGCTCGACGATGATGACGTGCCTATGGACAACCGCTTCTTGGTGGTTCCTCCTGTTGCTCGTAATAGCATGATGGGCTTGGCTCGCTTCACTGAGCAGGCTTTCGTAGGCGAAATGGGCGGTAGCAACACCATCCGTAACGGTCAAATCGGTGACGTTTATGGCGTTAAAGTGTTCGTGTCTACCAACTGCGATACCGCTGCTGGTAACACAGCCTCTGACCGCGTTTGCTTGATGTTCCACAAGGACGCTTTCGTTCTTGCTGAGCAGATGGCAGTTCGCAGCCAGACTCAGTACATGCAGCAGTACCTCGCTACTCTGTACACTGCTGACACGCTGTACGGTGTTAAAGAGTTGCGTGACGAGGCTTGCGTGCCTTTGATCGTACTGGCTTAATAGCTAACGGGGTGGCCTCTTTCGAGGGGGCTACCCTGTCTACTAAAGTATTCTGAAATAGAACACTTCATTAGACATTAACTCTAAAAGGAATCTTTATTATGGTTAAATTTCAAATGATTGGGAGTGACAGCCCCAACACTATTGCCTGCGTCCGCGATGATGTAGATGTCGAGTCCTTTCGCCGTGATACTGGCTGGTTTGAGATCAAAGAAGAACCTGTGAAAGAGACTCCTGTTAAATCGGTCAAAAAAGCATCCCCACCTAAGAAAGAAGCTGAGTAATTATGGCAACACGTATTATCACAAAGTATAGCTCCACTGCTAGTGCTCAGCCTACGGCAGGAGACTTGTCTGTTGGTGAGTTGGCTGTTAACGTTACAGATCGTCGGATGTACACCAAAGACACTGACGGCAACGTTCAAGAGGTTGGCGCTTCTAGTGGCGCATCGCTGTACCGTGATAACTTCACAGGCGATGGCAGCACTGTAGCGTTCACCCTCGCTCATTCGATGATTAACGAAGAACTCGTTGACGCATTCATTGACGGTGTATACCAGTCTAAGGATAACTACACCCTGTCGGGCGCTGTAGTAACCTTCTCCACTGCTCCGCACATTGGCGCTGAGATTGAGATGATGTCTTTCCAGACTACCTCGATCAGTGAAACCAAAGCTAACTATGTCGAATATACCCCGGCAGGCACTGGTGCGACTTTAAGCACTGTCCAAGCCAAGCTGCGTGAGAGTGTTTCAGTCAAGGACTTCGGAGCCGTGGGCGATGGGGTGACGGATGATGCGCCAGCATTCAGACTAGCTACTGCTGTTGCAGCACGGGTAATGGTTCCAACTGGGACTTATCTATTTGGCTCTGCGGTTGTACTAACAAATGCAGTAGAGCTTATAGGGGATGGTCAAGGCAATACTTGGCTGCACAGAAACTACTCACCTGTCAACGACTACGATGGTATCTTTAATATCAGGGATGGCGGTACTCTGATCTCCATGCGGGATATGACCCTGCGCTCACTCACTGGTCAAACAGGTGGATGCCTGCTGTCTATTGTAAATACCGATGCTCAAGCTATTGGTCAGTTTACCTTTACAAACATGGGGTTTACAACAACAGGGACAGAAACGCACGAATACACCATTTACATGGACGGGACTGCCAGAACAACAGCGCCCATAGGTATCCGTGGTGTTGATATGTTTGGGTGCAGTGTGTTCGGTGGTGGTACATCCACCATTCTCGCCAAAGGTGTACTGAAGTGGTCATTTATTGGTGGTGGTTGCTATCCCGCTGGCGGGGCTGCTACATCTAATGTACTCATCTCTGGTTCGGCAGCAGTACCAACTCAGTCATTTCAATTCTTACCTGCTGACTGTTCCTGCCCAATCAGCCTTGACTATACGGAACTCGGTGTCATTAGTTGCGGTGTGATGGGTGCAATTACCAATACTGCCAATACTGTGAACGTACAGGTTAGTGGATACTCAGGATCAGTAGGGGATAGTTGGCAAAATTGTACCTATATAAACACCACATCAGGTATTATTTTAGATACGAATGCTAAGATTACGAATCTGGGTACAGCACCTACTTATGCTCTAGAAATGTTCGGTCAGATTACGGGATATAGCAAAGCTGGCACTGTAACTCAAATTGGGCAAGCTGGGGTGGGGTATTCGTTTGCGTGTCCTGATACACAAACGTGGTCGTTTGATACTCAGTCAGGTAAACTATTTTGGTTATCTACGGGATCAGGGCACGGTGTGTTAGTGTTTGCAGATTATTTATCTACTACTATTACACTGTTGGCTGATCCATCATCTAAGTTTCAAGCATCCGCTACCCCTGCTTCTGGATACACAGGGCTATTTAAGAGCGCCAGTGACCACACCATTTCGGTGAAAAATAATACCGGAGGTGCAGTAACGTACACCGCTTGTGTTCTTGGGTCAGTATCCGCTACAGTTGATCCAGCATAGGGAATTAAGCATGATTACACCTTCATTCTCCCTCACTGCTACTGAACGAGTCCTGCCAAAGATGGCATTGGACTTTACTACTGCATCTCTTGATTCAAGGGTTACATTCACTCGCACAGGGGCTACTGCCACTCGTGTCAACTCATCTGGTCTGATTGAGGGTGTTGCTGCGGATACTGCTAGGTTTGACTACAACCCCACTACGCTTGCTTGCAAGGGCTTGTTGATTGAAGAATCTCGGATTAACCGACGCTCTTATTCAGAGCAGTTTGACAACGCTGCTTGGACTAAGACCGCCTCATCTATCAGTGCTAACGCTACGACAGCGCCAGATGGAACCACAACTGCGGATAAGTTGGTCGAGGATTCTACAAGCGCACAACATTACGTTGTTGGGCAGGTAACTGGTATTGCTATAACAACCTACACAGTATCGTTCTTTGCAAAAGCTGCTGGTCGAGATTGGATTTTTCTTACCGAAGGAAATAACATCACAGCTTCAGCGTGGTTTAATTTAAGCACAGGGGCTGTCGGAACTGTGTCGGGTAATGGTTCCCCCTCTGCAACAATTACTGATTATGGTAATGGGTGGTATCGCTGTACCATGACGGCAACTGTTATTGCAGGAACATTTAATGTACAACTTCGTTTAGGGGCAGCGGATACAGTTGGCACCTATCAAGGGGATGGTACTTCAGGAGCCTACATCTGGGGCGCTCAACTAGAAGCAGGAGCCTTCGCCACCAGCTACATCCCAACAACCACAGCAGCAGTCACCCGCAATGCTGACGTAGCAACCATGACAGGGACGAACTTCAGTGATTGGTATAACGCTACGGAGGGGACGTTTCAGGTAAACACAGTACCGATGTATAGCAGTCCTTCTGGAACTGCTTTGTACTCTTTACTCGCTGCAACCAATGGTACGTTTACTACAGAAATCAAACTATATCTTTATTCAAATTTCATTGCCTACAATATGGCAAATGCGGGTGTTACTCAATCTGATATAAATTTAGGTACGCAAGTTCATGGCTCAGTTGCAAAAGTCTTAGCAGCTTATAAGACGGACAGCATAGCTGGATGCAAGAATGCAAGTACTGTTGGAACGGACTCAAGCGCAACAGTGCCAGTAGCGTTAGATAGACTCTACATTGGGTGTAGGGCGGCTGCTAGTGTTATTAACAATAACACAGGGCAGTATTATAATGGTCATATATCAAGAATAGGTTATTGGCAGCAACGATTACTGAATAATGAAGTACAAGCCTTCTCAAAATAAGGAAACAACATGAGCTTAACAAAAGTGACAAACTCCATGATTCAAGGAGCATATGTAAATGTGCTAGATTATGGTGCAGTAGGCAATGGGACAGATAATGATACACCAGCCTTTGATCTGGCTATTGCAGCATTGCCTACAGGCGGTGGTACAGTTTACATTCCTGCTGGATATACCTTTGCAGTTAACCTTGTCATTGTAAAGAGTGGGGTAAGACTGCTCGGTGGTGGTGTTGCTTCTTCTCAGGCAGCACCCACAGGAAACTATCTAAAACCATTTGACCCCTTGCTACCTTGCATCAAGATTGGGAATGACACAGTTTATGTCTCTGGGGTAACTATTGAAAATGTGCACCTTAACGGTAATGCTGTAGGAACGATTGGCTTATTCTTTTCCGGCGGTGCATATCGTTGTAATTGGGTTAACGTCCATATTCAGCGATTCATTACCAACTGTGTGAAGTACCAAGGCGGCGCTACATATGCTTGCGCCTTTATCAAAGGTGTAAACATCTCACTCAGCGGCTCCACAGGTTGCGACGTTGTTTTTGTTGATGGGGCGGTAGGTACCTACACAACTGCAAACTGGATAACTAACTTTGATATAGGCTCCCCCGCAACAAGTGGCTATGCTCTTGTAGTTGACTCAACCTTCATATCTTTGATTGGTGGGTGGATTCAAGCAAGCGATCAACAAGGAATCCACATTAAGTCTACAACTGCTGTTGGGTATATCCGGTGTAGTGATGTGGTAGTTGATTCTGATAATAGTGCAGATATTCTGTTAGAGGTTGATGACACTACTACTCTAGCTACAAATTATGTTAGAGGGTCAATTACTATAGATGGTAAGTGGAAAAATGGAACTCCACTCACAATGGACTTAGGAGTATCTTCCTACTCCTACAACCTACCAATGATAACTAATCCTGTAGTTACAGGATCTATAACTTTTCCTGACCAGTCTGCATCTGGGTTTACCTCGGACACTACAGCTTCTATCTCAGGAGGAAGTACTGCTGGTGCTAGGACACTTATTTTAAAAGGCAACACAATTCAGTTCAACCCACAGGGTTTAGGAGTCGTTGCTGCTTTTTATACGACTAATTTTCAACCTTGGAATGATTATGGTATTGATCTAGGTGGAGCATCTAAACGGTGGGGGACTACTTATACAAAGACAGTTAAGTTGTCTCCTCTTACTGTAGCTACGTTACCAACAGCGGCATCACTTGGCGCAGGACACAAAGCGTTTGTAACCGATGCAACAGTAACTACTTTTGCTTCAATAGTGGCGGGAGGAGGAGCAAATGGCGTACCCGTCTACTCTGATGGCACTAACTGGCGTATTGGCTAACTAAGGAAACAA
>TARA_R110000822_G_scaffold34067_2_pt1 | contig 11401 bp, 4 predicted proteins | sample TARA_R110000822 | Tara Oceans TARA_R110000822 (sample SAMEA4397666) | marine metagenome | biome: Polar Biome; feature: [SRF] surface water layer (ENVO:00010504); material: water (ENVO:00002006), including particulate matter (ENVO:01000060) such as... | depth 5 m | reverse complement strand
TCGGTAACCCCAAGACGACCCGCACGCATAGCAGAAGTAGCAGCGTCAGCAAATGTTTGTAATATAGGATTGTCAGAATCTGACTCACGACCTTCGAAGCCAGTTACAGATTGGACAAGCTCACCGCTGCGCCCCTTGCTGTTGTATTCAAACTTATCGTCGTTATCACTTACTTGCGGACGACCTTTAAACGGCACGTAATGCTCATACCCGTAAAAGGATTTGTAGTTGTCTACAGGCTGCGTCCAGTAGTTAGCTTGCCTATCTAGCTCAATAGTATTTTCATTGAGGTCTTTCATTGCAGCCATTAGTTTACGCAGCGAAGGGCCGTTTTCACTGCTCTTGAGTTCAGCCTCAAACTCTTTCCGCATTCTGACAATATCTTCCTGCGGGTATTCCCCGATAACCCTGTATTCGTCAGAGTTCAAATTGTCAGGTTTAGGTTTTTTAACGCCTTTAACATCCACGTTAGGCGACGGGGTATATCCGTTAGGGTCAACAAAATTCTTTACAAGGTATTCAACCGTAGTCCGATAACCCTCTGCTAAACTTTTGCCTGTAGTCTTATCAATCTCAGATAGGTTCTCGTTTTTATCCAATTCTTTGTATATCATTTCCCGAAGATCAGCCGCACCGATTGCGCGGGTTTGACCCTTGACCCTTACCGGGGCGTTACTAAGTGGAGCGTTGCGTAAATATTTAACACGACGACGCTCTGGCTCGTGCTGCGCCATAAGATACAAGTGCAGTTTATTGAGAGCTTCTTTTACGTCTATGTTATTTGTTTTGGCGTAGGCGTATATTGCATTTTGGGCGTCTTCCACATGACTTTGAACATACTGAGTTACGAGGTGAAAGGCATTACCGGAGGAATTGGTAATCAAACTATACAGGTTATTGAACCCTTTCTCCCCCACAATTAACTTGCCAGCCATACGCAAACCATCTTCCAGCTTCTTCACTACCACGCGGTCGTTCTGGAACTTATGCACCAACCAATCTAACCCGCTATCCGTCATCAAGAACTTGGTAGCAGCAACAACCCCTTTGGGCTTGTCAAACTTTTCGTCCATCTTCTTGCCCAACTCAGCCATATACGCTGACGTAGGCTTACTTACAGTAGGTTCAGCTTGTTTTAATTTGCGGGGAGGACTCATCATTACAGCCCTGCCCTCCACTTTGCCTACACCAGCCCCTTCCCCTGTCTCAAGCAGCGTATTTGAAGCCCGTATTAAACGGCGCAATTCAACATCTGACATACCTTTAAATACATCTTCTCCAAATATCTTACGAACATAAGCACGAATCGCAACAACTATCCTATCAATGATCCCGCGAATAAGTGGCTGGTTATATTCTTCTTCAGAAAGCTGCGCTAACGCTTCTTCAACAGATTCTTCTTTGGATAGCGTATTGTTCTCAGCACGGATTCTGTTGGCTGCTTTTTTAATTGTTGAGTTAAAATACGCTGAATTCATGGTTCCCAAATACTTATCCCCAAGAATTTTCCGCAACCCGTAATGACCTATTACCTCATGTATAGTGGTATACACCACCCTCTTTTGATCAATAAGATTATCAGCTATCAGGTAAACCATGCCACCGCCGTTATCGGACGGGACAAACAACCCCGGAGTATCTTCCCAACCATGATTCATTAAACGCATAGCTGTTTCAGCAGGAAGGTCTACGATACGCTGCACGACTTTAATAACCGGTGCGTCTTTCCAACGACTCTTCATGAGGTCAACTACTTTTTGAACCTCATCAACCTGCATACCAACTTCGCCGCGTTCTTTGCGGGTCTGGCTACGCAGTAATGTATCTGGGTCTACTACTGTATCATCCTCAAGTCCTTCTACTTCTTCACCTGCAATATCTTTTTGTTGCTCTTCTTCTGATTTTTCTAATTTAGCTTTTCGTTTACCTTTACTTTTTTCTCTTAAATCTTTTTTAAGTTCAATATCAGCGGCAATATCCGCTTCTTTACGAGCTTCTTCAGCTGCGTCTTTATCTTCTTGTTCTTGTTTTTGTTTTGCTTCCTGCGCTTTTGTTTCTTCTTCTGACAACACCCTAACTTCAGGCTTTGCCGGTTTAACTTTTTTAGATACTTTCTTTTGTATTTCTTTAAGATGTGCCTGAGTTATAGCTTTAGCTTCTTTTAATTTTTCTATTACTGCTTTGACTTCTTTGTTATCAGTATAGTCAACATCTTGTTTATACGTAAGAGCATATAGTTTACCTTCTAAAACGTATTGGTTTCTAAGATGTCCTTTATGCAACTGAAGGTCATCCGCCGCTGCATTAAGAGTGCGCTTATCAAACCGTTCAGAGATTTTAAGCAGGTCATCCCGCGCATCTTCTATTTCTTTAAATGATACAGTTTTGGTTTCTATAAGAGCCTGTAATTCTTTTTTTACTTTCTTTTTTTCAACTACTTCAGACTCAGAAGTAATACCGTCTCTTACGTCAACTAAATATTTAAGCGCATTTTTTTTCTTATTTTGTTGCTCTGGGGTGTTTTTTAATTTATTTGGAATAGAAAATATTATTTCAGCAGCGTCTTCTATTTGCTTTTCTTTTATTTTATCTGACGCTGTACCTTTTAAAGCCGCAAAAACTTTTTTACCCTCTCTGGTTGCTTCTTCCTCCGTAAGACCAAGAGCTTTAGCGTCAAAACTAGCCGCTTTAATCTTATCCATTGCTTCATTAGCAAGTTTTTCTTCTTCTGCTATATCTAATGGTTTTTGTTTGGCTACAGCTTTTTTAGCTTTATCTCTGGCTTTCTGACGTTCTTCTGTAATCAGTGTAAGCTGTTTGTCTTCCTTTCCCACATCAGACTCACCAGCAGCCGTGCCAGCACCTCCCACTCCCACTCCGCTAGCAGCGTCAGTGGCGGCTCCTGCGGGGGTTCCTGTCTGTATAGATGCACCAGCGCCTTTTGCACCTGTTCCAGTTCCAGCCTTTCCAGTAGTGGCTGCACGTTTTACCTCCTGTACTTCCGTTATTGGATTACCGTAGTGTACATTTTGACCTGATTTATTTTCAAAAACTTCAATCGGGTTAAGACCTATTTGGGGCGTTAAAGTAAACGACACTTCTGTGCCAGCTATTACTTCGCCTTTTTTACGAATGTCATTATTAGGGCCACCGTAGCCTTCGCCGTAATGCCACGCTACAGTATTACTAGTATTAGAAACAGGAGCTAAATAGGCTTTATTTAAGGAGGGTTTAGCTAATTTATTTACTTCTTTAGAATCTACATATAGCGTTTTTGTAGAAACAGGTTGTAAACCTTTTTCTTTTTCGTCGGGGTGTTCAGGACGTTGTTGTTTATCGCGCACGGTAGTACCGTCAGCACGGTGTTCATATACCGACCCCTTTGCAGTTTTAAACGTATACGTAGCGTTTTCTGCATTAGGCAGGTTCTCATATGACGCTTGGTATAAGGCTGGGGTTACAGCATCTGCCTCGGTTTTTAACCTTGCGTCTTCTACTGCTTTAGCGTCTGCCTCGGCTTTTAATTTAGCTTCTTCCGCTGCTTTATTGGCGGCAGTCTGTTGAGCCTTTGCAACTTTAGCGGCAGCGTCCGCTGCTATCCGTGCTTTACGTTGGGCGCTCCATGTGGGAAAAGCTGCACGGCCTTCGGGGGTTGCTTTAGACGGTATATTATTATCTTGTTGGACTTTTTTAACCATAGCTCGGCTTACGCCAAGCAATCGGGCGGTTTCTTCAGTGCTCCCTGTGTTAGCTAAAGAATCCATAATCTTTTCTTTTTCGTCGGGTGGCGCACCGCCAAGACCTCCGGCTACATCGTCTGCTGCAAATTCATCAATAGGTTTAGCGCCAGCGGGTGCTGCCTCAAGATCACCACCTACAAAATCTTGTAGCAACTCGCCAGCAGCGGGAGCGGCAGCGGATTCTTTGGTAAGGGGGGCAGCGGGTTCTTTGACAGCGGGTGCGGCAGCAGCTTTAGCTGACTCAGCCTCTCTTTTCTTAACTTCTTCCTGCGCTTCTATGATGTTAGCTGCTTCAACTTTTTTAGCACGAGTATCAAGTGCAGCACCCATGCCGCCAATGCCACCACCTAGCAATACCGCACCTGCGGCTGCTTCAAGATATTCTTTACGGGCGTTTGCATCAGTCAAAGACAACCCGGCTTGCCAACGCTCTAACGCTTGTTGAGCTATTTCCTGCGGCACCTCAACAACAACACCCAGCCCAATACCTTTGGCTACGCCGTTCGTATAAGTAATTGTTCCCTTCTTAAAGGCGTCAACAAGCTGATCTGCCGTAGCTACGCTGGCTTTTTCACCCGCTTCACCAAATAGTCTTCCTACTATGGGGTATGCTTTTAGAACAGGACTTAAAAATTTAAAGCCAACTACGTCAAGCGCAGTCTGACCCGCCGCACCTACACCGGCTTTAGTCAAAGACGTAGGAGTGTATTCTTTGTTTTCTTTTATAGCTTCAGTCTGCTCACCAGCTTGACGACCCAAGTTCTCAGTAAGATATTGCGCTCCCAACAGACCCGCACCTACGGCCTTTGCAGCCCCCGGCCCCTTCATCAACAACGCACCCAGAGAACCAGCAGCGGGAGCAACTACGCTACCTAAAGAACCACCCGCTGTTTGTTTAGCCCAATCAATAGCCGACCCAACGTCTTTAATGTCGGCAAAGCTAGTAGTGGCAGCGGTAGGCTCGTTGGCTTTAACCAGAGCTTCTCTACGTGCCGCAGCTTCTTCAGGCGAGGCGGTGCCAAACCTCAATGCCGCTGGTAACTCGCCAAGCGTGCTAGCGCCCTGCTTCAGTGAAGAGAAAAACCCACCTTGTTCGGTGGGCGGTGCAGCGGGGGTAAATAACTGTTTAGCACGGGATATAACTTCATCATCTGAAGCTCCCGTCGGGCCTTTTATTTCGCGGATGTTACCGCTAGGGTCACGTACCTTATAGATTTGGTAATCCATTATTTGACCACCGACCAATTACCGCTCGATGCAGTTCCAGCCCCAGCCGCTGCTTCGCTAGGCATATACGGCGCTAGTAAACTAGAATAAAGAGCTATTCCATCTTTATCTTCATTCTTTTTGGCTAATTTTAACTGCGCTCTAAGACCTAAAATTTGAGTAGGATCAAGTGGTTTTTGTGGCGCGTCACGGGCCGTAGTAGCTCGTTTGTATGCTTCTATTTGGTTCAGTATGACTTGAGCAGCGGCGGTGTCAGGGGGTGATTTTTTCATTGCGGCTAAATACGCAGCGCCAAGTTGTTTTTCCGCAGTGTTTCTATCCGCTGCCCCTATTTGTGCAGCTTGTAATTGATATCCGCCTGTTACATGCGCCTTTGCTAAATCCCGGTCGGCTTGCATTCTAGCAACTTCTATTGCTCTAACAGCCGCAATATCACTAGCGTTCATCGTCCCTTCATACCTCGTTAATTCACGTTGTGCATTTGCGTATTCTTTCCGAGCTTCTTTATGTTCTGCGCTACCTTTGGCAATCATACCGGCGCGTACAGCCTCGTCAGATTGGGCCAGTTTAGCTTTACTGCTAGCCAAAGTCTCACTAAGGTTAGCAAAATGTTCAGCAGTTTTAGCATTGCTCTCGGAGAAGTTCATACCGCCAGCAGCTGCGGAACCCAAGAAAGTAGCGCCATGTTGACTAGCATTTTGCGCCATAGCAAATCCGGCTTTAGACAAGTCTCTAAGGAAAGCTGCTCTTTGTTCACCCTGCATACCGGCAAGACGCGCATTAAGCCGTTCTCTTTCTTCTTTAGCCGCGTTGCCTATACCTGCTTTTGCGTAAATACTTTCTTCGGCTTTAATATAATCTTCTAACCCTTTTGGTTTATCTGCTGCAAGTTGGGCTTTCATTTCAGCTAAATTAGCTGCACGGCTATCCATAAGCGTTTTAAGTTCTGGCGAAAAACCAGTATTGGCTACAGCATTGCCAGCACCTGCACCAGCCCCAGCCCTACCACCGCCACCACCGGCCCCACCGCCGCCGCCACCGCCAAGATTTGCAATAAACGCAGCGGCTCTTTGATCAGCTGTAAGACCACTCTTATCTTTTTCGGATGCAGCGTCCGCTACAACAGGCGCAGTTGCTTGGCTTTGTTTTTGTTGTAGCGCACGAAGACCTTCAGCGGTATCGTTAAAAGGCATTAATGAACCCAATGCAGCACGACTTCTTATACCAACATCGCCTAAAAAACTAGGTTCTTCATTATTACCGTAGTATTGGCGTATCGTATCAGTAGGCGTATTTGCCAAATCAAGTGCTGTTTTGCCTATATCAAGTGCAGCAAGAGGGCCAACGCTTTTTCCTGCGTACTTTGCAACCCTTCCAAGACCACTTAATATACCCTCACCTGACGCAGTTACGTTGGGGTTTAAAAGTTTTGGTTGAAGTGTGTCTCTAATTTTTGAAAAGTAAGATTGCGTTCCCGTGGGTTTCCCAGCCCCCGCTGCGCCTTGCCTCGCACGAAACTCGGCCTCGGCTTCTGCCGCTACTTGAGCAGGAGATTTTGTAGGCGCGGCGGTAGATGCAGCGGGTGCGGGTGCGCCTTGCCTTGCACGAAATTCGGCGTCGGCCTCCGCTGCTATTTGAGCGGGAGATTTTGAAGTAACTTCAACGGGTGCAACAGGTGCTGCACCTTTTTTACCTCTAACTCTTTTAGATTTATCATCACTTTTAGATTTATCATCACTTTTAGGTTTATCATCACTTTTAGGTTTATCATCGCCTTTAGGTTCAGGGACTTCGCCTTCGTCAGCAAACGCAATAATTCCGCCACCAACAAAACTATCATCGTTAAAGTTAGCCGCAGGAAGGCTAGCCAATCCACCACTTGCCGTGTCCTGCATTTGTTGTTCTTGCGGCATTTGTTGTTCTTGCGGCATTTGTTCTTGCATAGCCATTTGTTGCGGTTGCTGCTGTTCTGGAGCTTGAGCCATTTGTTGCTGTTGTTTACGACCGAGAATCTCCATAGCCATATCTTCGGCTACAGTTGTAGTTCCCGGTGTCGCTATAGGTTGGTGCATCTTTTGAATAACAGGAAGCATGAACTTAGCAAGAGCTTCTGCCGTGGTAATTGGAGGACGATTTGGGGGCATTTTTGCTGCAAGTTCGGTAGATGGGTCTGTCAACAAAGAAGTTATCCCACCTTCATCAAAATGTTTAACCGCGCCACCTTTTTTATAGCCATTGATGATGCCACCTTCTTTTTTACCTATACCTGCGTTACTAGCACCGGTCAGCAATGACCCTACGCCAAGCCCAAGACCAGCTATTTGCCCCATCATATTAGGCGGCGCAGCGGTAGACTGAGCCAACGTAGTTCCGCCAGTGGGTGTTCCATGCAGAATATCTGACATGAAACCAAGTTGTTTATACGGATAATTTTGCTGATTAAGGAAGTTTTGGTATTGATTGGTCAGGTTCTGCTGGTTCATAGCCTGTTGTTGAGCGCCAACACCTTGCTGTGCTTGGTTAATACCCATCTGTTGACTATACTGCTGCTGGCCTAACTGCCCTAATTGACCCGCAGCGGCAAGTTGTTGCTGCAACCCTTGCATCCCAAGATTAGCGCCAAATTGACGCGACTGTTCTCCGGCTTGTTGACCTGATAGACCATACTGCGCCCTCAACTGTGCGTTCTGCATATTCTGTGCATTACCAGCAAGGTTCTGCTGCATACCAAGCCCTTGCATCTGACCGTATGCGCCTTGATTAGCTTGTTGTGCTTGAAGTTGCCGCGCTTGATCAGCTTGAAACGATTGTTGAGCTTGGTTATAAGCTGTATTAAGACCTTGCGATTGAATATCGCCTTTTTGTGTAGCCAAATTACGTGCAGCTTCAGCATCAGAAATAGCTTGACGGGAGCCACCAAAAGACCCCGCAGCAACTGCCTGTGCATTACGCCCCGTTTTAGCAATATCCGCTTGGCGCTGCGCTTCGCGCTGTTGAATGTTTACTACATTCTGGGTGTAGGGATTCATGTAGCTTTGAGCAGTAGCAGGATCGTTAAAGTTCTGCGTGTTTGCAGACAAATATCCAAGCCCCATATTGCCAAAGTTTTGTCCTTGGTATTGATTACCAAATTGTTGTGCTGAGTAGCTTCCGTACTGAGGGGCTTGCTGCGCGACATTAGCGGTAACACCAATACCAGCCCCTGTAGCTGCGCTAGGTTGCATCCCCCCAATATTGCTAAACGCCTGTTGTTGCATCGGCGTAAAGTCGGCAACCATCTGCCCACCGTATTGTTGGTAGGGATTCTGATTAATGTCAGTTAGTGCTTGGGTTTGACCCAGAAGTTGTTCTGAGTATGGCTGCGCCCAAGCCGGTAGATTAGTCTGTGTGACTGTTTGACTTGTTGGTGCCGGTGCCGGTGAGCTACTTCCTTTACCCATGCTGTTCTCCTAATCCTGCTTCAGCAGCAGGAAGTTCAAATGTTTGCCACAACGGTTTATGCCCGTCAGTTTTAAATATCTTTGCCCAACCAAGACGGGCCGTTGCTTCAATTCCATCACATTTGCTATCACAGGCCCATGCCTGTAACAGTTTTAACATCGGGTCTTTCCACTCATCCAGATCAACGCCACCACAGAACGTCATGCACAAAAACTTCTTACGGGGGTAGTTAATATAATTGGTTACAACGGCTCCTTTGATATCGGCACCATCAAACGCAACCCACAAAAGATGTTCGTAGTCCGTAATAGCCGTCAATATGTCATCAACTTCATACCTACCATGCGTATACTCCGCAGCACCATCTAAATACTTTTCAACTTGGGGCCATATTTGATTAATTAACGCTGGTGGCACTAAGCTGACTTGTATCATACGGGAAGAAAATTATTAGGGTTAATCTGTTTACCTTGCTTTTTGTTACCAGTTCTTGCGTGACGAATCTTGTCCATCATAGCGTAAAGGCGTTTAGCACCTGCATCCGTAGACCCATTTCCAAGATGTGAAACAACATCAGCCGGAACAACAAACTCGCCTTGAGCCAGTGCAGCACGTTGCGGTTTTGCTCCTTGAATAACGGCAGGGATTGAATCAGACATCCCGTCCCCCGGCCCTTGGAGTAGTTTACCACCCGCAGCGTAATCGCCCCCTAATGAAGCAACACCACCCTGTGCCATTTTAGTGTATTGCTGTTGATTAGAGTCATACGAATACTTTTGCGAGGGTGAGGCTTGTTGACCAAAGCCAAAAAAGTTTTTTAAAAAACTTCGCAAATCACCGGAATTACTGGCGGCTTGAGGTTGTGAGGGCGGCGTATAAGTTTGACTAGAAGGGTCGTAGTTATATTGCGAAGTAGTGTCTCCGCCAGCAGCGTATTGGGGCAAAGAAGCAATACCACCTTGTGCCATGTTAGTTGTGTCGCTTTGAGCGGCTGCTCTTCTAGGTTTATACGCCCCAAGCCTACGGGCGGTTTTTATCCTTAATAGTTTTTCTGCTTCCGCGTTCTCTATAGGATCAGTATCGTCAGCGGCGGCAGCAGCTAATTGCGTCGGAGTTAACTTATTTAATTCTTTAGCTAAATGAGCATATTTACTGCTATCTGTGTACATAGGGCCATCTTCTGAACCGTATATAGGGTTAGAATCATTATATGGCCCTTTACCCGAGCTATCTCCATACATATTTGCTGCGTCAACAGCCGCCTGACTGCCTTTTGCATAATGCTTAATTGCCCCACCAGCCGCAGCATAGTGAGTTATTGCAGGGTTGCCATAGGACGCTGGTTTTATAGTACGCCCACTGCTATCGTATTGAGCGGGTTGATACGGATAATTATAGTTATTACCCCCCGGCCCTTTTATTGGGTTAGCTATCCCCCGCTGTTGCGGGTTTAACAGTGAGGTCAAACCAGAACCAATTGCCGCCACTTTACTTGGGTTTTGCACCATGTAGTCAGCAGGGTTCTTCATAAGCTCTGCGGGTTTTATGGGTTGCGGTTGTGTAAATTGACTTACATCTGGGGCCGCTGAAGCTATGGGAGGAGGAGCCGGAGGAGCCGAAGCAACAGTACCCACACCCCCCACTCCATTGTTGGCTGGATTTAATCCCTCCGATGTGTAAGGATCAAACGTATTAGCGCCACCAATTTGTTGATATTGACTGGGTTCAAGCGAAGCCATACTGGATGTAGACATGGCGGGTGGATTAACAAACTTAGAAACGTCCGAGTATTGTGACATCCCCGGAGCTAAACTTTGTTGAGTTGCTGCTTCTCGTGCTATTTCTTGCGCTTCTCGCGTTGCCAATTGTTGCGTTGCTTGTGTTGCTTCGGTAGCGCCACCAGCTAAACTACCAAGACCACTAACAAGACCTGATCCGGCAGCGCCCATTAGCATACCTTGACCCATGTTTGAAAAAGCATCACGTCCAGACAGGATATTCATGCCAAATGTAGTAGCCCCGCCCATCATGCCACCGGCAAGCATCGCTGCCCCAATACCCGATGCGCCCATCCCCACCGCCACAGCCATAAAAGACATATTATTTCTCCTCTTCCAGCAACAACGGTGAGTTGTCTACCAGCATGTTTTCAAGCTTTTCTATGTCGGTTTCATCCGTTGAAAAGATGTTTTGGAACCGCACAGTCTCAATAATGTAAGCTGTCTTACGGCCTTTCTTTGCCATAAAAACAGCGGGTGCAGCTACTTCTTTTTGTTCGCCATCTTCATTGATGACAATCATCCGCCCAGAAATCATGTTACACATATGCTCAGTCTTGTGCGGCTTACCAACAACCACCGTCCCTGCTGGCATGACTACTTCACGGATGTAAATATTTGGGCCAAAGTGATGACTTACAGGACATTCAACTTGTGGGTATTTAAGCATCTCTTGAACAAGCGCATTAATCTTGTTGGTAGCAACCCCTGTAGGTATTTTGGCTATTTGAGCGGTCATATCGCCGCCATGAGCTTGTATTCTGGTTTGTCAGACTGTTGCGGTGCAGCACCCGCCGATTGCAGTGCTTGAACAATAGACGGGTCTACCTTGTTCAAATAGATGGCTTGAACCCCGGATTGTTTTAGCTCACCCAAGAGTTGTTTAACGGCTTCAATAAACCCATCCATTTTATCTACCGTAAAAAAATAAACTTGCGCGGCGTTGGGGGGCAGAGGTTTAGACCCCATCATGGTGTTACCAGACCGTTTGAACGTCACCCCAGACTGAATAACTTGTTGAAGCATCTTTAAGGATTGTTGTGGGGGAATATTAGCTTGGCGGAAGTAAGCGTTCAGGATGTCAATTTCCCGAAGTTTCTCTTGTTGGGAGATACCACCCATCGCGGAGTCCATAAACCCCATATTACCGGCGTTTAAACCGGCTATGCCTTGTTGTGCTGGTTGCATATCTGCCTCAAAAGAGTAGGTTTTGTT
>TARA_R110000822_G_scaffold1367_4_pt1 | contig 11447 bp, 19 predicted proteins | sample TARA_R110000822 | Tara Oceans TARA_R110000822 (sample SAMEA4397666) | marine metagenome | biome: Polar Biome; feature: [SRF] surface water layer (ENVO:00010504); material: water (ENVO:00002006), including particulate matter (ENVO:01000060) such as... | depth 5 m | reverse complement strand
CGCAGGAATTGATCCAGAAGATGGTCAGTTCTTTGTAGCTAAAAAGGGACTCTTCAATAAGAACCCACAGATGTTTAAGTCTCTAGCAGATATTAAAACCTCTGGCATGTCGGCTGAACTGCAAAGCAAATTCACTACCTCATTCACGGAATTCTCTAAACTGGGAATCAAGAAAGGTGTCTATCAAGGAGACTTGATGTTCACCAAAGAAGATCTAGGCAAAGAAAAGATTGATGGTGTTGATTATATCACGTTTCAACCCAACACTATCGTTTATGCTGTACCAGCCTCTTCCAGCCTAGCTAAGAAGATTAGAAAATCCTCTATAGGCATTGTGTGGCATACTACATATACAGGAAAAACAATCCAAGATATGTCTTCCTCGTTTGGTAAGCCTATTGTTAATAAGATGAAAAGCGTATCTAGTGTGTGGATGGATGATGCTACCTATAAAGATGTGTCTGGTACGGCTACGTTTACAGCGGAACAGTCTGCTAGTCTCACTTCTATCCTTTCCCAAGCTGGTAAGATCTTTCAAAGTCTGCCGCCGGCCGCACTGAACGACATTGCTGGTGAAGAAGCTTTTCTTATTCGTCTTAAAGCTTTTAATAATTCTAAGGTAAGACAAGGTAAAGTTATCACCAATGCGCGGAAACATGTTGCTGAACTTATCAAGCATTTTAAAGCTTATTATGAGAAAGAAGCAGACAAGAGAAAAAGTGATAAAGGTAAACAATCACAACTCGATACGATGAAGAAATTAATGGTATATTTTGATAATCATAGTACCAATCTTGTGAAGATTTATGATGTGGTTTTATTGCTTACTTCTGCAAAAGGTATTATAGTAGATAAGTTAAATCAAGCAGGCTCTATGCCCACATTCCTACGAACTAAGAGCGGATTTGTAACAACTAGCCAAGAAGGTTATGTGGTTATTGATCATATGAAGGGCGGCGCTGTTAAGTTAGTTGATCGTATGGAATTCAGTCGTGCAAACTTCTCACCGGAGGTTATTAAGGGATGGCAGAAATAGTTCGAAGAATGTGGAATTATAATACTAACACTTGGAATACATATACTAAGACACAATGGGATAGAGAAATTGGGTGGGGATCCCCACCAGATAGATATAAACCTCAGACCCCTGTAGATCAAGACGATATAGATTGGTCTGTAAATGGTACTGATACAGAATTTTATGATGCTTTTGAAAATCACTAAATATCTATACACCTCGATAAATATAAAGTTGATAGGTTATAATGGCACCGAAGACTAAAATACCAACACAAATAAATCAAGGAGCTGGTGTACAGTTTTCGCTAAGTTTTCTTATTCAGATTTTGGGCACTGTCATTATTGCGGTATGGGGTTATTCTCAGTTAGACGCTAGAATATCTCAAGTTACAAATGAAACAGCTACACATAAAGAAAAACTCAGGTCTATCGAAGCTGATATAAAGGAGAATCAGGACAAACCGATCAGTAGCGATCATGTCCAGAACACGAAGTTGTTTGCCGCAGAAATGGCAATGGCTGAACTAAGAGACAGGTTGCGAGTATTAGAGCACCGCCTATATGATAACAAAAAAACTGCAAACTAATTTATAGAGGACATAATGTGAGCTATCCAGTAACAATATCCGAGACTGCTAAAGGTTATCTTTCCAAGATGACTGTAGATCATGCGCGACCATTCGTTTATCTAGCAGTAGATAGTGGTGGTTGTAGCGGGTTTCAATACAATTGGGACTTTGCTGATGACGGCGATAAAGGTATTATAGTAGACGATCTGTTAGTTGTAGATACACTAGCTGAGATGTTTGTAATTGGCTGTACTGTAGACTACGTAAACGAACTAGGCGGATCATATCTCAAAGTAGTTAATCCTAATGCTAAATCACAATGTGGTTGCGGCGAAAGTTTTGGTATATAAAGGAAATATTATGTATTATTATTTGTTATCATTACTATTGGCAATACCATTATTAGTAACTTGGTCGTACAGAGGTGGGTCTATTCCTGGACAACAGAGTTGGGGATTTCTAGGTAAATCAAGGCCACTCACTCTATTGGGTACTCCACTATTTCTAACGTTGTCTATGTCGATGGTGTTATATGATTTAGACCTTTATTCTATTGTTATTCTGCTAGTAGGTTCTGTGTTGTTCTTTGGGGCCCAGACAATGGGGTGGGGCAGACAGATGGATTTGGGTAAGAATGATCGACCAGATGATGAGATGGGCTGGCAGATTCGTGAATTGTTCTTTAAAGAGAAGTCTTCATTCTGGCGAGATCTGACAGGTCTGTATATGAGGATGGGTTTATTTTTAGTACCGGCTGCGCTTTGGTATTTTATTAATCCTTGGATGGTTCTTCCATGTCTTACACTATTCTTCCTTTCTCCAGTAGTTTGGGTTTTAGAAGATAAATGGTTTTATAAGAAGGGTATCAATCCAGTTGACGTAGCACCTTTTGGTGGGAAGTTAGGTCATTCATGGGTTGAATTCTATATTGGTCTTATGTTAGTAGTATCAACTATAGTCACTAATACGATGCTTGTGATACACGATCTAAAGATGCAGGATATGTGATGGATAACGATGAAAGGTCGTTGTTCTTAGATAGATTAAATGATAGTGTGTTAGAAGTACATTATCTTTCTGAAGACGGCGAACATCATGAAATAGAATGCAAATTAAAAGAAGATAATATTTGGCGCTATAGACCTAGAGGGACGAGAGAAGTAGTTTTAAATGATATAACAGTATGGAATGTTATAGACAACGATAACAGGTCTTTTCCATTTGATTCGGTAAAAAGATATATTATGCGTGAATGGGATGAGAATGGTAATCTTACAACAGATGATTATGACTTTGAAGTACTTATAAATAATACTAGGTAAGTCTAAGGAAAACCCTAGGAGTAGATATGACGAGAGCCGTTGTTGCATTTGGACGTATGAACCCACCCACAGTGGGTCACGAGAAATTAGCTAAAAAGATTTCTGATGAAGCTCGCAAGAGAAAAGCGATGCCTCATATCTATTTGTCACATTCTCAGGATAAGAAGAAAAATCCTTTAAATTATAATGATAAAATCAAGTATGTTCGCAAAGCATTTGGTAAAATGGTTACCAAATCTTCTGCTAGAAGCATAATAGAAGTATTCAAAGAATTAGAAAAGATGGGCCATACAGAAGTTGTAGTGGTTGCTGGTTCTGATCGTGTAAACGAATTCAACTCCCTCTTACAAAAATATAACGGTAAAGAATATAACTTCGAAAAAATAGAAGTTATATCTGCTGGTGAACGAGATCCCGATTCAGAAGGGGTCGATGGAATGTCGGGTACTAAATTACGCGACTTAGCAAAATCTGGCGATTTCGATACATTTAAAACGGGACTAGCCTCTAAATTAGGAGATACCGACAAGATGAAAGTATATAATATTATTCGTTCTGTAAATGAAGCTTCTGATGAAGATGAAGATGAAGAAGGTGATGATGCATACGATGATATGTTAGATTTCCCTGATGCGGAGTTAATGAAAGCTTTAGATGATATCTATCCCGGCATAAGAGATGCAGATGATGACGACGAAGAAGAAGATGATGTCGAAGAAGATAGAGCACCATTAACTCTTCAACAAAGAATGAAGAGAAAAATGTTAATGAAAAAACTAGCACCGAAAATGGCTAGAAAAAGGGCCCTGGCGATGAAACGCAAAGCTGGTCCACAACAGTTAGAACTTCGGGCCCGCAAAGCTGCTATTATGATACTTAGGAAGAAAGTAGCAGGTCCAAAAGGTGCTAAATATGCAACTCTTAGTCCCTCAGAAAAAATAGGAATAGATAAACGAGTCGCTAAGAAGATGGGTATGGTAGGTAAGATTGCGAGAAAACTATTACCTGTTATTAGAAAAAAAGAAATAGCTAGATTTGCTAGTCTTAATAAGAATGAAGAATTCACAAACTATTTGGATGAAGGTGAAAAAAAGGGTCTTTGGTACAATATTAATAAGAAACGCAAAGAGGGTAGACCTATGAGAAAGCCTGGGTCAAAAGGTGCACCTACAGACCAAGATTTTAAAAATGCTCAAGAAAAATTTGAACTTGATGAAGAATTCACAAACTATATGTTTGAAAAATTCATTCGTCTCGAAGAGAAATCTACAGTAGACCTAGAAATAAAAGCAGAAAAGTCTGGTATTTCATATAGTATTATAAGAGAAGTTTATAGACGTGGAATGGAGTCTTATGAGTCTAGTAAGCAAACAGACACTACACCACAACAATGGGCCTATGCTAGAGTCAATTCATATATAGCTGGTGGTAAAACCGGTGATGCCGATCTTAATGAAGCATCGTCTGTACCAAATATTAAAAAAGGCGATTGGATCACAGTTTCTAAAGCAAAACGTCCATTTACGGCAGCAGGTATACAGGACCCCAAGAGAATGGAGCCAGCATCTAGTGAAAAGATGTATGTTCATAAAATTACAAAGTCCAAAGTACACCTCAGATACGACCCAAAAAACATGAAGGGTTATGCAATTAACTTAGATAAAATGCCAGATTTTTTATCAGTTAAACTTGCAGAAAGTCTAGACGAAGAATTCTTAGCACTATTCAAAGAAAATCAGGATTGATTATCTAAAAAACATAAATAATAAAAACATATCTATAAAGGAAAAATAATGACTAATTTATTCAGAAACCCTGATGCTCTTGTTGATACAGTTCGTTCTATTATGTTAGGAGAAAAGAAGGTCGTTGAGACAAATAAGAATGACAAGTCTGATGATGGCGAGGGTCTGGATGCAGTTCAACCTAAAGCAGTCAAGAAGAAATTTGCTGATCGTAAGGACAAGGATATCGACAACGACGGCGATACCGATTCTTCTGATGAGTATCTACACAAACGTAGGAAAGCAATTTCTAAGGCTGTTAAAGAAAAAGCAGCAAAAACTGTTAAAGAAGAATCTGATCTAGTAGATTTTGATTTTAATATTGAAGAAGCTAAAATGCCTAGTGCTATGATTGCTAAACTTAAAAAAGCATATGAGCCAATGCGTGATAAGAAGATTAGCATAGCTAATGCTAATAAATTATCAGATATTATGAAGAAAGTTGGTGATGACAAAGATATCTTAATTCAATTAATGAAAGCCGATATTCCTTTTGTAAGTCAAGGTGCTGTTACTAGGCTTATCACTAAGCATAATATGAAGGGTGCTCAACTTAATAAGATGATGAAAGAAGAAGGCGATGTTGAAGATGAAGAGGTGCCTTGTGCCGACTGTGGCAAAGTACATGAAGGTGCTTGTGCTACAGAGGATATGAAAGAAGGTAAGACTGTTAAAGAAGAAGAAGATGAAGATGGTGCTGAAAAAACCGATGCCCAAAAGAATGATATGGATGGTGATGGAGAAGACGATACAAAAAAGAAGAAGAAGAAGAAAGACGATGAAGACGAAGCAGGAAAGCCAAATAAGATAGATACTAAGCCAGAGATTAAAACTGCTGTTTCGGAAGACGTTGGCCTTGATGAAGGTAAAGTAACTAAAAAAGAACGTGACAGTCTTGAAGATCAAAATGAACATGGTTTGCTTGCTCTCAAACTTACAAAGGCTTACGGAACTCCTGCTGAAGTTAAGAAGATTGAAGCAATTAATAAAAAACATGATAAAACAGGAAGCATAGAACGCAAAGATCAACAAGAACGTGATAAAATTTCTAACAAATATTATAAAATGGCAGAAGAAGTTGAAAGTGTTAATGAGAAGAAAGATCCTGACGGTGGCGACGAGAATCTTATGATGTCTTTACGCAAAGCAGTTTCTCTTCGCGGTCAGTATGATGTTGCATTTAAAGATGGTAAGAAAGTAAAAATATCACAGAAAGATGCTCAAAATCTATTAAACAGATTACAAAAAGAAAAGCCCGCGGATCGCGAAGCTTTAATGAAAAGTGCTTATAAAAGCGAAAGGCATTTTAAGATGGCTTTAAAAGGGCAGATTGAAAAGAAAAAGAATCCATTAGATTTAGATTAAGGAATATACAAATGACAAAAGATGAATTACATTTATTGGATAAAAGAGCACTAGAGGATTATGGTAGGACTTTTGGTGTTGAATTAGATCGAAGATTGTCTAAATCAAAACTAGTAGAACAAGTTCTTTCAGCACAAGTCTCTTTCAATTCAGCTTCTGTAGTTATTGCAGATATTGATAGTGTCCCATTAGTAACTACAGTTGCACCACCAGTTCGAGTAGCTGTAGTTGCACCAGTGGTAGTAAAAAAAGATAAATATGAATTAGTACGTCAAGGAGATTCGTGGTCAGTATCTCTTGGTATTAAACAAGTATATAAATCATCCAGTGAGGCCGCTGCAAAGAGATGGATGAATAATCACTAAGAAAACAAATATTTTGATTATGCCGAGTAGGATAAGTGGTTAAAATCCGAAAAGAGAAAAGGAGACATTAATGTCAAGTTGGGATTTTAGAAAAGAAGGTACCCAAGTCGTTAAGGGTGCTAATACAGTAGCAGGTATGAAAGCAGGCTATCAGCCGTTCTATGAAGCCGGTAATATGGCTTCTAAACGTAACGTTATTTCTACGACTCAAGGCTGGGTTCGTCGTGTTTGGAAAGGTGCTCGTAAACAAGAAGAAGTTCTCGTTGCGGCCGCACCTGGTTCAGGCTTCTACTATACTTCTAATGCGTATCTACATTTCCCAGATATTGCACAGATGTATGTTAAACTAAATGCAAATGGTGTTATTTCAGCCAACGTATCAAGTAATCTTTACGTTATATTCAACTCACCTATTAAAGTTAAAGCATCTAGTAATCTTATTCATCTCGTTGTAGCTAATACAGTAGGTGGTAATACTGCTAATGCTCATATAGTCACTCAAGGTGCGGCTGGTAATACTGGAATTGGTGCTAATAACACACTAATCTTCACTATTGCTCCATTACAAGGTGGTACTGGTTCAGCTAAAGGTACATATCAAATTGCTGGTCAAATTATTGGTGGTACTGGTAATCCTGTATACAATCCTGAAATTAACACAATTTGTTCAGCGAATCTAACGATTACTGGTGCTGTGGCCAACAATCTACTAGACGGGGTTGGTAGTAGAATTACTACTTTCCAAGTCAGTCCTAACGGTGTATAAGGAATAAGTAATGGCAGATAAGAAGGTAACACAACTTACAGCATTGACATCTCCTAATGATGAAGACCTTCTTCTCTTAGTAGATGATCCTAATGGAACTCCAGTAAGTAAGTCTATTACTGTCAAGACTTTTCTTGGTGCGTTACCGTCAAACACTTCGATTACAGGTGATTTGACGGTAACGGCCAATGGATCGTTTACTGGTAGTAATGTCAACTTCACTTCTAACGTAGTAGTAACAGGCACTGCTACTTTAACACAGGCGGTAGTTGCTAGTGATAGATTAACTATTAAAACTACTAAAACACCGAGTAATAATAATGCTACTACACAACTAGGTACTCCCGTCACTGATAGACCACATGATGGTACTTTATTTTGGGATACTAACTATCTTTATATTGCAGTATCTAACACAGTAATTAAAAGAGTGGCACTATCTGTATTCTAATAAGGGGTAAAAATGAATTATATTCTATCAATGAATTATCAACAAGGTTTAGGGGTTCTAGAGCAATCTAGACCCCTTACTACCCTTATTACATGATGATACTTACGGAATTGAATGTAGAACTATATGCTGCTAAAGGTTACGCAAATCCAAATTGTGCCAGCATGGAAGAGTTCAATGAAGATTTTAATAGAATTCGATATATTAAACGTCTTATCCGTCGCTATACTATAAATGGAGAGTTAAAAGAACGACTTATACTTAATCATTTAGTTATCTTATATAATACTTTTGACAATAGTACCTGTACTAGATTATTATTTTATAAATTAAAGAAACACTTGGAGTATATAGTACCATTTCTTTTGTTATTAAATAGATTACCAAAAACTGTTTTAGACGAAAATAATAATATTATATATACTTCAGATATCAAAATGAATTCGTATGTTGTCGATAAATTAAGAAAGATATAAAATGGCACAACCCGGTATGGACCTATTCTTAGTGTACTCATTCGTTAAACGTTTGTCTACACCTTTCAAAGAGACTTCAGCTTATAAATTAGGTCTTATCGATGAAAAAGGCAAAACTTTAAAGAAGGCTTCTTCTAAAAACGAGAAGAACGCAATGACTTATTATGATAAATTAATATTCAATTTGAAAAGACTATTGGCCAAACTTACAGGCGTAGAAGGTAAAATGACTACGTTTGCGGCTGCTTTGTTATTATTAAAAGAAAGCGAGAAAACTAAAAATAAAAGAAGACACTTTGTCACAGAAGACGAATTCCGAAGCTTTAGGCATAATAATAAAAAACTCATCGAAAGTTTAGTATTAACAGAAGATGCACCAGCTAACGCTGTTGCTGGAGGTAATATTGCTGGAGCAGGCCCTGGTGAAGATCCTCCAATCAGAAAAAAAGTTATAGCAAGATATAAGAAAAAAAATAAAGAAGAAGCAAATACAATAGGACGAAAAACGTTTTCGTCTATTAGAACAGCGTAAAGAAACGATTAAAGGAAAAAGAAATGCTTACCGAAGTATTCACTCAAGTAGTCGCATGGTTGACATTACAAGTAGACTGGGTTTGGTTAGTAATTGGTCTACTAGTCGGTTGGAATTTAATCAAACAACCAGTATGGGTAAGTGATCTGCTTACCTGGATTAAAACTAAAGTATTAAGTGTATTTGGAAGGTAATATAAAATGGACTTTGAATTTACTATAGATCAACTAGAAGAAATGCTTCCTAAGTGTAAGCGAATTGATGATCTCTATGAGGCTATTCTTGATGTATGTCCTAGGTATGATATTACTACTGAAGATAGATTAGCCGCATTCTTAGCACAATGTGGACATGAGAGTAACAATTTCAACACACTGAAAGAGAATTTAAATTACTCCTCCGACGCTTTAAAACGTGTTTGGTCGAGACATTTTAATGACGAAAATGCGGAAGAATATCATAGACAACCAGAAAAAATTGCTAATAGAGCGTATAGAAATCGTATGGGGAATGGTGATGAAGAATCCGGCGATGGTTGGAGATATCGTGGTCGTGGCGCTATACAGCTTACTGGCCATAACAATTATTCACAGTTTTCTGAAGATACTGACATGGATATTGATGAGGCTGTAGAATATTTAGAAACCTTTACAGGCGCTGTAGAAAGTGCCGCTTGGTTCTGGGAAAATAATGGATTAAACGATCTAGCAGACGAAAGAGATAATACAGCCATGACGAAACGTATCAATGGTGGTACTCACGGCTTAGAAGATAGAAAAGAAAGATATATTCATAACTTAGACGTTTTGTTAGGATAGTATCATGCTTAGTGGAATCGCCTTTAAAGTCGTTTTAGTATTTGGACTACTAAGTTCTATTGCTGGTGGGTGGTTCTATGTTCAAAGTTTAAGAGCAGAATTAGATGCGGCTTCATTACGAACTGAGAGGGCTATGGATGTAGTTAATGAACAAGTTATTACTATGGAGAAACTACAGAAAGATATCAAACTTATACAAACCATTTCAAATGACCTCAACGAAAAAATGCAAAAAGCAGAAACTAGAGTTACAACATTAAACAACAAATTCGATGCAGATATTGATGGCCGAGCAAGAGATATTGGCAAAGAAGCAAAAATTGATCCAAAGAAATGGGCCAAGAAAATTAATCGTGCTACAAAAGATGCTCTTAGATGTAATGAACTAGTAACTGGCGCAATACCTTTAGCCGATGAAACTAACAGTCAATGCCCTGAGTTAGTTCCTGGTGTATACACAAAAAGTTCCAGTTCAACTAGTTTGTTAAAAGAAGAAATGTTAGACGATCTCCATAAAACTGTTATTAGAAGTAGTATCAAATGAAGATTCTATTAGCAATATTAACTGTTAGTTTACTTATGGGTTGCGCTCAAGTAAAAGAAATATTAACAATCAAACCAATGATCGTCGAAAGACCTACTCTAGTCATACAGAAGCCGAGACCAGTACAGAGTAAATCTGTAGAGTTTTCTATCATAACAAAAGATAATATGGAAGAAATTTTTAGTGAAATAGAAAAAAAAGATCAAGACATGGTTTTCTTTGCTTTAACTGATGATGGATATAAAGCTTTAAGCCTTAGTATTGCTGATATGAGAAGATTTATTGTTCAACAAAATGCTGTTATTAAAGCATATAAACAATATTACGAACCAGAGACAGAAGTGGTTACAAAGAAGTAAATAAATGTACGATAACGATAGAAGAAGACATATACGAAGACAGTTTATGATAGAATGTGCTAGTATTGTAGCCGATATAGAATCCCTTACAAATATTCTTAATGAAACTGATTTACCAAAAGATTATAATATACCATGGGATGAAATATTAAAGCCAATCTATGTGGGTATAACCATTCATTAAAATAGTATAGAGTATAAATAGTGATGGACAATGAAGAATTAAATAAGAACACACCAAAGACTAAAGTTGATTGGTGGTGGCACGCTCCTGAATATTTCAGTAGATGGCGTTTATTCCCTAGAGCTTTTATTACAATGTATATATATTTACTCTGGCGTGTAGTTGAGTGGTTTATGGCTATACCGGATCCTAATATGAATCAGGCTGGTCTAGTATCAGTTGTAGTCGGTGCTGGTGCAGCATGGTTTGGTCTATATGTAAATAGTGTGAGTAGTGGCGGAAAAGATAGTGTTAGCCCTATTATGAGAATAAAACAAACAACTACTACGGGATCCAATATGTCTGGATTTAATAATAAAACAAGAACTGATACCACTATAGGTGATACCAAAACTAAACGGCCACGAAGATCAAGTAGATCTAGTAAAAGTTCAAGTAAGTTTGATATCAAATAATCATGGAAACTCTAGATACTAACGTTAAAATTCTTCAAAAGGATATAATTTCCTTTCAACAGATGCTGGAAAAGTACGACACAACTATTGCAAAGATTACCGACGTAATGAATAAATTTGATAAAATAATAGCAGTTCAAGAATCTAAACTAGAAACCCATGGGAAATCTATTGAAATAGTTCATAAACGTATCGATGATATGAAAGATGAACTACATGAAGAATTCAATGGCCACTATCATACCATACTAGATGAAATTAAAGAGTTACAGAAATTACAAAGAATTCATGCTTCTGAAATGTCTAAACGAGTAGATGCTTTAGAGAAATGGAGATATCTTGTAATGGGTGGTGCAGTAGCTTTAGGCTTTCTGCTCTCTAAGATACCCTTTGATTCAATGTTCTAATAACACTTAATATACTCTATACTCTGACTA
>TARA_R110000822_G_scaffold182735_1_pt1 | contig 11448 bp, 14 predicted proteins | sample TARA_R110000822 | Tara Oceans TARA_R110000822 (sample SAMEA4397666) | marine metagenome | biome: Polar Biome; feature: [SRF] surface water layer (ENVO:00010504); material: water (ENVO:00002006), including particulate matter (ENVO:01000060) such as... | depth 5 m | reverse complement strand
GCGAGTTGTGATAACCGTAGATGATACTCTCCCAGCAACAACTCAACCAGAAAATGCTAGGTTTAGAATACACTTAGTAGATTATGAGTTTAAGACTAATGACAAGGGGACTAATGCTGATGGTACGCACCACACACCAGGTTATTTCGCAGCGGTTAAATCTTCATCGACTTTAACAGTTCAAGGTAACGGGTTTTATGAAATGCCAATCCCGTCATCATATTGGTCGCCACTACCGGAAGGAAGTGTGTTGGTAATCTCTGTGAATTATGATTACCTTCAGTCCCTTCTAACTTATCGCTGCGGTAGCCTCACTGACGCCGCCTTCTTTAATAATGCTCACGCTACACTAGGTTCACTAACAGCATCACCATACAACACAAGCAGTATATTCCCTCTAGGTATAAGAGAATACACTGAGATGGGCCCGATAGCGACAGATGGTGGAGCAGGTCGCTCTGAGTGGTATGCTCCAAGGCTACACATAACTGATGATTTCCAATTCGCGCCAGCAACCACTGTTTCATATACCGATAATTATCTTGGCTTAGAGGAAGAGCCTATGGTCATAAAAAGCATAAATTATAGTGCTGGTCATAATAAAATAGAAAAGGTCAGTCTTAAACTAGAAAGAGATGCTTCACGCGCAGCAAAAAGTTTCTCTTCATGGATAGTAGCGGGTAATAGTAGAACAGGTACACCATCTTGGTCGCCCGGAGGGGGAATGACTGACAGACAAAAAGCAAGATTCAAAGATAGATATGGTGCGGATGATTCCAAAGGTTCTTCTGGTGGCCCTGCCCCTCTTGGTATATTCGGTGGCGGTGGATCGGTAGATGCTTTACCTAATGATAAGTTCACAGATGAAATAGTTCCACTAGACAGACCAAGCCCATTAGGGATAAATAGTCCGGGCATAGAGTCAGAGAAGGCAAGTGCTATCTCCGCATCTTCACTCAATAAAGGAACAATGGGCAGGGTAAAGGGTGCTATGGATATTGGTTCTGATGGTATTACAGGTGGCTCATTCTCAATATTAGGTCAGAATAAAGCGGGCGCTCCACCAAAGAATACTGCTGGGATAGAAGTTATCAGTAGTAGTCCTAGTGCTGGCTGGGCATCTTCCTCTGAGGGTGGAATTAATTTCCCCGGCACAGTTGGTGAGACTATCAACTATCCTTTCCACGAATACACTATTATGGCAAGAGTACCCAATACAGTAGAGCAGAATTATGTTGTGGTTACTGGGCAAGTTACTATGGGAGCAGCGGAAGCGGCTAGAATAAAGGTAAGTGTTGACTGTGCTGAGAATACTGTAGCGGCAAAGACTGTAACTAATGTAATTGCTGCTAACACTTCAAATGAAACTCAAACTTTATTCGCTGGATTTGTCCAAGGAGCAGATATTAATAACAACACAGTAAGAGTTAAATTATCTCGGACTCCGGGCGACGGAACTGATGCGGGCACATCTGCCTCTGTTCTAATCAGAAGTGTTCAGATTAGCATGTCTCAGAAGTCAGTAAATGGTAATGAGAAATCTGGAGAAATGACATTCAAGAGTTGAATCTATCTCGCAGAGATAATATTTTACGACCTCTTTCACGACCTATACCATCTACTTCCATTACAGATTTAAGTGTGGTTCTAACTCTAAGTAGCCTAGGGATGCTGCCAAACTTTTTCATTAAGTCCTTTGCCATCCTACTAGTGACTCCTTGGATAGAAGATAGGGCTGCTATTCTAGGATCGACACTAGGGCCACGACTGGGTAATCTGTCAAGGATTTCAATGTTGTTAGCCACACCTTTAATTCGTAACTGAGTATGCATGTTGACAATATAATCAACAAACTCATCCATACTAGCGACCTGCATAAACTTAATCTTAGGGAAGTGTAGTAAGAAGTTCTGTTTGAACTTTTTATTTACGGCTGTCATTTTAGCCATCTCACGTGCTACCTGTGGCCCTCTCGCTCTACCGGGAATGTATGGCTTTAACTTGGTGCCATATACTAGGAGAACAGGGTTCTCATATGCTTCTTGTAAATCATGTAATTGGCCAATGATAGTTCTTGAGCGACCGTGACCCAGAATACTATGATAGAGGTCATTAATTTCTTTAGCCTCTATCCCCCAATCACCCATAACATAGTCAGCCACAGTAAGTCTCTTTATTTCCACCGCTCCTTTTGGATCGGTCTTTCTATCGCCCATACGCGCTATGAGTTTATGCTTGACCAAATCATTCTCTCGGTCGTCAACAAACACTACCATATTAACTCACACATCCTAAGACTAAATAAAGGGTGCGGCATATTTATCACTCAACATTACCTGAACCATCGTATCGCCAGCATTTACCGGGGCATAAGCCACGCGAGATAAACCAACCACAAGTAGGGCTGTTAGAGTAGCGTATATTAGTTCTTATTCCTTGTCTTGTCCTACTAGGCTTAAAATCTCTCCAACCTAAACCCTTAATGTAATCGAATATTGAGTTTTCTATTTCAACCATCTCAGACTGAGCCAAGGACTTAGGGTCTACGAAGTCCCTAAGATGCTCTGCCATGTGCTGCACCAAGGCAACACGAACATGGTGAGCGGGATTAGTAACATTGATTGCTCTTTCAATACAAGGTATCATTGGCACTAAGCCTGCGTCAGTAACTTCACCGATATCTCCATCTGGCTCTGGGACTATTAGTATGTCTGAGTTTTCCTGAGTCCACGATGTAAAATCAAATCCATCATATCTACCTACGCCAACAAACGGATCGTATTCTTTGTGTTCATTCTTAGGTGCCTTTGGTATTTTGAATCCCTGTGGGTTACTAGAGAAAACCTGTGGGTCGATAGGGACAGACCAGCGATTTCGCTTTGGATTATATGTTCCTGGTATGCGAGTTAGTTTCTCAGGATAACCTACGCCATCAAGAGTCTTCAAACCACGTGCCATATGCTTTTCATAGGCTTGTAATTTACGCATCCAGACTTTGCCTATTACGGGCGTTTTAAACAGTTGGTGTATGTGGAAGCCTCTGCCTGTCGCAACGAGCCTTACGTCCCCTTCCAGACGCCTTAGAAGCAAAGCAACGTCATCCTTGACATCTTCTATTGTGTAATCGTCATTAGAGTCGAAATCCCACCACGCCCTATCAATGATAACAGTGTCGTAATTTATCCGACCATCTTTTAATTCCTTGAAAGAATAAAGGCTAGTATAGCAAGAAGATTTAGTGCCTAGAACTCGTACGTAAGAATCCCATTGTTTTTTATCGTGACACATCGCTCGCTTTAACCCAATTTCCCGAGGGAAATCGAGCAAGGTCAAGGAATCGCCATCCTGTAACCACAATCTCGACACACAGCGACTTCTATTTCCTTCTCAGGGCCTCCAACTTGACCTGAAACAAGGAACATGCGTTCCATCTCAAGGTCTTTTGAGGCACATACTCTACATTCTACTTTCACTTGGCTCGCTCCTTCTCTCATTCTTTCCTCTCCGTTATATTTTCCATTTCGCCGACAATCTCACTTTCACAAGGTAGGTGGAAGTCACAATAGTTATTGCACCACCAATCTCGGAAGTTCATATCCCAGTTCATAGACCTAAGACCACCGACGACTTTACTTAAAGACTTCTGAAATGCTGTGACGCTACGCTTCATAGTTGGTTCGACATACGAAACACCGATACAGTCTCCAACCCATACCTGAATCTTGCCCTTAGCCTCTTTCTCAAGCAACTCTAAAACAATTTCTTCATTCTCACATTCAGGGTAGATGTAAAAGAAATGCGAAGTATCGCCGTAGCCTAATAATTCTAACATGAAAGCATAGAAACATAATTCTTTACGCGTCTTACCCATCTTCATCTTACCTAACTTACCCGTTTTCAATTCACCAATCATCAATTTACCAGTCTCAGGGTGCTTGAATAGACCATCAATTTTACCTACTAAGACTATGGGGTAGGATTGGTTGTTACCATCCTCATCTACCCACTCGAAATCAATAAGTTGCTCATGCTTTACTTCAAACTCGATAGGGCCGAAGTCTTCATCACCCCAATCATCTCGCCTCTGTTGCTCTAACTCAGCCATAGAATCAACGGCATCGTGGTCATAAGGAGTATAGTATCTATCTTCTGGGTTAGTATTAAACATATCTCGTAGTTCACCACGATCCCCAGCCATCCAATTGCCATAGCAATTTTCAAGAGTTAAGTGAGTGTCGGTTCCGTGAACCATATAGTAGGTAGCGGGAGTTCGCATATCCTCCATCTCAATATTCTGCCACCAGTATTTACGGGGACAATCAAGATATGTCATAAAGGATGACTTTGAAATCCTAATCGGCCAACCATTAGTAATAGCCTTGATAGGATTATAGTGACCTATAACAGAGTAATCTAAATTACTCATCGCCCTTAGCCTCCGCCTTCTTTGGGGCGGGGGTAGGGTCTGCTTTCTTAGCAGGAGCCTTCTTAGATGACTTTCCGTCGACCATAGTTTCGTAGTCTTCTGGTAAAGCATCAGGCACAAAGCAATAGCGATCAAGTCCAAGTTTGAGAACGAAATGACGCCTCTCGACGTTCTCTCTTACTGCCCAGACCACTGACTCAGCGCCGTGTTTCTTGACAGCCGCTTCAAGGTCTTTCATATCTTCACTGACAACAAGTACTTTGGCCATATCTTTTATACCCCCCTTATGTTATTTAATCATTCTTCTTCTTGCATACTGGCTTGAACAGCAGCACTATTGCACTCTGGGCACAAGTCCGGCTCAGGTAATCTTCTGCCGACATCTATCCAAGAGAACTCAGCACCACAGTCTGCCTGTAGGCAATTCTTTTTACTTATATGGTCATGTTCTTCTAACATAGCCATCATTAACATATTGAATCTTTCTAAATCACCCATAACTGCTTCAGCCATGAAATCAATTCTCGTATTGGTTATCCCAATCAACTCAGCATTGCTTTTAGCCATTTGCGTAAGTTGGTGCGCTGTCATCTTCTTGTCTTTGCGACTCATAACTACCCCTCACCTACGACTCCTTATAATCTTTTATGCCCCAAATCTTTACAACGCCGCCACCCGAACCAGTATTGGATTTGCCGATAGCATCGAATCTTTGATCCACGCGCATCCAGTGACACACTTGAAATATACTTGGTTTATTCCTGACCTTACGTCCCGTCGCTGTCTTAACCTGACTTACTAAAGCGTCTGAAGTTTGGGGGCCATTCAAGGCAATATAATCAAAAGCCCAATTGCGAAATCGAATACCACGTGTTTTCATTCAATCACTTTTCCTATTGAAATATTGATTTATCAATTGGCGTACGCACTTATCACATACTTTGTGTTCACCACAAATCATACCTTCCCAATTATCTCTTTCGCAAATCTCACATATTGTCATCATAACCATTCCACCTGTTCTACCTTTTCGGATTCATACCCTACGATACTATCAACCCTACCCTTTACAAGTTCAGCAAAGTCAGGGTTTAGTTCGCAGAGAATAGCATTTCGACCGTGCTTGATAGCAACGGCAGCCGTAGTTCCTGAACCTCCGAAGGGATCGAGAATAGTGCCACCTTCAGGGCACCCTGCTAGGATGCAGGGTTCGATTAATTCGGGAGGGAAAACAGCAAAATGGGCACCACTATAGGGCTTCGTATTAACAGTCCAAACACTACGCTTGTTACGCTTCCCACTGTATGTCTTATACTCAGGGGGACGTGCATTGACGCCTTTGATAGATGCTCTTTCAGCACTACCCTTAGCGGCCTTAGTACCAGCAGCAATAACACCGTCTTCCATTATAGCCTCTTTGTCATAATAATATTTAGGAGACTTAGTAAGTAAAAATAAGTATTCATGTGTCTTTGTGCATCTATCCTTGACAGATTCAGGCATAGGGTTTGGCTTGTGCCAGATGATATCCTGTCGCAGATACCAACCGTCTGCTTGTAGAGCGAGAGCAACACGCCAAGGGATTCCACATAGGTCTTTAGGCTTTAGAGTTTGAGCGTTACGTCCTTTATACTTAGGCTGTCCTTCTTTTAGGCCACCTTTATTGTAGTCACCACCTGCTCCACCTGAACCATTATAACTATCCCCAAGGTTCAACCAAAGAGTCCCATCGGGACGGAGAATACGTTTTGCTTCTCGGAATACAGTGACCATCTTCTCGACATATTCCTCCGGTGTTGCTTCAAGACCCAGTTGGGAGTCGACACGAATAGCACCGCACTTATGGCAGGAGTCACGGTTAAACCTTATGGCGTGTGACGAACCAGCATCTCCACCAGAACGCTTAGGATCTATTTCCCCGCTTGGTATTTTATGATCGCAGTCTTCATCACCACCTTCCCAATCAGCAGTTCCATAATCACGTAATCCCCAGTAAGGGGGAGAGGTGACTATACTATGGATAGACTCACTTTCTATTTCTTTCATAGTCTCAATACAATCTCCAATTAATATTTCGTAACTCATAGCCACTCAACTCCTGATTTACCCTCAAGGGCATTATGTAATGGTTGGTAATTCCAACCTACGATTTCATACAAGTCCTGAGCCTTGTCAACAATGAACTTCCTTGCCATTATCTCATATCCTATACTTGCCTTCTCTTTAACCTTTGGTAGCCAATCTAAGTTCGGGAAAGATAAGTATCTGCCTCTGGTATCGAGTGCTACTAAGAATGATTCCCCGACGTTAAACTCATGGTCGAGATTATGAAGTGCCCACTCAGCACCGGCTGAAGGGCCAGAGAGCGTCTTATACTCCCAGAGTTTCTTTTTCAACTTACCTTGCATGAGTAAATCTTCCCACTGCTCACCGGCTACATATTTAATTATGCGTGTAGAGATTTCATCAGTTATTATACCCTCATCGTCGCCATCAAGCATACCTCTAAGCACACCCATAATGCTTTTCTTCATCGCCGGTGGCATACGTGCCTGTATTACTTCTATCCCCTTGATGTAGTAATCAGGATCGGATAAATAATTACCATCACTCCATGTTATCTTACCAGCATAGCGGTTCTTGGCCTTAAGAACAATAGACTCAGCAAACTTTTCAAACTCGACTTCGATAGGAGCCATTGCTTTGTTTAATTCTGTGTTCAGAGCGAAGCCCTGTTCAGGACTATCGACAGAGCAGAAGATAGAATCTGTGTGTCCGTATATGACATCGTGCCCACGCTCAACACACTCATCCCTTAGTTTGAATAACGTCTGTCGTGATGTGTATGTAATGGCAGCGGCTATATTAGGATTGTATAGTCCATATCTAGCATCACCAGATACCCCGTAGAGTGAAGCGATAAGGGATTTAGTAGCAAACTGCATAGCATCCCACTTGCTCTTATCAGATTTTGTAGTAGCGCCCTTTAGTTTGAGTTTGTACTCATCTCGCTTAATAGTCAAGTAATCCATAGTGCGACCTAGCAATCCTGTTTCATCCTGATCGAAACAAATCCCATTACCGCAATCCTTACCGTCATCACTCAGAGTAGTCCAGCATATGTTATGCAGATTTACATTACTATGATACATAGCCTTGATATCAAGAATTGCAGTGCCAGCATAAAGACCTGGAACTGGCTCCTGAATATCAGCACCAGTATAATTAACCTTAGCGAATTGTGGTTGAGTAGGAATGCGACCAACAAAATCCTCATCTCGTAAGAACAATGCTGTTGCTAGGCCAGTAGTCAAAGCCACTGTCTCGAAATCACATTGACAGAAATGCTGGAGGGAAGTGTAGTAATCAATGCAGTTGACCAGATTATTTAATCTAGGTAGTAGCATTACATCTTGAATATTATAATCGAGATAAGTCCCGATGTCAGTGTAGTAAGTATCGTGTCCATTAGATAGTTCTACTTTACTTTCGTTTAGGCAGTGTCTTGATACAGCGTCTAGTCCTTGACCGGGCAACTGACCATTCTTCAATACCCACAACTTACCGAATGATACCATTAAGTCCATGCAGATGCGACCGGGTATTGGTTGCGCCCAATGCTTTTCAGTCCAGTTGTATTTGTGGACATGTCTATTGTAAGGTGAGAGTAACCCGGGGTTAAGACCGTTAGCACTCATCCTCTCAGCGAGAGTTTTGATATCTGCTGTGACCAGAAACCAACCCGCTATGATATCAGGGTCTTGCTTCTGCATATGCCTTACAAAATGCTTAAGCATTGTTAATTCATTAGGGAAGCATTTAGCAGGTACATCGAATGTAACTTCTGATTTACCTTCAGGGTGCTCCTTACATGGGACACTAGTGTAGTCTCCTGCTTCGTAATCAGGGTGAGTGAACCAAGTATATCGCTTTTCTGTGTATGTATCATACACTGTCATTATCGTAATCTCATTAGATTCAGTCTTCCACTCAGCATCGAAGTACCATACCCTATGATTATAGTAGCGATATGCTTCTTTGCCTGCCGAAATACGATCCGACAGAACTCTGGTGCCCCACGGAATATTAGCCTCCCAAGTTTGGGATAGCACATTACTGCGCTTAATAATACCAATGTCCCTTGGTTCACGGACGACAACCTTAGAAAGTTTTTCACCATACACACCCTCGAAACCACTGTCTGTTCTTACGACAGTCGCATCATAGGGCCACCTGACCTTAGCCACTTCATCATCGAGAGCAAAGAAATACGGATATTGATCCGATATAGTTTCCTCGACCCTCTCAAGTGTATCGGGGTCACGATAACGCACCCTTACACGACGGCCTCTGCCGCCATCAACAATCATACCATCACGCCTTATGGGTGCCTCTGGATCGCTTCTCGATATTAAACTTGTCCAACCATATCCATATGGTCATAGGAGTAACGCTACACATAGCAGCGATACTACTCATGCTCAACCCTTCCTTTATGTATTTTTTAGTCAACCATGCTTTTTCCCTATACATCTTCTGCCCATCAGTGATGGAGTAGTCGATATTTATTTTCATAGTAGTATCGCCTAAAGGGATGTCGAAAGTTTTCTTCCCTTGCCTGCCGATTAGAAGTACATCTAATTCTATCTCATTATCTTCATATATTATTTTCATTTTACCAATTCCTAATTGTGTTTACTTGCTCTATCATCTTTCCAAATTGATTTCATTTCCTTAAACTGCTCACTTACCTTCCAAATCCTATAACTTTTGGTTTCACTGTCAGATGCTAAATAACCACATCTGGACATCATACCTAGAAACTGACCAGCACGTGTAGTGCTGAAAGAGTGCCTCTGAATATGAGTTCCGGCCTGCGTAGCAAAACTTTCACTGGAAAACCATGCGTCGTTCTTCTCCATAAGAGTCCATAGACATGCAATCTTAGCAGAGTAAGTTCTCTTTGTTCTAATGAACGGTATTTCAAGATACCTTGCAAAAGAAATAACGGCGCTTTCCTCGGATCGAGTTAAGCATAAGTATGTTATCACAGCACCCCCGCTTGGAATACGAAGTCATCCTCAGTAAACCATATACACAAGCGATAGCCTTGCCCTTCAGGGGTAAAGTCATAGAAGTGTAGATTCACAGGACAGTTGTAGTGTTTTAATACATATTCAAGTCCGCCCTCAAAGGTAGCAGTGAACTCAGTATCAGACGTAACATCATCAGAAAGAACTATTTCAGTTCTCCCTTTCAGATGGTCCCCAACAATAACCTTGAAAACACTATTCCCAAGTTCAAATGTATAACGGTTCATACGCTGACCGTTCATCTCGTCGCACCTGAGAGCGTCAAACAAATCTTCAGCCTCCATACTAATAGTATAGAATGGTTTTCTTACTTGGCCATCATGCATCTTATAACCACCTTGGGTTAAAGAATCAGCCCTATTGATACTATTATTCTCCCATTCAGCGATTGTAGTTTGGGTGTTGGGGAATGCTCTCCCATCACTATTAGCACTCATGGTAGTCTGTTTCTTACCAGACCTAACAACTAACTTGTCGTCATTAGCATCTAGTTTAACTTCTACACCGTGATACTTCAAAGCCCCTAAGAGCCTGTCGATATCTGGTACTGGTATGTTGATCGGAAAGCCGTCACCTGGAAAACTAAATCTAGCAACGCTAGTCTTGCCGTCTTTAACTATACTAGTGGTAGTCACCCTGTCACCAACGGCACGGAGAATACAAGATACTACTTGTGGGTGCTCCTTACCGCTGATGAATTGGTTACGCTTGGTGGTTCTGAGGGCGCGCTCAAGAGCAGCCCTGTTGACTTTCATGTAACCCATCACTCATCACCCCAGCCAAAGGGTAGTCCATGCCAAGTAACCTTGCCATCAAGGACTTCTAGGATAGTATATTCCTTTCCGAGATGTTCCATGTTGCGGCCTTTCATTTCCTCAACACGGCACTTTACAATCCAGTCGTTGTCTCCGAGCGAAGCGTCCTTCTTTACACCTGCCGCAATATCCCCTTTCTTGGTATAGCGTGTAAGCCACATCTGCTGACTGACGAAACGCTGTGTCCCATCAATCCAGTCGGCTTTCTCACCGACCTTCATCAGTCCCTTTCTACCGTCGCCGACATCCACAAACTCACGGATGTCTTTTAGGTGGAAGGTAAAGAACACATACGGAACAGGAATACTGTTGATACGATTAATTACATCCTTGAACAATTGATTGCGTGTTCGCCATTCCTTCTGATTAAAGGAGTCGCCGTCTTCCTTGATTACGCCTCTGGCTACCAAGGTATCAGTCATAACAAACTCACACCACTTTAGGAAAGTAGAACCGCCATCGAATACGACAGCGCCAATCTTTCCTTCCTTGGCTTCTTCACCAATTATACGAGTAATCCATTTTACCTTCTCAACCAAACCCATCCAGTTAGTATTGTTATCTTCATCGAAGATACTGGAATCGCTTTCGTCGAACAAGGGAATGATCCGTAGGTTTTTTGCATCAGGACATACGTGCATAGCAGTATTATCTGCGCTACTATCGAAGTCCAAAACAACTACGTCTTTCTCAGGAGATAAAGAAGTTGCTATGTCCAGAGCAAGCCCTGTCTTAGCACAATTCTCCTTACCTACAAGAGCCATCCTTACAGGGCGAGTACCAGTCCTAGTCTTGCTAAAGATTTCGGAATAGTAGTCCCTGCCATAAGTAGGCCCTTCGGACTTCTCAGTCTTAGATTGTTGAGCCCAAGCCATTAGTCCCAGCCCCCAACTTCAGCAGGTGCTAGTGGGTCGATGCACCACCAGCCGGTGACACTTAACTGCATCTCACCGTCACGGTTTTGCCACGGCGCACCTACGATTAGTAATTCTGAGCCAACACCGAAGTTAATCGAGTCGCCTTCTTTCTCGTCGACATAGATGTCAACGGTAGGAGCCATACTCTCGATATCGCTGTCACCAACGGTGATAATATACCCGCCCTTGTCGCGAGG